>Ga0209712_10002486_pt1 | contig 15170 bp, 10 predicted proteins | sample ArcOceMetagenome_FD_187443 | JGI IMG/M metagenome (GOLD analysis project Ga0209712, IMG submission 187443) | Marine eukaryotic phytoplankton communities from Arctic Ocean - Arctic Ocean - Greenland ARC118M Metagenome (SPAdes) (version 2) | ecosystem: Environmental > Aquatic > Marine > Oceanic...
AACACCACACTAGATGGCGTGATTGTTCAAGATATCGGTATGTTTAACCTGATCAAGAAACATTTCCCTAGCTTAGATATCCATGCATCAACACAGCTCACCACCCACAATGCAGGCCAAATTGGTTTTCTTAAAAAACTAGGTGCTTCAAGAGTTAATTTATCCAGAGAGCTAAACTTAAGGGAAATAACTGAGTTAACCGCAGTGAGTCGCGAACACGAGATATTAACTGAAGTGTTTGTGCATGGCTCACTTTGTGTTGCCTTCTCTGGTTTATGTTATTCCACTTCAGCTAGTGTGGGTAATTCAGGTAACCGTGGTCGTTGTAGTCAGGCGTGCCGTGAAGAATATGAAACCACAGCAACAGGTCATAATTTCCCGCTAAATATAAAAGATAACTCTGCATTTTTTGATTTACCTGCGTTAATAGAGGCTGGCGTGACCTCTTTTAAAATAGAGGGGCGAATAAAAGGCGCCAGTTATGTGCATACAGTGGTGGACAGCTTTCGCAAGCAAATAGATGGCTTTATTAAAACAGGTCAGTTACTTGAAGACGGCGAGCGTCTTTATAAAGTATTTAATCGGGACTTTTCAAATGCTTTTTTGCGTGGTGATTTAAATCAGTCGATGTTTATTGATAATCCCCGTGATAATTCAAAAAATCATGCCATCGATAAGATCAGCAGTACTACCGACAACAATCTAATTTCCGTAGTGCAAATTCAAGAAGTCGAACACACACTCTATCAAGAAAAAAACGAAATCAATGATGCGGTAAAAGACAAAATCCAATATTTAAGTATCGATAAAGTACCTTTAACCCTAGGTTTTTCTGGTGAAGCAGGCAGTTCACTAAGTCTAACGGTTAGCACAGAAAATAACACAGAAGCATTATCTACCCAACAGACCCAAGCGCTTAACGTACCCAAAGCTCCAGCGAAAACATTTGTACTACAATCCACAAGCCTATTAACCAAGAGCGAACACAATGGGATCGATCAGCTCACCCTTGATAAACGTTTCAGAAGTTTGGGCAATGCTGAATATGTGCTTAAAACAATCGATTTACAGCATTTGTCCGCCGGGCTCAGTGTGCCTTTTAGCGAGCTAACATCCCTAAAGAATGAAGCTGCCCGTTTATTAAATAATGATAAGGCATTGATACCTGCCGTCACATTACCTGCACTAGACAGACATGCCAAGGGGGCTGAAGGTCAAACTGATACCCAAGCCAAACTGTCCATATTAATCAGTGACGAGGCAGACACTTATTTAACCGAGGCCACCACTGCCGATGTTTATTTTAAGTTACCCGACGCCTATAAACGTGACTGCACTAGATACATTACTTTTTTAACCGCACACCCGCGTTTAATTCCTTGGTTTCCTGCGGTATTAATAGGTAAAGATTATGATGTGGCGATTAATATTTTAGAACAGGTAGCACCGCCATTAATCGTAACGAACAATACAGGTATCGCTTACAGAGCCAATCAATTAGGAATTAAATGGATAGCAGGCCCCTTTTTGAATACCACCAATTCTTATGCCTTAATGGCCATGAAAGAGGAGTTTGATTGCAGCGGCGCTTTTATATCTAACGAGCTTAACCAACAACAAATGAAAAATATTGCCCGCCCTGCAAACTTTAAATTATTTTACAGCATTTATCATCCCATCTTATTAATGACCAGCAGACAATGTTTCTTCCAGCAAAGTGTGGGCTGTGAAAAACCCAGAATAGATAATGGTTGTATGCTCTCATGTGATAAATCAACCACCATTACTAATCTTAAAGGTGTGTCATTTGCTATTGATAAACAAAAGGCCGGTTACCCGAGTATTTATAATCAGGATCAGTTTTTAAATATGCAGGTGATAAATGATTTGGCTGACTTATTTGACGGTTTTTTAATTGATTTAACTAACATTGGAGCTGGTGATAACCTTTCACCAGATAAGCTAGCATTGATTAGCCAGTTCGAACAGTTGTTGGCTGGTGACTCAAAGGTAGAAGTGACCTTAAACGCTATGGTGACAGAGTCAACAGTGAGTCAATATCACACGGGCTTGTAAATAAGCCTAACGATTATTAACCACTACTCACAGACATGCGTATTGTGGAGTTTGTGTTGTCCCATTATACAAAAGGCTGCTTGTTTAAGCAGCCTTACTATTTATATGTAATAGTTAAATTAATGGCGTTGCTCTACCAGGATAATTTATCCAGCTTTTTTCATCCAAGCTGAACACCAACCTTCAGCATTCACAACTTTACCTGGGAAAATCCCACATGGACGCCACTCTTTGCCGTCTTCACCTTGTATGTATTGGCAATTTGCGCAGTTCGCGCCTTCAACCTTTGATTCATGCACGTACTTAAGTGCAATTGCTGTTGGATCATCAAGCGCCACTTGCTCTTGTGCGTTAGCGCGTAATGCGACCCCACCTAGGGTCAATCCGATAATAGATGAGCCTGATAATTTTAAAAAGTCACGGCGATTCACATTGTTCATAGTTGATATCCTAATTGGTAGACGGAAATAATAATGATTCTCTTTTACGTTACCCCTAAAATGCAAAAACTCGCTATTACGGCGAGTTGTTAGGGTTAACGATAATAATAATGATTCTCTTTTACATTACCCCTAAAATGCAAAAACTCGCTGTTATGGCGAGTTGCTGGGGTTAACGATATTATTAATATCGCTAGTATACTAACTTATACTTACGCACAAAGAAATTAGATCCATTAATAATGTGAAAAATATATATATCGTGATGCTGTTAAAATGCTGAAGATAATTAATCTGTAGTTCCACCACTATTTATTTGATCATTTTACTACTACATTTTGTCAACTCGGTACAAATCTTATTCTCAGCGATACCTAGGCAGATCACAGAGTTAAAAAATAATGCCTGACAGGTGTAAATTCAATATAACGCTAACTATCAATAAATGTGCTTGCTATCTAGCATATAGATCGCGCTATAATACTGTATACACATACAGTATTTGAGATATTATGAATATAATCCAGATAAAAGCTCAGGCTGGCATAACCGGTTTTGAATCACCCGCGTCAGAATACCAAACGCTCACCATGTCTCTTGATGAAATACTTATTGACCATCCAACGGCAACGTTTGTAGGTCTTGCCGTAGGAGACAGTATGACAAGTCACGGTATATTTGACGGTGATGTATTAATTGTTGACCGAGCGGCAATACAAGCCAACATGGACATCATAGTGGCGACGCTAAATGGTGTATTCATGTGTAAACTCTATGACCGTAAAAAGCAGTGTTTATTGTCAGGAAGCGATATTTACAAGACTTATCATCTAAAAGAGGGTGATGACTTTTTAGAAGAAGGCATTGTCATTCGCTCGGTTAGGAATCACCGTCAATCAACAAAGTTAGTAAGATGTTTGCGTTAGTCGATGTCAATAGCATGTATGCCTCATGCGAAAAAATTTTCGACCCACTTGCCCGGCGAACTGGTGTGATTGTGTTAAGTAACAATGATGGTTGTGTCGTGGCTATGTGCAAGTTAGCTAAGGCCAAACTGGGTAATCTGAAGTTTCAACCATACTTCAAAATTAGCAAACAAGTCGAAGCATCTGGCGTCATCGTTCGCAGCTCTAACTATGAATTATACTCAGACTTATCTGCAGCGATAATGGATATTCTCAGTCGCTATTCACCCGAGCAACATATTTACTCAATTGACGAATCTTTTCTGCGTTTTCAAACCCAGCCAAAAGAAAGTTGGTGGCATTTGGGAAAAGAGATAAGGCGGGTAATATGGCAAGAAGTTAGGTTACCGGTATGTGTGGGTATGGGGCCAACTGCCACGTTGGCTAAGGCAGCGAATCATTACGCAAAGAAAAACAAGAATACAGGTGGCGTTAGTGTTGTTGGTAAGCAAAACATCATGGCTATATTGCAAGGTATGACAGTTGAGGATGTATGGGGCATCGGTAGTCGCTTAGGTAAAAAACTAAGGTTTATGGCCATCGATGATGCGTGGAAGCTTTCCCAACAACCCGCAAAAATAATGCGCCAGCAATTTTCTGTCAATATCGAGCGTACGGTAAGAGAATTACAAGGTGAGTCATGCCTAACATGGGATGAAGTAAGAAGCCCAAAACAACAGATATTTTCTACTCGGGCATTTGGTGAAAAAATCACTGATTATGTATCACTAGAGCAAAGCTTGGTTATGCATGGAGAAAAAGTAGCCAAAAAAGCACGTAAACAAGGAAGCTTGATAAAGATGATGGTCGCATTTGCTCATTCTAGTCCATTCTCAGATGGTGAGATTTATCGACGCAATATACATCACAGTTTTTTTGATGCAACCGCAGATAGTCGAGACTTGGCCATTGCAGCCAGCGCAGCGGCAAAACAAATATATCGTCCCGGTGTGTTATTCCATAAATCAGGTGTGGGGGCTATAGAGTTGGTAGATGGCGCTATGTACCAGCGAGATATGTTTTCAACACAAGGGCGTGACCCTCGTGTTATGGCTGTACTAGACACCATTAATCAACGTTTTGGTCCCAACTCTTTATCAGTGGCCACAAAAGGTATTCAAGGGAAGTGGCAAATGCGTAGAGACATGAAGTCACCTAATTACACATCATCATGGTTAGATATGGTGAAGATAAATTGTAATAACACCATTACAAAATGAAATGGCTCCCAAAAGACTAACACACTACAAGAATGAGCATTAACTTATTGAACTACAGAGCGATACGAAACGACTCAATATTTGGGTTATTCTATTGAGAATTTTAGTGCATCAATATAATGTGAAGATCAAGTAAAACTTAAAATACGACTTAAAAACAATATACCAATAGCCCGCTACAAGTGAAAATTGATCGTTAAATAAATCATAAAACAAACATTAATAGCTTCTTTAAAAGTGACTTCTCGCAATAGAGAGTTACCGCTTAAATGACACATGAGCAAGCGTTCATCGCCACTTTCTTCCAGTTTAGCAACCGTGCTCTTAGACTATTCAATATAAGCTTTGTGCCGTTCATCTTCTTATGTTTTGGTGGCCATTGCTTCAAACATGATGTCAAATACATATCTGGCTCATTATTTCTAGAAAACTGATTAATTATAACTTTGTAGCCATTAATCTGGCCTTTAAATTTAGCAAACTCCTGTGAGTCACACCATTTGGGCGATAAATTTTTTGCGTAATTTAAACACTCAAACTAGTGCCTCAGAGAGTTTTATTCACGATGGGTTTGAATTACGAAGTATGCAGCATCAGAAAACGAATCCTAAAAAACTGATTCAATTTTCAGATCAGCAAAAAACATATTGAAGGTGCTGCGTGATTAATACATTGTTTCAAATGTAGGATTACCCATACGTACACGTTCACAGTTGTCTAAAGTCTGCATTTAGACAATTCAGATCTGTTGTATAGCTCATGGATAGTGTTTACCCTTACACTACTGAGAAAATAAGGCTGTGGGTGTGGCTTATTTTATTGCAGCTCTGCAGTAATATGCTTCAATATCCTGTATTTCTGTTACTTGGGCAACAAGCGCAACGACTGATGACTTTGTCGTTTATTTTTATTGATTACTAAGAAGTAAAATGACTGAAATATTAGATCCAGTATGGCAGCAGCGATTAACGAAGAGTTTGCATGTAAATAGTAGTCAGGTGCAATCAAAGTATTATCAAGTGGCGAGTGTCTGCTCAAATGGGGAGCCCAAAAATAGAACGATGGTATTTAGAGGTTTTTTGTCGGGCACACAAAGTCTTTTGTCTGTAACTGACTCAAGGAGCGAAAAGGTAAAAGAATGGCAAGGTAACAATAACTCACGATTTGAAATTTGCTGGTATTTTGAAGGATCTAGAGAACAATTTCGTTTGGCAGGAGAGGTCGTATTAATATCTAACTCATTAGAGTCGAAATATGAGGATTTGGTTTTAGGGAAACAGACGAAGCAAAGTCTTTTAAAACAACAATGGTCAAACTTGTCAACCAACGCCAAGGAACCTTTTTACTCAAACAGCCCTAAAGCACCATTTGATGAAAATTCAATACCCTTGATACAATCCGACAGGCTCGTTGAGCAAGGCAACGATATTAAAAACAAGTTTGACGGCAAAAAAAGTGCACCAAGTGATGATGTTATTGATCACCACGATATGAGTGACAATTTTTGTGTTGTTGTTTTTATTCCGCATACGGTTGATTATTTGAATCTAAAATCTAAACCGCAGCAAAGATGTCTTTACTCGCTCCAAGGTGACTGGAACGAACAAACCGTAAATCCATAAGTACGACTAACCTAACTTCAGTATGATTAACCTGCATTATAGAGAGTTAGGCTTTTGCTAAATGTAACTTATTAAAGATGCTGCAAAATCAATTGTTGATCTTGTGGCATCATATTGTTTACTACTAAATTAAAAGAATTATCCATCATCTTGCGTATCTCCTCTTCGGGGACGGTTCCATCTAGCTTGACGGTATTCCAGTGTACTTTACTCATATGGTAACCAGGAATAATAGATGGGAAGGTGTCTCGAAGCATAATGGCTTCTTGGGGTTCGCACTTAAGGTTTACCCAACAAATATCATTACCTGTGTCAATGGACTCATTATCACCCTTGCTCATTTTTCCCAAAGTCAAAGTTGCGAACATTTTATGTTTGACTTTAAACACTGATACGTTGTCTCCATAAGGAAAGGATTCCACCGTAAAAGGTTTATTTGATAGATATTCTCTGACTTGTTGCTGATCCATTCACTTTTCCTTGGATAATGAAAGAGTAGTTACCTACCCTAATCTATAAACTTATTTTCGTTGAAAATTAATCTTGCACTAACAAATGCATTACGTTTTTTAAATCTGTTTTACCTTTGATGATCTCATCGGGTGTTAGTCCAGATATCTCATGGGGAAACACTAACCATTCGTCACTTTCGTGCACATAATAATCAGGTACTATGTCAGTTTTATTATTTTGTGGCTTGTAATATGGGCAAGCTATACGTATGTTTTTTGGCATATTCGCCCGAGACAACTTTTTAATTTGTTTCATCAAGGCTTCAACACTGCGGCCTGAATCAAATACATCATCAACAATGAGTAGGCTGTCTTCAGAATTAGCGTTTTCAATCAGATAATGTAAACCGTGTACTTTTATAGTTTTTGATTGTTGATCAATCCCGTAATAAGACGAAGTTCGCACCGCAATATGATCAGTTTCCACTTTTTTAAAATCAAAATATTCCTGCACCGCGATACCAATGGGCGCACCGCCACGCCAGATACCAATTATAAAATGTGGACGAAAGCCACTTTCATAAACTTGAGCAGCCACTCGAAATGAGTCTTCAAGTAGCTGTTGTGCAGTGATAAACGTTTTTTCCATTAGATAAACCTTAAAACTTAGGGTACGAGTGAAGGCGCAGTTGTCAACACAGGTGCCGCAAAATAAAACTTTGAATCTACGATTATATACCGAAGCTTAACTTATTCATATTTTAAAGCATCTGCCGGATTCACCCTAACCGCGCGATAGGCGGGATAAAGGCTGGCCAAAAAACATAAAATAAGTGATGTGATAATAAGAAATACGATTTGTTGCCATTGTAAATCCGTGGGTACACCTTGCCCCTGTGGGCTTAAAAATATTGGAAAATTAAATAATCTGATTAAATTATTGATTTGAGTCACTAATAACATACCACTAACAATACCAATCAGCGTACCTTTTATACCATTGTAGATGCCATTAAAAAGGAAAATACCCATAATATTATTCCGAGTCATGCCTTGCGTCAAGAGTATCGCAATATCACCTTGTTTCTCTGTCACCACCATGACCAAAGCCGAGACTATATTAAAGGCTGCCACAGAGATTATCAGTAACAACATCAGCGACATCATATTCTTTTCCATTTTCACCGCATCAAATAACACACCTTGCTGATTTCGCCAGTTTGTTGAGCTATAGCCTTGCGCTTCTAATACTTGAACCACACTTTTATAATCAAAAGCATCCGCTAAAAATAAACGGGTTTGAGCTAACTCAGACGTTTTACTTCTTAACAACTTAGCAGCGTCATCAATATGCATTAATACTGCTTTATCGTCTAAAGCAGAGCCCATGTCAAATATACCAACCACACGAAACACTCTCTGGCTATAGATACGTCCAAAGGGTCCAAAATAACTATTTTCAGAAGCGATCAGGCGGGCCTTTTCACCTATCCGTAAATTTAATTTTATCGACAGGGCACGGCCGATAACAATACCATATTCGCCTTTAACTAAATCTGTGAGCTGCCCAACCAACATATTATCAGCAATGATTGACGAACGCTGCATCACATCAGGTTGAACTCCTTGGAACATGACACCTTTGAGCCCTTGGGAAGATTGAATTATGCCTTCCGAGTCTATTTGTTGAGCACTGGTAACAACACCTTCAATGTGGTTAAACATATCAGGAGTGATGTTATCATTAGGCTTTTTTTGAACTAATACGTGAGAGGTGATCCCTAAATTTCGTAACTTTAATTCACCCTCAAAACCATTCATCACTGATAAGACAGTTATCAAAGCCATTAAGCCTAGGGCGATGCCTGCAATAGAAAAAAAGTTGATGAATGCTATAAAAGAGTTGCCTTTAGATGCCTTGGCATAACGTAAACCGATAAAAACTGGGAGGGGATAAAACATAAAAAACTCTTGTAATAACGAAATAGTTAAAAGATAAAGGGTTAACTGTTGGTATAGTGATAGGTGATAGTTAATAATACGTGGATGAAGTAAAACTCACAAGCAAAGCAAAAACTTGGAGAATGTACGTAATCCCTCAATTTTTGAACAAAAGCATCAACAAATCAATTAATTTTTTGATAAAGCACAACATCCTGACGATACGCGTTTATTAGAAAATGATCTTGTTTTACCCAAAAATAGTAATAAATCGTTTAAAGTTTTAGAGGTTTCAAATAGTCAGTGAATTTCCCGCCATAGATATAAAAAAATCTCAGGGACACTACACTGTATAAGTAAGCATGTTGTTGAGTTAGCAGAATTTTTGAAGCATAGATGCGAAAAGTTGACTTAAAAATTGACATTAAAAATGTCTTTGACTTTGCAACAGCACAAAGATAATGAACACACTGATCAATCGATGCAGCTCAAAGTCGGTGGCGAAGCTCTTGTTAGTGACAGCGAGTTTTTAATCGTCAGCACAATCGAACTCCCGTTGTTTCCAATAAAAATCTTACCCATTTTTTGTTTTGTTGAAGTTATTACTTGTAAGCCTGCGGATGATAAGTACCATGTAAATTAAATTTGTATTTGTATTTGTATGCGTAAAGAATACGAAGACTTATTGGTTAGAGCCAGTTTACACTTGCAAACGGCTAATTTGCGCAAACGCAAGCACCAAGACAAAATCTAAAAGAACTAAAACGAAAGCGAACAATGACTCACAGTATCTTTTCACCGCCTTTACCAAACAATACTCTTAAAACTAAAAATGATATTCGCCATTGGGGTAATCTTCAGGGCAGCTGTACGGCTCTTGTTTTAGCCAATGCAACAAAGCTGGCTACTGGCCCAGTATTATTAGTCACGGCAGATACTCCCAGTGCCATCAAACTTGAAAAAGAGCTTGATTATTTTTTACAGGATCAGTCTGTTGATGTGCAATTATTTCCTGATTGGGAAACCCTGCCCTATGATAACTTTTCTCCTCATCAGGATATCGTTTCACAACGCCTAGAGACGCTGTACCAGCTCACACAAAACGAACGCAGGGTGTTTATTGTCCCCATTAACACTCTAATGATGCGTATGGCACCGGTGGACTATATTAGTAAATATCTACTGATATTAAAGATAAATCAAAAGCTAGACATTACTAGTTTTCGCTCAGGTTTAGAGCGTGCAGGATATTTACATGTAAACCAAGTAATGGGCCACAGTGAGTTTTCGATTCGTGGCAGTATCATCGACTTATTCCCTATGGGCAGTCAGCATCCTTATCGCATAGACTTGTTTGATGATGAAGTGGATACCATTAGACACTTTGACCCGGAAACTCAGCGTTCAGGTGACAAAGTAGATGAGATTAAACTGTTACCTGCCAGAGAATTCCCTACAGATAAAGAAGCAAGTCTACTGTTTAGGCAGCAGTATCTTGGTAAGTTTGATGCAAACAATAGTAAAGAATCCATTTATTACCAAATAGGTAAAGGCCTAATGCCAGGTGGTATCGAGTATTATTTACCGTTGTTTTTTGAAAAAACGGCAACGTTATTTGACTACCTTAATCAAGACACCACCGTATTAATGCATGGTGATCTACAAACAGCACACAAAAATCATTGGAAAGATGTCAACCATAGATTCGAACAACTGCGCTATAACCTTGCTAGGCCCTTATTGCCCCCTTCTGATATCTTTATGCGTTATGAAGAACTCTTTGGCGCCTTAAAAGAATGGCCAAGGGTTCAGATTCAAAACCAAGCCGTAGATGAGAAAAATGGTAGCGTTAACTTTGCCACTTCGCCAGTGGGTGACGTCGCTCTAAAACCACAAAATAAGGTACCGTGGACATCACTTAAACAACAAGTAGACCTGTGGCAAAAACAAAAAGTTAAAGTGTTGTTTAGTGCTGAATCTGCTGGGCGCCGTGAAGGTCTTTTAGAAATACTCGTAAAAGCAGATATTAAACCCAAGGTTTTTGAACGCTTTGATGACTTTATTAAAAGTGCCGAGCCTGTTGGTATTTCTGTAGGTGCTGCCGAGTTTAGTTTCTTATTAAATGAACCAAAATGTGCCGTTGCGTTTATCACCGAGACCGAATTACTCGGGCATAAAATCAGCCATCGTCGCAAGCGTGACAAACGTCAAGGCACCGATGAAAATGCCATCATTCGAAACCTGGCAGAATTACAGGTAGGCCAGCCAGTGGTGCATTTTGAACACGGTGTAGGCCGTTATTTAGGTTTACAAACCCTAGATGCGGGCGGTATTACCACCGAATACCTAACCATCGAATATGCCAAACAAGCAAAGTTATATGTACCTGTTGCATCACTGCATTTAATTAGCCGTTATAGCGGCGGTGATATTGACCATGCACCTCTGCATCATTTAGGCACAGACACTTGGTCTAAAGCCAAGAAAAAAGCCGCGGAAAAAGTCCGAGATGTAGCCGCACAATTATTAGATGTTTACGCCAGGCGTGCTGCCAAGCCTGGCTATGCATTCAAAATTGCATGGGATGAATATCAATCTTTCAGCGACAGTTTCCCCTTTGAAGAAACAATAGATCAGCAAAAAGCTATTAACGCCGTGATCCAAGATATGGGTTCGGCCAATGCCATGGACAGGTTAGTCTGTGGCGATGTAGGTTTTGGTAAGACTGAGGTGGCGATGCGTGCAGCCTTTATATCTGCTAATCAAGGTAAGCAAGTTGCGATATTGGTCCCTACCACGTTACTTGCTAGTCAACATTTTGAAAATTTTAAAGAACGTTTTGTCAACTGTCCTTTTAGAATTGAAGTATTGTCTAGATTTGTTAGTGCCAAAGATGCAAAAGAAACCATTAAGGCTATCGGTGAGGGTAAAGTTGATATAGTGGTGGGTACCCACACATTGTTACAAGACAGCCTTAAATTTAGTGATTTAGGTTTGGTCATCATCGATGAAGAACACCGCTTTGGGGTACGTCAAAAAGAAAAATTTAAAGCACTTCGCTCAGATGTAGACATACTAACATTAACCGCCACGCCTATCCCAAGAACCCTGAATATGGCGTTAAGTGGGATGCGCGACTTGTCCATCATAGCAACACCCCCAGCTAAACGTCTGCCTATCAAAACCTTTGTGCAGCAACGAAACAAAGGATTAATACGTGAAGCGATCATGCGTGAAATTTTACGGGGTGGTCAGGTTTACTTCTTACATAACGAAGTAGACACTATTGAACGTACGGCACAAGAGATTGCAGAAATAGTACCAGAAGCGCGTATAGCGATAGGCCATGGTCAAATGCGTGAGCGTGAGCTTGAAAAAGTCATGGCCGATTTTTATCATCAGCGTTTTAATGTGTTGTTGTGTACCACTATTATTGAAACAGGTATCGATGTGCCATCAGCCAATACCATAGTGATGGACCGTGCGGATCACCTCGGTCTGGCTCAACTTCATCAATTGCGTGGTCGTGTTGGGCGCTCACACCATCAAGCCTATGCCTACTTGTTAACACCGCATCCAAGACGATTAAGTAAAGATGCTGCTAAGCGCCTAGATGCTATTTCATCGTTGGAAGAATTAGGCGCAGGTTTTGCCCTTGCAACCCATGACTTAGAAATTCGTGGTGCGGGAGAGTTATTGGGTGATGGACAATCAGGACAGATTTCGAGTATTGGTTTTACTTTATATATGGATATGCTGGACCAAGCTGTTGAAGCATTAAAAGAGGGTAAAGAACCCTCCTTGGAAGCAGCACTTTCTGAACAAACTGATATTGATTTACGGTTACCAGCACTGTTCCCAGATGATTATATTCCTGATGTAAACATGCGTTTATCTCTATATAAAAAGCTAGCTAGTTGCAAAGATGAAAGAGCCGTCAATGAATTACAAATAGAACTGATAGACAGATTTGGTTTGTTACCTCAAAGCGCAAAAAACTTATTAGATATGGCCATGCTCAAATTAAAAGCCAAACTAATTGGTATTTCTAAAATAGAAGGTACTAATAAAGGTGGATTTGTAGAGTTCTCACAGAAAACTCAGATTGACCCAAGTTTTATTATCAAGCTAATTCAGTCGCAACCGAGAATTTACAAATTAGATGGGCCGCAAAAACTTAAATTTAACGTGCCCACTGAATCCGCCAAAGATAGACTTGATTTGTTTAATAATATGCTAACCGAGTTTAGCCAACAATTACGGGCTGCTTAATGACAGATAAAATTACAATGTCTTCTCTAAAACAGATGTTTATGAATGTTATTGCTACAAAAAACGTCTTTGTAGTAATACTTACTGCCAGTGTTTTAAGCCAATCTGCGAATGCGGTAGAGCAACCGTGGTGGTTTGATGTTGAAGTCATTTTATTTGAACGTAATGTAGAAGTGGCCAATTTATCTGAAAAATTCAAACCGTCTCAACTTGAACAATCAGCGAGCAACGTTCTTGACTTACTTACACCTTATTTGCAACCTGATTTAAGCTATTTAAGAGCCGGACTGCCATATTGCCGAGCATCTAACCGACTCAAAGTAAAAACGCAATATGCACAAGATTTTACCTTTCCTTTGCCAGTGGTCAAAAAAAATGAGTCGTACTCACACCAGACAGGTAAACAACAAGTACAAGAAACCAAACAAGATTTAACTGTTGAACCTAATGAAGTCACTGAAGAAAATTCTCAATACCAAGTCCCTACAACAGACATATTTGTAAAACTCGATGAAACCCTGTCATTAGCCCAGACAACTGACAACGAAGATGTTAAGTCAGCTGGCATAAAATCAACTGCAAAGTCTATTTTAATAAGACCTTCTATTCAGGTTGAATTTATTGAGTGGCAAATACCTAGCGAATTCCTGTGCGCCTACGCCGAACAGATTGACCCATCTTTTGCGTCGATTGTATCACTGCAAAATGAGGTATCCAGCGCTTCACAAAGTAATGAAAACAAACGCGTTCCACAGATAATTAACGGGAATGAGTGGCAACGAAACCGTGCGCCTTTTCTGTTACCTACATCCACCATGTATATGAGTGAACTGTACGAGAAAATTAAAAGACAGCGAAATATTACACCAATATTGCATATAAATTGGAGGCAAGAAGTTAAGTTTGGCCGAGAAGATGCACAAACATTCAGGTTGTTTGCTGGTGAGAACTTTACAGAAAAATTTGACGCAAATGGTTTACCTTTAGTGAACGATACCGACAGTTTATTTGATACTTTGAATCAACCAACTGGCGAGTTTTACATACCTGAACAAGAACTAACAGGTTTAACGCCAGAGCAGAAACAAGCGCTTTTAGTCAGTATTAATGGCAAAGCGTTAGAACCAGTTGCTGACGATTTATTTGCAAAAATCACTGCTGCCTTAGCAGATGACACACCTATCAACTTTGCTCAAGTCCAGGGGCTAACAGAACAACAAACAACCAATATTGATCCCTTAATCTTTAAAGAATTATGGAGATTAGACGGTGGAATAACCGTCTACCTGCGCAACGTAAACCGCATACCCTACTTACATATTGATAGTAATTTAGATATCAGACAACCAATATTCGATCCAAACAAAACTCAAAAAACACAAGGATTGTCGACTAATTTATCAGGGCAAGATGCAGTAGTGGTTAACCCATTGCAACAGCCAAACTTTTTACAAAGCGTTAATTTTAATCAGCTGAGGCGCGTGATCAGCAAGCAAGTCCATTATTTTGACCATCCGCTTTTTGGTATGATAGTGCGTATTAACCGTCATCGTTGGCCAGAACCAGAGTCAGAACCAGAACCAGAACCAGAAACCGACATAATCAATAGTGTACTCTGAATAGGTCCCTTGATTTTATTTGAGCCCCTTATCAAGCGTTATACTATTTCTATTTATGTAAAGCGGGTTTAAGCTAGTTATTACCAAAGCAATATTATCTTAATAACAGAGTACAAAAAAGCCGTCACGTAGACGGCTTTTTTGGTTATCAACAATCTTTATTCAATTAAAATGAATAATTCAGCCGTGCATAGTAATAACCACCTTGCCAATCAACAATATTAGCAGACCAGTAAATAGCACCACAACACATGTCGCCTTCATCTTCGTCTGGGTAAGTGTCTAATATATTACGGGCACCAGCAGAAACACTCAAACTATCATTGACTTGATAATTCACTTCCACGTCAAACAGTACGCTAGCATCATACTCTTGGATGTTAGTACCAGCTGAATTAGTGGCGTTTTCATAAGCACCATATACGTTTGCCCTCACCAATAAAGTCAACATATCGAAATCATGTTTTGCTGAAAGCACACCGCGCCATTCTGGAATAGCATTTTCTAAATCAAATTGATCTTCGCCATTCAAATATTCAGATACTAAATCAATGTTTGTATCG
>Ga0209712_10002491_pt1 | contig 15165 bp, 14 predicted proteins | sample ArcOceMetagenome_FD_187443 | JGI IMG/M metagenome (GOLD analysis project Ga0209712, IMG submission 187443) | Marine eukaryotic phytoplankton communities from Arctic Ocean - Arctic Ocean - Greenland ARC118M Metagenome (SPAdes) (version 2) | ecosystem: Environmental > Aquatic > Marine > Oceanic...
CCGTTGTACATCTGCATAATTGAAGAAGAATGCTCTAAGAATGTACATGAGAGAGTCTAGAATACCTTCGTCGAGTAACATCCGCGAGTGACTCTAAACATCCAAATGAAGTAGAATTTGTTAGTTTCCAGACTAGTAAAATAAATAATGGGGTTCCATCAGTCTACTACAAAGTTTTTGAACGTACCTTGTCCTTTGCGAGCAGGAGGATTTCTTCCATTGCCTCGTTCTTTTCATCACGAGTAGTCCAATCGCAAGCCATTACGTCAAGCCACGCACGTGGATGCAGAGCAGGGTCGAGAGAATGTATTTGCCCTACAGGTGTGATTCTACCCATTCGACGACATGCTGGTGTCAGCCTTCTAATTTGTCGCGCTCTGGAAGGATGAGTTTGATGTTGTTCAGATTTATTGGGAACAATGTCTTTGGGCATTAAGTGCACATTGGACACTTTCAAATTCATTCCAACAGGATGACTGTCATGATGTACTAGCCCCTGGTTCGTCATTACGGACTGAGGAGGTGAAAACGCATTTACATTTGATCTCATCATCGTCTCATTGGCGGGACTTTTACTTTCTTCGTATTGGGGATTCCCACATGCAGTGGCACAGGAGGTCGAGATCGTCTCATTCGCAGCCACAGCAGATTCCTGCAACTTGTGCATCGCACTCGACGCTTTAGTTTTCACTTCAGATCGCTCGTCTTCTGGCATTGATGAAAACTTATACCCGACTCCTACGCCGGCTGCTCCGAGAACAATGCCGAGTGGGCCGAACATGATTGCCCCACACAATACACCTGCAACACCTAATCCAATCGCAGCATTTTTTGGGTCTTCAGTTGTGAATGTCTTGAAACCTTCCTGTGCATCACTCATTGCTGCCTTCTGTTGCTCCTGGACAGTGTGAACAGTGCTGATGACTCTATCCGTCACTGTCATACTGTCATCGTTGTGTTGAGAGGCATTTCTGTTTGAAGACATTCCATTTAATCTAGGATCGATCCTTTGGTCAATCTTCTCAGAATTCATTGTCTGCTCCATGGCTTTTCGTGCTCTCATACGCCCTGTCCAGCTTCCATTGGTAACACTATCCGTATATGATTCGGCGTCATCGTCACGGGGAAGCTCAAGTGAAACGTCATTTTGATATCTGACATTATTTTGCAAGAAATTATTATCTTGAGACTCATCTGCAACCATCCTATTTGAGCCCGCAAAGAAGTAAGAACCTCCATCACTCCCCTTTGCAGAAGCTTCATGCGAATTGGGGCTCGATGCGTGACCAGATGGCTGAAAGGAGTCCTTCGATTTATTCTTGTCGCAGTTGTCCTGCATACTAACACTGTTAAATTGGGTTTCGTCGTCACCATCGTCATTGAAGCTCAAGTTCGGAGCTCCATCCAAATTGATAGGAGCAAAGTAATCATGTTTGGACTGACGCTGATTCGATGTCGGAGTTGAAATTGAAAACTGGGCATCGCTCATATTGAAAACCTTCTTCGCACTATCTGTATGATGAAATCCCTTCTGTCGAGGACTGCTTCGACTTGTTCTCGCGGGACTTTCCATGTTGCCTTGGGCAAACATCGATTGGCCCAAATCTCCTCCTTCGGAAAGACCAGGGCTGGTGACACTGCTGAAATCGCTAAAATGCGATTCACGACGCCGATCCCTCTTTCCTGGCAACGAAGATGGACTTACAATGTAGTCATTTTCAGCGTTGAATGATGAATTTTCATTGGAATTGATTGTTGGAAGTCCACGATCGAGAAGGATGCTCGTGTTCTTTTGCTCCGTAGAAAACTTGGATGAGATGACACCAGGTTCTGCTCCAAAATCCGCTGAACTGATTGAAATTGAAGAGGAAGAAGAATTTGTCTTGATACTATCAGGACCTTTTTCTTTCAGTAGGTTCTTTTTCATGGAAGCTTCCACCATTCTGAATTTTCTCATTCTATTCGGTGAAGCAAAAACATCGTTATCTTGTTTTTTATGTGCTTCCCGATCCAATGGATCAGGAGTAATGCGAGCAGCCGAATGAGTGGATACAGGAGATGATTGTTTCTCAGTACTATTTCCCCTTGCACTTGCAGCGTGCCGGTCCAACGGATCAGTGGACGAAGGAGAGGATTGTTTCTCAGTACTATTTGCCCTTACATTCGCAGCATGCTTTTTCGCCATGGCCATCTTCCTTCTCCTCTCTGATAGCTCATTCGATTCTGCAATTGCCTTATCAACTGCATGTTCGACAGTATCAGGAATGGACCTGGAAAATTCTTTATCTCTGGCATAATTACTTTCATCTGTACTCGTAATTGGATTCCATCTTGGTTCCAATTTCTGCTTGTTATATTCTGGCTCTTCTGGAGTAGGGTTCGCAACAATCTGATGAAAGCCCATCTGTTTTCGTTCCAAAACAGGCACATGAATCTCAGGAGCCATTGATGCTTGAAAATCAGACGAGCTATCCTTGGAGCTCGATGATGTGCTGTTCTTGGAGCTCGATGATGTGATGTACGGTGCAGTTGTCGGGTGATTGGACTTGGCACCGAATTTCTTCGTTCCTCCTCCCACTGACACTGATGTAACCACCTTGGTCGCAACGGGGCTTGCTTGATTACGAGCAGGAGATAACGGAATCTTTGCATTGTGTGCTTCAAACATTTGCACCCTTGCCAATACTGCTGACCCACCAGGAGATTTCTTTGGCGTAAGCTCGCCTCTACTTCTAGCATTGACAGGTATATAGACACTGCTCGTCTCGCTTACTCCACTTCCACTGTAACCTAGACTAACACCATCATCATCATGCTCATATATTGGTCCAGCTGCTTCGTCAGAGGGGTTGCCTTCACTGAACTTATTCATCAAAGTATTATATGCCATTATCGATATCGATAGTATTTAATATCAATCAACTTTAAACTGCTGTTGCTGTTTAGTGTATAGTATATACCTGCTAGTATATTGATCTTGGATTCTTCTTTTCTAGCAATCAATTCACGAAAAGATTTACTCCGGTCTTAATAACTGATTCACGCGTTAGTCTTGCGCACTGGCGAAGTCAACTGTTGTTTACTCTGAAGTAGAGAACCAACACAAGTGCCATGCAGTGGTGGGATGGTGGATCTTAGGAAGGTTAGTCCCACACACAATTTGACAGTCGGTCGGTCAGTGTCGTTCAACCTCCCGGTCGTGCTCGCTTGTGTGCGTCGAAACAGCCTTTTTGCTGGGTGGAGTTTGTTTCCGTTGCTGGCATTGAGGCCCCCCTTGGCAAATCCTTTTAGTCCGTGAAGGTTTAGTATTATCACAAATTTTTGTGATGTGTTGGTTCTTCAAATTTCCCGGGTGAGACAGTGACGTATGCGGCCATTGGTCTATTCGCCACGAACCTGCAGGAGGAGCCTGTGCGTTTCGTTTTCCTCAGCGAAAGCTCAACCTGCTCTTCTCCATCTGCCAGGCTAGCAGGATCCATTCTAAACGATCACTACAACATAACCTACCAAATAATATTCGAACGATGAAGCTTCTCTCAATCGCCACCGCTCTCCTCTCTACCGGAGCTGCTCTTGGATTCGCTCCTGCGCCAATGGGAGCTAGCCGCGTTGCTACTTCTCTCAGTGCTGGAACTGAAGAGCTTTACATCGACATGGAACGTCGTAATATCATGAACCTCATCCTCGTAGGATCCGCTGGAGTCACCATTGCTGGACTTGGACTTCCTTACGTTTACTTCTTCCTTCCTCCTTCAGCAGGAGGCGGAGGAGGAGGAGTTACCGCTAAGGATGCTCTTGGAAATGATCTTTTTGCTAAGGAGTACATTGAATCCAAGAAAGTTGGAGACCGCTCCCTTGCTCAAGGACTTAAGGGAGATGCTACCTACCTTATCGTCAAGGATGACAAGACCCTCGAGACCTACGGACTTAACGCTGTGTGCACTCACTTGGGATGTGTCGTTCCTTGGTCTGCACCCAATAACAAGTTCATGTGCCCATGCCACGGATCCCAGTACGCTCCTACCGGAGCTGTCGTTCGTGGACCTGCACCTCTTCCCCTTGCTCTTGCACACTGTGAAACTGCTGAGGACGGAAAGATTCTTTTCTCTACCTGGTCTGAAACCGACTTCCGTACCGGAGCAAACCCTTGGTGGAAGTAAGCGTACAACAGTGCGAAGACAATTATTTTTGTACCGCTAGGATTGGGGCCTAACCTGGAATCAGCAGTCTTTATTAGGCTATGTAGACACCACACTTTTTGTTGAAGATATTATAAGAGTTTAAGTTTTCAGCTAAACCTCACTATAATGCACATTGCAATAGTATCGTATTCTTAGATTTCTTGGTTACATTTTCACATTTAGGCAATGCCTTGAAACTGATGGTTTCAGGGCAGTTTGATGGACGTACATACATCACATTCCAGGTACGTGTAGTACTCTAAATACAATAATCGGCTTGGATCAATACTATTAGATTGATTGGATACATACACTTACATCTCCTCACCAGTGTATTTCCAGCATCTGCAAACAATGTGTCGTCCTTCTTCAATTCCCTTTTCTTCGTACTTACTAATCGCTGGCAACCATAGGCTTCGATCGGGGCAGGGATCAACTCCCAGCCACCGTTCATTTCCAAACTGTAGTCTATTCTTTTCCAGTACGATTTGAAAAATACCTTGCGTCCATTCATCAAAGGCGATTGCGTCCGTGGCCAAATAAAAACACCCTTCAGGTTTGAGGACTCTACCGATTTCACAGACGGTTTCTTCTTGGATGACTCTCCAGTAATGATGCTCTTCCTTTGGCCATGGGTCAGGGAATGTCAAATAGATTGAATCCAAAGAATTATCAGGTAAATATCCAAGTAATTTGATGCCATCCCCAGGATAGATGCGAAGGTTATCATACGGTTTCTTCATAGAAGGATCATTCTCTCGTTCTTGTATCTGGGTCAAGTCATTTTCATCTACCCATGTTTGCTCGAGCCAAAACGTTTCTGCTTCTATCGCCTTTTCCATTCTCATGAGTGCGATGCCCACACCTGGCTGGTGTATTTCAGCTCCAATGTAATGCTGATGAGGAAACTTGGTAGCATTGGTCAAAATGTTGTCACCAAGTCCGAAACCTATCTCCAGAGCTACATGTTTATCCTTTGGTATGCATTCAACATTTGATCTCCTCGCACCATTCTCCCCCACGATAAGTGGTACTAGGATACTTTCGGACGTGATAGCTTCGCCATTCGGAGGATTTTCAAATACTTGGGCGACATTGACTTCGTGTTGGTACTTACCAAGCTTCGTTGGTATGACAAAACCCTTTGCAGTCATTCGCGATATGGCTTTCCTTTGCCCACTGGTTCCTCTACGACCTGCCATCCTCTTCCACCAGTTTGGTTTCTTTGCCTGGTAACCAGTGGCCCTCTTTGTCTCATTTATATGGATAGAGCTATCATTAATGCTACCAGATGATGTATGGGCTGATATGTTCTTGTCGTCATCTTGATCTGCATTCAAGCTTTCATTCGAAATGGAGTCATTTTCGTCACTCTGCATTTAATGAGATAATATCGTTGGTATTGCAATTGGAATACAATTGGATTGGCGAAAATGTGTGTGCCAGACATATGCATTATGTATGTTGGTCGTATGGCAGCCTGTGTCCTGTGTCTGTCAACGAAGAAGCAAGGCACTTTTTAAGAAGATTTCTGTGGACATGAGGGCGCCACTTTTTCTGCATTTGCTTGCACGCACGACTCTCGTGTCAATTCTCATTTTTGATGGATATCTAAAATCCTTCATCGAAGTTATTCGTTATTCGTTATTCAATGGTAGGAAGAGAATTTCTATTCTCCACGAGCTATATTGTGCGCCGTGAACAGCAAAAGCATGCTAGCATATTGAATAATGGTGTAGCGCACTAGCTGACAGCTTTAGTTTAGTATATATACCAGTTTGAAGTTATACTAAAAAGATACTATCCTCATGAAACCATCCTGTTGAAGCAATGCGCTGACGATTTCCAGTGACTTCGCGCACAAGATGGGGTAAGCTGACGGAGTCAAAGATCACAAGGGTGCCCGACTCTGGAAGAACATCCATAAAATGATCTTCGTTCCTATCTGCCAACAGAGAACCTTGTCCTTTACCTTCGTTGCCTTTTGCTGCTGCAAAGCGCGGGTCGAGTCTAGCTGTAGATATCTGCTCGAAACTTTCCCCTATTTGAGTTGGAAGAAACTTGGAAAATTCAATTGGCTGGCTAGGAACATCAAAATCCCTCAAGGATAGCACTTCGCGATTGCCCTCCTTGACTGTGTACAAGGCCGATTGTCCGCTGGAACGAAAACAATCCAAAAATACTGGATGTTCGCCTTTAACACGAAGCCAACCGACTTGCAGATTTCCTTCGTGACATCCTACCTGTTGAGAACTGAGATTTTTTCGTGGAAAACAACGCAGTGCCCCTCCTTCCTCGTATGCCCATCCATCGTTCAGATAAACTAACCAAGTAACACTCCTACGCGAATCAAGCAGCCATCCCTGTTTGTTAGATTTTGATGATGATGGAAATCACATTTAGCGATACTATCTATTGAGGCTGCATGTAACATGTAACAGCTGCAATGGTTTCTACGGTAGCACCTCGAAACCTGCTGATATCAATTTTTTTGTTGACCCAAATCACATGTTCGATTCAAACTTACTTTGACTCCCTTCGTCTCCTCGTGGTGTTCATCTAAATGTCTGCCTAATTTGGCCCCAGGCTCGTACCAATTATATGTCATTTCATGCCTCTTTTCACCTTCAATCTTTAATGATGGCCTATTCAACTCTAGAGCCAACTGATCTTTGATCTTATTCATTCTATCTCTGAACTCCAACCTGGTTCCAGAATCGCCCAAATCTGACACCCAATTGGCACCGCCACAAAAGGTTTGACGGTCCGCAATTACACTAAACCCTTGTTCTTTTTTTGAAAGAGCAGTATTGGTCAGTCCATCAGGCTGAAATGTACCTGCTTCGAATAGATTACGAGCATCGGCTCGCATTGCAGTAACGAGATCTTTTGGAAGGAAATTTGGTATTACAGCTACCCCGCCCCGAGCACTGTTGAGACAAACACGGTGAGCTCAATAAATCGACAAATGAAAGAATTTCGAGAGATCTGAATCTGTGCAGCAAAAGGGAAGGAAGACGACGAAACAGTTGCTGCTCACATTGTCTGTACATCACTGTGAGTTAAAGCAGAATTGACCAATGCATCTGCGACAGCAACCATAGCCATAAAATAGCAAACGCACAGCGTGTACGTTATCCTGGTTGAGTCCATCATTAATGACTGTAGTATTCTCAATCAACAAGCGTGAAATCAAGTGTAGGAGGTCGTTCGAAGGTGTTGTGTGTTGTGTGGGGGGGGTACAAAGTACAAACTTTCATTTATGCAATATATTGCCAACAAGATAAAGTCATCATAATAAAGTCATCATGATTAGTTAATAGGTTATTAGAAGAACTTAAAAGTAGTACTTTGAACTTGTAACCCATTGCGCTAGCTAATACATTTGACGATCAAATCATCTCCCACTCAACTTTACCGACGACTTCAGACTCTCTAACTTTTACTAAAGAGATTTTCTTCATGCCAATGATGTATCACCAAGTATCATAGGAGCATAGGAGGTTTGCATAAAGAGTTCTTCGAGACTGATTTGGTTTAGTAAGTTCGTATTACAGTAAAATAAGCTAATAATGGGGAATTTTGTAAGTAAATTGAAAAATAGTACAAGATTTGATTATCGCGCACGCACATTGAACATAATGTATGTAATTTCGTTTGTCACACGTATCTTTTTCATTTTTTCTTTCGTTTGGAGTTTGGAGTTTGGATGGGGGATGATTGGGTGTTCTGTGCACAGTCTTTACTCTATACAGCAGATAGTTTCTTAATCCTGCTTTCTTGAACTGAGTGATAATTCAATAGACGCAAGATCATGGGAAACTGTAAGAGTAAAAATGCAGAAAGGAAGCTCACCGGCACGGAACCTTCAGAACCTAAACAAGACGCTTCTCATCCTTCTCCAGCACCGGAGACGGTTCTCCCCTCTCCTGAGAACGCTTCGCCTCCTAAAGAAAAGCCTAAACCCATGATATTTGCCATTATGCGCAACGGCCATGAAGTTATCCGAGGAAGTATCATTGATGTACAGGATCACCTAGATAAGGAGCATTTGGATGACGCGATTGAAGCATATCACCGCCTTCACAAATGGATGGAAATGCATAAACTCATGGAAGAAGGAAACCGAGATAATATGACTCCCAAGGGTTTCTTTTCCATTCTCAATGAACAGTTTGATGGTCTTGCTGCGAAGGAAGGCATGATAGGTGATCATGACGACCTTGATGACCTGGAAAAAACTATGGATGAAGCGATTGAGGCACATGATATCGATCAGATCAGGGAAGCATTCGCTGCATTTAAGTCTGAGAATGAAGCACATTTAAAGAAGGAAGAAAGTATCATGATGCCGAAGATCATGGAGATGACGAAGGCAAACGTGAATTTGAAAGATATGATGGTAAATGAACTGCTAGCCATTGTGGTTGACCTTCCAGAGTTTAAGTTTTTCGTTCAGCATGCAAACTATATTCTTGATACGCACGATGGAGGTATGCCTAGAGCTCGAGCATTTGATCACGCTCTATGGGTTTGTGCCACCTCTGAACAGTGGCATCTATGGAATGGCTGGATCAAAGGCGCTGTATCAGAGGAAAGATACACAGAGATCATGGATGCAATTAGTTTCTAGAGTTCTAATCTATTCCTATGTAATCGTTTGTTTGTTATATTTTGGATCAATACATACACGAAGTTGCCTTTTCTACCATCGATCTATTCTACAATTGTTATCAAATTACCTACAAAATGTTGAGTTGGATTTCCTATAAATTACAGGGACATACAAATCAGAGCATTGTACTCTAGATGAAAGTTAGTGAAGACAACTGAACGCCCTTTCCTATTGAAAAAAATCTATTCTCAATAGCAACTGTCGCACTTGCGATACTGTACAGCGATCACAGTGACCGTTCTACCTCCCGCGCAGGTTCGGGTGCCAATACCATCATCATGTCAATACCTGGGGATTGAATTGATATTACTTACAGACGCCTTTTAATAAATCCTGTCATGTCTCCAGATTTTCTCCCACGCCGCTCTGAATGTTTGAAAATACATTCTGTATGGCAATCAACGAAAATGAGCAAGAGATTTCAATGATATAAATAGATGCGACGACAAATTGAAATGTGTACTCACAGAATCCATCCAAGATTCCACCTGAGATAGTATCTCTTCCCGCGCCTTCTCCTTTACGAGTAAATGAGTAGGATCTAGGTCCTCAATAATGAATCTCTTATCGATGGATTTTGATTCATTGAAGCTCTTGATGAATTGTTTAGTAGGAGCGTCGCAAGTCAGGAGGTAACCAGCAGAGGGCAGGAGATCGGCCTTTTCTCCTCCTGAAGATTTGCTCCTTTGTCTCTTTTTCGTCTGTTTTGGAGCTGGCATCTTCAAATATTATTCTTAGCAACTTTGCAACCGCTTGATTAGGACAGCAAACAGCAATACGGTGAGTAAGTGATGATGATGGTAAGCTGGTATGATGGTTGATTTCTTGTTGTTGTTGTTGAGTAGAGAGGGCATATGGGCTCGTAACCTATACATTAGAAGATTGTACCAGCACCATTGAAGGTTTGTGTTTTCATTGTGAAACGGCCTTCTGACGTCAATGAGCCAGTTTTTGATGGGCGGGCGGGGATCGGGGATCGATGCACTTCTCATCGAGTTTGTCAGCCACTGATTTCAAGATTCAAGCAGAAATCTCATCGCTGGAATTCAACACAATCAACACATTTTAAATAATCTATTTATTATCTAAGAACAAATTGAATAATGGCGAGACAATCAATCGTTGCGCTTTGTTTCCTAGCTCTGTGCCTACAAGCTACATTGATCGGGGCCACTGCAGTTCCAGCAGGGAGAGCAGCCATCAGAGTAAAAACATATGATCCAAGGAAACAATCTCAGAGTCAGAGTTTGAATAGAGGTGGTGAAAGAGGAGGTTCGGCTGTTGCTGTGAAAACCATGCCTGCCAATCAGATCAAAATTTTGAAGTAAGCCCTTTAGTTCGTTTTTTGTTGTTTTTGCTAAAAAATTCGTCCAACTAATGATCACATTTTCAACGGTTAGTCTTTTGTCAGGTGGTGTTGCAGGTACAATTGCATCCTGCATAACGAATCCACTAGAAGTTATTAAAACACAACTTCAATCGTCTAGTGTATCACGATCAGTGCATGGTGAATATGCTTCAGCAGCAGGTCATCCAATCACAATTGCTCAAAAGATTTTCGCAGAGAGTGGAGTAAAAGGATTTTGGAAAGGATTAAGACCCACTCTCCTTGGAGTCATCCCTGCAAGATCAATTTACTTTTATGTGTATGAGAAGAGTAAGCGAACTCTTGACAGTAAGGAATGGTTGCCTGAGGGAAGTGTTGGTAACGCCATTGTGTCTGGATTCGCTGCTGGGGTAGCTAGTAATACAGTTACGAATCCTATTTGGATGGTCAAGACTCGTATGCAGCTGATGGCTGACCACACAGCTGGACAAGTTGTTTATACTAACTATGGGCAAGCTATCAGTTCAATTTTTAAAGAAGAGGGTATTGGTGGATTCTACAGAGGCTTGTCGGCAAGTTACTGGGGATGTACAGAAGGTGCAATACAGTTTCTTCTTTACGAACGTGTAAAAAGCCGTGTGTTGGTTAATCACAACTTGAAAAGAGAGTTGGAAGGACTACCTCCTACTGATAAACTTCCAAAATCAGCCTACTTCTTCTCTGCTGCATTTGCTAAGGGCATTGCTTCCTGTTTGACATATCCTCACGAAGTAGCGAGAACTCGTTTGCGTGAGCAAGCAAGAAGTGGAGTATTCAAGTACAACGGCATGTGGAGCAGTATCCGCGTTATTGCCAGGGAAGAGGGACGCAGCGGTGAGTATTATCATTTGATTGTATCACAATGCTGACGACTTTTTGTGTCAAATCGTTATCAATATCTGACCTCGTTTTTATCTTATCATAGGTCTTTATGCTGGTATGGGGGTCCACTTGAGCAAGGTTGTGCCTAATTCTGCAATCATGTTCCTTGCATATGAACTCGTCAACTCGTGGTTGAGTACATTTACAGCAGTTGAATAAATTCTGCACAACAAATAATAGCAATTAAATATCAAGTCAAGTAGAGTACAACAGTACAGTATGCATGATTTTCTCAATAGGAATCTAAACAATTTGAGGACATCTTGCCATGTTCGAATGTGTGCCTTACAAAATAGAAACATAAACAATCCCTCACTATGGACGTCTTTTTAATAAGTTTTGGCCGTTTATAAGGACAATTCATTGTTGTCCTTTTAAACCCTAAACCCTGACAATATTTGACGGCCGTTATAAGCGCACTGTATTCGGGAGATCCGGGTTGTGTGAGTTGTCCTTACAAGCGAGGGACTGTTTGTATTGAATTTGAAATTGAAATTCACAGCGAGCGAGATTGCGATGAAATTACTTTTCTGAATGCCTCGCGTCTTGTACAGTAGTACGCGCCGACATTTTTTTAACCCAGGGACAGAGACGCGACGATGGATTTTTCTATTTATGGCGCTGACAACACCTGGAACAATTTTTTTTAAGAATTCGTAGGAAGCTTCATTGCATGTAAACCGTACAAAACTTACATACATTCATCTGCTCTTAATACAAATCCATGTCTGCAAATGCGTTTCGATCCCCTTTGATGCAGCAGATTGCCTGCTGCACGTAGCCAGCACCGTCCGCCTCTTGTATTTTCTTCCCACCTTGCCTCGAAACGAAGTTCTACCACCACCACCAGTAAAACAACTGACAACCAATGCACAACAAACAGTCAAAGAAACAGTCAAACAAATAGGCAAGCATCGTCATCATCTTTAAATAGACCAATCATCGATCACTCTTCAATCAAGCTTACGAGCTCGGCTTCGGCATCCCTGGAATCATTACCGCAGTTATCTCATGCAAGATTTTCATCCTCTTTGAGCGATTGTAGTCAGATTGACGAAGGCGAGAATCTAAATGAGTCCAAAGCCAATTATTTGCTGTTTCAAAGAACAATAGAAACTCGAAGAACTGCGTCGAATTATAAGCCTTTTGACTTGTCCCGTGTGCCGTTTTTGCGAGAGTCCATGACGAGAGCAATCCGATGTGCTACCTATGCACCAAATCACCACAGAACAGAACCAACGACATACTATCGAATCGTCACAAACACAGGAGCCTGTGATCAACTTATGGAAATATGCTACAATGTTGCATTGTGCCGCAATCTTAAAAAAAGATCTATAGAGGAAGCAGAAATCAATGCCAAGGCCAAAATGAACAAATGGAAAAATACAATTGGCGGATACATGGTCGTATGTGTAAGCGATCAACCTTTGCAAGATGACGAATACCCATACAAAGATTTCTCGAAGGATAACGTCGAAGATTTTGAGTACTGGTATGATACACTGCAAATGAGGGCACCGCAGACGGAACGGCAATTGGAAGATTATTCTTCAGCTTCAGCTTCTATTCAAAACATCTTATTGTCTATTCATTCTGAAGATTTTGGTGCCAAATGGGCTACTGGGCCGATGGTACGTTGTCGTGCTACGCGTTCGTTGATTGGTTGCAAAGAAACTGATGCGATAGCTGGCTTGATAATGATTGGTGATTCCAAAGTGATTCCACGGGAATGGAGGAGAAGAAGAGAATTCGATGGAGATGTTATGAGGGAATTGTAATTGCAATTCAGCGAAAAAGTGATGTGTAGACCCACTAAGTTGCCTTTACAACTGGTAGATATGTATTATATTAATAAATAAGATATCACAACAGATGTCATCGCTACTATTTGCCAGTATTCTAGTCTATCAGTACGTGTAGTGTACTGTGAGCAAAAAGGTATTTCTGATTTCTGAACTGCTCCACATTATAGATTTTCGAATTTATAGTAGCTTGTTATATGTGTACCATGTGGCGCACGTGATCTAAGTGAAGAAATATCTCAAAATCCCTAATGCAGATGAATCCCTTATACATATGCAGTATGCAAATCTATTGACTATGTCACTGCAAATCGTCACTCGTATCTCTTTCGTGTGGACCGAAAATGTTGTTCATTACCTCTCCTCGCATCTCTACTCTATACCTTGGAACAAAAAATGCCCTCAATCCACCGGCACAACATAAAGCTTCACAGCACATCACCAACAATCAGTCCATTTCAGTCCAATCCAGCCAAATGGTCCAACCAATCTATCTACTCTTCTTCTTGGGCTTAATCTCATCTTCAGTAGTATAATGAAGTAGAATTTCATTCGGCGTCGTCCCCTGTTTATAAAAAGAACTCCCCTTGGACCAATCATAACTCGCCGCATACGCAAACATATTCCCCTGCGAATTAAAACTCGCACACGATATCGATTGTCCCTTGGAAGGAAACCCCTTGAGCTTCTGTTTATTATCCTTATCCCAAAACGTCACAACCCCATCCGCGCCCACAGTCGCAAACGTCCCAATGGGATGAAACGCAATAGCATTCACTGCAAAAACATTAGCTTCCTGTCGATGACACTTGAATGCAAAACTATTCTTCTCTTGCGCTTTATTATTGTATTGGATCCCCACTCGTCCCTCAATACTTCCGACTGCAAACCCAGACATATCGGGGAAGCAACTGATGCACCTCGTCTGATGTTTGAGAGGAGATTCTTTTCGAATATGTTCCCTGGGCGAACTGGTGACGTCATAGACAAGAATTTGTTTATTGGCGGTAGCGACCACCATGGCATTTCCCTGGACGTCGAGATCATGGCATCGATCGGGTAGATCAATGGAACCTACGGGATTGGGTGTTCTGGCATCCCAGAAATTGAGTTTATTGTCCCATCCTCCTGATACGATTAGGTTTGTGGATGATAGGAATCCGATGGCTTTGATGGGCTGTGTGTGTACGCCGATTTGTTGCGGTGGTCCAGTGGGTTGTTGACCGAGTTTCCACATGCGCACGGCTTTGTCTGCTCCAGCGGTGAATACTGTGCTTCCGTCTGGTGAAAATGTGGAGCAGAGTACGGGAGAATTATTTTCGTGGTTGACTGTGTGATACATACGTGATGATGTGTGATACGTGATGTGATTAGTGAATATATGATATTAAATGGAGAAAGAAAGAGAATGTATTGGTTTGGTGAGGAATGAATTGTGACGAAAAATAACAGAACCTTTGAAACAAACACATCGAGAACCCATCCATTCTCCATCCTCCATCCTCCATAAACTATAATCTAATCTAATATAATATATAAAATAGTAATGACAATGACAATGAAAATCTTACCTTGCGCCTTTGGAAGAGCCTGCATTTGCCCGCCCGATTCTTGCACTTCCCAGCACCTAACTCCACCGTCCCAATTGGTGCTAATGAGTATATTTGCATTTGGTGACCATGCGAGACTAGAGATTCCATCGGTCCCTGCTTGAGGAACGCTATAGTCTGGTCGTTCAGTGCTTGCTCTTGGTGCAAACGCCATTTGTCAGGAATATATATTGTAATAAATGAATATGGATGTATGGAAGGTTTCAGGCAGCGTGTTTATTACAGTAATATTGTAATTATTGTCCCAAGTGTTGTTGTTATCCAAAGCCAACTACAATATCTCATATCTCGTCGGTCGGTGGGTGCACCTTTGTGCTTTTTCTGGTTCCCCTCTTCTCTCTTGTTCCAAAGGGAGGGGTACCGTACACTATGTTACTTTCTACCCCTATCCAAAATGAACTCATAACCTGTAGTGAATATCGAAACATTATATTTAGAAATTCTCCACCCTTCCTTCTTTCCCATTTTCGATTTTATTTTTTATTTCCAACGCCTCTTTTTTCTTCGAAAGCAACAACAACCGATGATCGATGATGAGACAGAATGGCAAACTTGAAACGCCGACAAATAAAGGAATGCAAGGCCTCCGAGTCACTATTTGTCATCAAACCTATCAATACCAGTATATTCAGTCCCATCCAATCCA
>Ga0209712_10002494_pt1 | contig 15162 bp, 16 predicted proteins | sample ArcOceMetagenome_FD_187443 | JGI IMG/M metagenome (GOLD analysis project Ga0209712, IMG submission 187443) | Marine eukaryotic phytoplankton communities from Arctic Ocean - Arctic Ocean - Greenland ARC118M Metagenome (SPAdes) (version 2) | ecosystem: Environmental > Aquatic > Marine > Oceanic...
ATACCAGTTCTACTTGCACCTGATTATACGCGTTTTAACTAAATAAATCCCGATGTTCAATAAGTTGCTCGCGAGTCAACATGAATACCCCTCCATCACCCTCTTCGAACTCAAACCAAAGAAAAGGGACCAATGGAAAGGCCTCTTCGAGAGCCACCGAAGAATTGCCAACCTCAACAATTAAAAGACCTTTCTCCATCAAGTAACCCGATGCCTCCTTTAAAAGCCGCCGCGTAAAATCCAAACCATCAACACCAGACGCTAAAGCTAGCGTCGGCTCATGATGAAACTCTTCTGGCATCTGCGACAAGTCATCGGTATCCACATAAGGAGGATTACTGACGATTAAGTCAAAGCGATGACCGGACAAACCGCTAAATAAATCGGACTGAATTGTACTAACTCGTTTACCTAATTCATGATTTTGAATATTGATATCGGCAACATCTAGAGCATCACCAGAAATATCGCTAAGTATGACCTCTGCCTCTTGAAAACCATAGGCACAACTAATACCTATACATCCGCCACCAGTGCATAGATCAAGAATGCGTGAAGGCTCAACGAACAGCCATGGCTCAAAATAACTCATGATTAACTGGGCAATCGGAGATCGAGGTATTAGTACACGAGAATCTACCATAAATGGCAGCCCACAGAACCATGCTTGCCCTGTCAAATAAGGCGCAGGAAGTCGCTCTGAGACCCGACGTTCGAAAAGGCACTTAGCCTCTGTTATTTGAGATTCAGTGAGTGTTTTATCTAATACTGAGCTATCCGCATTGGGCGGCCAATTTAAGACAAATGATAATAAACACACCGCCTCATCCCATGCACTATCTGTTCCATGACCGAAATAGATTCCGCTCCCCGAGAACAAGGTTTCACCGAACAAAAGAAGATCTCTTACAGTCGATCCAGTGGTACCCTTAGACGAGTCTTGATCAGACACTGCCAAGGAATTGGTGTTTTCAGTCATGTTACCTCCGTCATCCAGATATTTTACATGTGATCGGTGCTTTGGTGTTTATTTTGATACAATTACAGTGCAATAACGTACACATACAAACTTTAAAGTTGGAATCTATCGATGAACAAGCATTTTGAAAAGATTATTCAAAGCACCGGCGAAGATTTATCGCGACCTGGATTGCTTGATACCCCTGCCCGAGCGGCAAAAGCGTTTGCATACCTCACCAGTGGTTACGACATGGATTTAGATCAGGTGATCAATAATGCTTTGTTTCCTTCTGAATCAGATGAAATGGTCATGGTCAAAGATATTGAGCTGTACTCTCTATGCGAACATCACATGTTACCCTTTATTGGTAAGTGCCATGTGGCCTATATCCCCACGGGAAAAGTACTAGGATTGTCAAAGGTAGCCAGAGTAGTCGATATGTTTTCTCGCCGCTTGCAAATCCAAGAAACCTTGGCACAACAAATCGCATCAACTATTCAGCAGGTCACTCAAGCACAAGGGGTTGGAGTGATTATCGAAGCAAAACACATGTGTATGATGATGCGCGGCGTTGAAAAACAGAATTCTTCGATGAAGACTTCTGCCATGCTAGGCAGCTTTAGAACAAGTCAAGCTACGCGGACTGAGTTTTTCTCGCTCTTGGGAAACCACTAGCGACCAGCTTCTTCCGCACGCACAAAAAAGCCCGGCACATACCGGGCTTTTTTAATGATATCCCGAACTACATCAAAAAATGTTGAACTTTTTCTGCGACCATCTCAGCCTGATCCTCAAGGTGAAGGTGGTGAGATCCCGGCAGCTTTGTAATCTCCATTTGAGGTATCCAGCCAAACAATTCACTCTGCTGCTTATCGGGAGAAAATGCGCTATTCTCGGCTTGAATCAATAACACTCTGGCCAAAATAGCAGTAAAAAAGCTCTCTAAATTATCCTTAGAAAACTTAACATATGAAGCGGCCTTTAAACGCTGGTCACTCGCCCAGTAAAAGCCTCTTGGACTCTCAGCAACACCTCGATTTGCAAGTATAGTCGCGGCCTCGAGCTGCAAAGGGACGAATCCATTGACTCGAGCTTGGATGGCACGGTCAAAGTCTTGAAAGAATGTTGGCGAAGATGCGGCGAAACGGCGATTTTCACGGATAGCTTTCATCACTTGCTTGGCAGCGTTATCGGCCGACTGCGGCATTGGCACATAGCCATCAATAAGAACTGCATGGGATATCCTCTCAGCGAAAGTACCGGCTATAAGCCCGGAGATTATTGCACCGCGAGAGTGGCCCAGAAGAGCAAAGCGGTCCCACCCCATCTGATCTGCCACCGACATAACTTCGCCAATATCGATCCAAATATCGTAACTCGAATCTATTGATCGATGGCTACTTCTGCCATGTCCCGCCAAATCTATCGCTATAACATGAATATTTTCCATGAAAGGTAACATGCGATCAAAGGTTGCGGCGTTATCTAACCAACCATGAAGGGCGATCACTGGTGTGGAGCCTGACCGGCCCCACTCTTTTGCTGTCAATGTAAGACCGTTAACATCAAACGTCCGTTCTCTAATAAATTCAATGGTCATCGTGTATCCAGTTTAGTTGCCCTTCCTGTTTGTAGGAAGGATCATAGAGAGCAATGGACTAAAGTCACAAGCTTAATAATGACATCACTCTGTGGGTAAATGACTCAAATAACCGCACTAATATCATCATTAGACATGCGTGCTAAATTACGTTATCTACGTTCAATGTTCGTAAAACTCCTAGTCACAACTTATCTCCGAGCAGCATTAAATCATCAAATTGATTAATTTCAAGATTATTTTTGATAAACCGAGGTGCCGGAGCTATCACAGCACCGAAGATACACACATTTCACTAGGATAAAATTGATTGTTCGCTATTAGAGAACACAAAAATATGGGGCTCCAGAGGTGCATGAAAAGCCCGACAAACTGGCTTAATCAAAAGACTAACAAGAAATCCTGATCCAGCTATCCCCCATGACGCGGCTAGACTAAGAGGCCTTATCATTGCTATCCGTATCCGACCCATCAGTGTCTTCACTCACCACAAAAGAGGGAATACTGCTGTCATCTGCACTAGCTACATCTGTGTCTACAATTTCACTCCCACCGGTCTGAGCTTTTCGTGAAGAATAGCTCTCAGAAGCGTCCACTTGTGGCCACTCATCAAACGGAAATGGTTTTGCGTCCGTGTTGAAGGTTAAAAACAATATACCCTGATAGATCCACTTGGCCAAACCTTGCCCCAAATTGCGCAGGTTATCGTTGTCATTTCCCGTAATTAAGACCATTAAAAACTGTCCTAAAACCACAATGCCAAGCACCATTCTGCCAACGGCTATAAGTAGCCCGAAAAACACCATATAACCTAACCTAACCCAGGTACTCGAGCTCTTTACATGTATTCCATTATCCGTCATTTGATTTCACCATAAAGTCCACATCCATATTTTGCTCAGAGAGCATCATTGTACTCAACGACTCTTTGATTGGCCGTTGTTCAAATAATGTAGCATATAAAGCAGACGCCAATGGCATATAAATACCAAGCTGATCCGCCTTCTCTTTCACCAACTTGGTAGTATTAACACCCTCGGCGATCTGCCCAACTTCAGTGATTGCCTCCTCCAATGTATTTCCCTGACCCAACAACGCGCCCACTCTGAAGTTTCTACTCAGTGGGGACGTACAGGTGACATAGAGATCACCGATGCCACCAAGCCCTAGAAACGTCATTGGATTAGCGCCCAGCTCTCTAGCAAATCTACTCATTTCAGCCAAACTTCTAGTCAAGACAACGGCCTTAGTGTTTTGCCCTCCGCCAATAGCGTCAGTAATTCCAGATACAATCGCATAAATATTTTTTAATGCACCCGCTAACTCGACACCAAAACGATCATGGTTTACGTATACACGAAAATAAGAAGACGCGAGTAAACTCTGAACTTGTGCACAGAAGTCATCGTTATCACTCGCGACGACCGTCGCCGTTATTTGAAAATTAGCGATTTCTTTGGCTAAATTTGGACCACTAATAAGTCCTACTTGATTATCAGGAAGCTCTTCACGCAAAACTTCGGTCGGTAACAAAAAGGTATCGTTCTCGATCCCTTTAGCCGTACTTATTACCCAAGCAGTCTTCGGGATCCACTGATTAATTCGTTTTGCAAGTGACCTAAATGCGCCGCTTGGTACCGCGACAAACACACTCTCACTATTCTTAACGGACGCTTCTAAATCGGTACTCACTAGGATGCTAGGATGTAACTTATATCCTGGCAGATAAGCTGCGTTTTCACCGGAGGATATGATTTCACTAGCCGCCGACTCACTACGAAGCCATAACGTCACTGGGTAGCCATTATTGGCGGCCATATTCGCAATGACTGTGCCGAAGCTGCCACCACCAAGAACTGTAACCTTATGTTTTTTAGAATCTGTCACACTTACCTCTAATCAAAATCATGCCTAAGCTTCATTATAGATACTGCGTCCAATCCTGTCAGTGCTAATAGTCTAAGCGCTGGCCTAAGCGCCTAGACAATCAGCCAACATCCTTAGCCGAACATAATTTTGTTAAGTTCTTGGACGAACTTAGCCGGATTCTCCAATGGGCGACCTGCAGACAAGGCTGCTTGATCAAAGAGCACGCCCGCCAGTCTAGCTGCAGCGTTATCATCATTCTCGGCACTTAACCTAGATAACAATGGATGCGCCATATTAACCTCTAGTATTGGCTTTGATTCTGGCACAGGCTGCCCTGCTGCCTCCATAATCTTGCGCATCTGCTCCCCCATATCATTATCACCTACGACTAAACACGCCGGTGACTCTGTTAACCGATTGGTCACGCGTACTTCCTGTACTCTATCTTCAAGTAACGAACTTATACGTGTCACAATCTCTCCATGTTTATCATTATCGGTCGCAGACTCTTTATCCACATCAGAGTCAGCGGTCTGCCCAGCGATTTTACTCAAATCCAGCTCGCCTCTAGCCACATCTTGAAAAGACTTACCATCAAACTCTGTTAGATAGCCCATCATCCATTCGTCAACGCGATCTGACATCAACAACACCTCAACGTCATGCTTGCGGAACACTTCCAAATAGGGACTGTCGTTAATCACTGAATAACTGTCACCGGTGACGTAGTAAATCTTGTCCTGACCTTCTTTCATGCGCTCAATGTAGTTAGCCAAACTTACTGTGGGTACAGCACCTTCAACCGAAGAGCTGGCAAAGCGAAATAGCTTTGCTATCTTCTCACGATTAGTATGGTCTTCACTTGGCCCTTCTTTTAAAACAGCACCAAATTGGGACCAAAAGGTAGCATACTTCTCTGGTTCACTAGTCGCCATCTTGCCAAGCATATCTAAGGTTCGCTTAGTTAATGCGGCTCGAATACTGTCGACCATAGGGGTTTTCTGTAGAATTTCTCGAGATACATTCAACGGCAGATCGGCGCTGTCTAGAACACCTTTCACGAAACGCAAATACATCGGCATAAACTGCTCTGCGTCATCCATAATAAACGTACGTTTTATATATAACTTGATGCCTCTCACCGCTTCTCTCTGATACAAATCCATCGGTGCCATACCAGGAATGTATAGCAAGCTAGTGTACTCTTGCTTTCCTTCTACCCGGTTATGGCTCCACGCGAGTGGTTCTGCAAAGTCGCTAGAAACATGGCGATAGAATTCCTTATAATCATCTTCGCTAACCTCGCTTCTTGATCTTGTCCACAGCGCTTTAGCATCATTCACTGCCTGCCACTCAGGAGCAGCAATCACCGTCTCATCAGACTCAGCATCCTTCTCATTGCCCGGCATAGGAGGCATTTCTTGCTTCAACATTTCTACAGGTATTGCAATATGGTCAGAATACTTTTTCACAATGCTGCGCAGACGCCAGTCATTACCGAACTCAGATTCATCAGCTTTTAAGTGCATAGTAATGGTTGTGCCGCGTTCTGCTCGCTCTATGGCTTCTATTTGATAGTCAGCCTCGCCACTACAACTCCAACGCACTGCCTCAGAGGACTCCGCTCCAGCTCGACGCGTCTCGACGACGACATTATCAGCAACAATAAACGATGAATAAAAACCAACCCCAAACTGCCCTATTAATTGTGAGTCTTGCTTTTGGTCTCCGGTGAGATTCTTCATGAAGTCCGCAGTTCCTGAGCGAGCGATAGTTCCCAAATTGGCAATCACCTCGTCCCTAGACATACCTATACCATTATCGGTGATAGTAATAGTCTTAGCCTCTTCGTCAACCCCAATACGAATGCGCAGATCCCCATCATCTTCATAGAGCGACGGATTTTCTAGCGCTTCGAATCTAAGCTTATCGGTGGCATCCGATGCATTAGAAATTAGCTCCCTAAGGAAAATCTCTTTGTTTGAGTAAAGAGAATGGATCATGAGATGCAATAGTTGTTTGGCTTCAGTTTGGAAGCCTAATGTCTCAGCACCGGTTTTTGCTTTAGCGGTCATTGTTGGTTTCTCTCCTAACAGTTATAAGGGCGTTATTAATCGACACGTATATGTCTTTCTGTTTACAAAAATGGGGGCATAACCGGAAATTTCAAGGTGTTAGATCTTTTACGGAAGTAAAAAATGACATCGCGCAGTAGCGATCGGTTTTGAGACGTCATCCTGCCAAGCGGTGGCAGCTACATTTACCAACTTTTTACCCTGCCGGAGTACCGTGCAAGATGCATAAATCGTTTTGTAGCGACCAGGTCTCAGATAATCCAGAGAAAAATCTATGACCTTGGGTATGCTAGAGACCTCTGACGAATACAGCAGCTCAATTGACGCCGCGAGTTCAAGGAATCCCCCAATGACGCCGCCATGAATAGCAGGCAGCGTTGGATTGCCGATGTTTGAAGGCCGGCGATCTAACCAATAGAGGACCCCAGATTCAGCAACTTTAGCTTGAGCTCCAATAAAACGACTGTAAGGAATCAGATCGACAATATCCTGAGGGCTAGAGGTTGACCTAGCTAATATTAACGCAGATTGCAGTTCCTGATCGATCACTGGTCACCCACCTGCTTAAAGTCTTTTTTACCTAAAACAAAACGTTTAAAACTTCGTCGCAGCACGTTTGGGAACGAAAGACTTGGGGCTTCCACTTTCATAAAGGTGGCAACGCAGTGAGCTATCGGATTTTCTGCGTCATCCTGCCAAGCACGACCGCGGCAAAAAACGACCGTTGAGGTATCCCGATAGACCTTGGCAGACACATAAATAGGCTTATTAGGTTCCGCCGGATGCATATAGTCAACACGGAGGTCCATCGTAGGCGTAACTGAATTACGGGTCAGTGTGGTAATCGCAGCAGAGCCACAACAAGTATCCAGAAGACTGACAATAACGCCGCCATGAATAACGCCCGTTACCGGATTACCCACCAATTCTGGCTTGCACGGCAAAGTCATTTCTACCTCACCCAGATTTACCTTGGTCAATTTAAATCCAAGAGCTGCACCATGACCAGTACGCTCCATCCCTAACTTAAGCAGAGGCTTAAATATCGCCAACTTTAAATTCACCACTACTCCTTCTTGATTAAGCCAGGCTGTCCTCAGCGACAAAATAGGTAGGATCTTCGATTACGTTGACTTCGACTAGGCTTCCCGCTTTGGTCAGCAGCGTACGGCATTCTTGACTCAGGTGAACTAAGTGAAGGGTTTTACCTGCATTCTCATAACGCTCAGCCAAGGTGTCGATCGCGTCTAATCCAGAGTGATCTGCCACTCTTGACCGGGCAAAGTCAATAATGACATCGTCGTTATCCTGCTTGGGATCAAAGCGCTCTAAAAAAGACGTTACAGATCCAAAAAACAAAGGTCCTGTCACAGCATATACAGTGGATCCCTTGTGATCTTCTCTGGAATCTATACGAATGTACTTGGCATGTTCCCATGCAAACACTAGCGCTGAAACAATCACTCCAACACAAACGGCTACGGCCAAATCGGTGGCGACTGTGACACCCGAAACCAAAACCAAAATCAACGCATCACTGCGCGGGACTTTTCCAACAATCCTAAAGCTTGACCATTCAAAAGTACCAATGACGACAATGAACATCACGCCAATTAATGCGGCTAATGGAATCTGCTCAATCACCGGTGACCCAACTAATATAAATAATAGTAAAAATACGGCGGCACTAATCCCGGATAGTCTTCCTCGACCCCCCGAATTAACATTAATCATGCTTTGTCCAATCATCGCACAACCGCCCATGCCTCCAAAAAAGCCGGTCATAGTGTTAGCAATACCTTGACCAATACATTCTTTATTACCACGCCCACGGGTCTCTGTAATTTCATCAATGAGACGTAACGTTAATAGTGACTCAATCAGACCAATCGCCGCGAGAATAATGGCATAAGGTAAAATTATCCATAGCGTTTCCAAGGTAAAAGGTACCTCAGGAATATGAAAAGTGGGCAGCCCGCCACTAATCGAAGCTATATCTCCCACTACTTTGGTATTCAAATCTAGACCCATTACTAGACCGGTGACCACAGCAATAGCAACCAGCGAGGAAGGTAATGCCTTGGTAAATCTCGGTAGTGAATGAATGATGAGCATTGTGACCAGTACAAGGCTTATTAGCATGTAAAGCTCTTCGCCCTTTAACCAAGCAACATCGACAATAGAGTCCTGCATAAAAGTGCCCGCTAGCCAGCCTGGCTGACCCGCATCACCGAACTGCCCCAGTTGAGCAAGGAAGATAACAATCGCCAACCCATTAACAAACCCGAGCATCACCGGGTAAGGAACCATTCGAATAAACTTGCCAAGCTTGAATACGCCGGCTGTAATCTGCAGGAGACCCATCAGCACAACCGTCATAAATAAATACTCGACACCATGATCGGCGACCAAAGCAACCATAACCACCGCCAACGCTCCGGTAGCGCCACTAATCATGCCCGGGCGGCCGCCTATACAAGCCGTTATAAGGCCAACCATAAAGGCGGCATAAAGTCCTACCAAAGGATCTACGCCAGCCACAAAGGCAAACGCTACCGCTTCTGGCACTAACGCTAGCGCGACAGTCAGACCTGAGAGTAAATCATTTTTAAAGGTTGCTACTTTACTGAACTGAAGCTCAAACATTCATTAGATCTCTTGGTAATTTGTTATGGCTTTACTGCAATGACGCCTAATTAGTACGGCTTCGATTAGAGCCTCTATTAGAGTTCCCGCCCGATGGCCTGTTACGACCTGACCCTGGCGTTTCGTTCTTCCGGCTGTTGGCGTAGGGCGACGGCGCTTGTCCGGATGGTCTATCGCTAGCCGACTCTTTACCCTGACGTACAGATGTATCTCCAGGTTGACGAGCCCTCTCTGTCTGATATCGCCCACCGCTCTTAGCTTTATTACCTGGCTGCGGACCTTGACCGAACGTCGAACGTTCTTTGTTATTGGTCGAGTTATTAGTATGGCGAGAATTGTTACTCACGTTAGTTTCGCTTTTTAGCGGTCTACGTGGCTTGTTGGCACGAACTGGTCGATTTAAGGTGGTCGGCTTAACCAATTGATCGGGTTCAAATCCCTCTACCTCTTCCCGCGGTAACACTCTCTGAATCAGTCGTTCAATGCCAGATAGTAGGTCAACCTCATCCGCACTAACCAGAGAGATGGCCACACCTGTCTGACCTGCTCTGCCAGTTCGGCCTATACGGTGAACATAATCTTCAGATACATTGGGCAAATCAAAATTGACCACCTGAGGTAGTTGCTCAATATCTAATCCTCTGGCCGCAATATCTGTAGCAACCAAGATACGCGTCTCTCCTGCCTTAAAGTCGGCTAAAGCGCGTGTACGTGCTCCCTGGCTCTTGTTGCCATGGATCGCCGCGGCGACAATACCCTCAGACTCAAGATGTTTGGTTAATTTGTTAGCACCATGCTTAGTCTTGGTAAATACCAATGCCTGGCTCCAGGCCCCATCCTTGATGAGTTTGGTTAATAAGGGTGCCTTTCTCTTTTTATCCACCGTGTAAACTGATTGCGTGACGGTCGGCGCTGCGGCGTTGCGTGGGGTTACTGAGATTTCTACGGGATTGCGCACTAAGCCTTTAGCTAACTGACGAATATCATCACTAAACGTTGCTGAAAACAGCAGATTTTGACGACGTTTTGGCAGTAGCATGATAATACGCGTGATGTCCCGGATAAAACCCATATCAAGCATACGATCAGCTTCATCAAGAACTAAGACCTCTAAATGATCAAACTTAACCGCATTTTGACTATGCAGATCCATCAGACGACCTGGGGTAGCAACAAGAATGTCAACGCCTCGGCGTAACTTCAACATTTGGGGATTAATCTTCACACCGCCAAAGACTACAGCTGAGGTAAGAGACATGTGCTTGCCATAATCTTTGACACTTTCCCCTACTTGAGCGGCCAGTTCTCTTGTCGGCGTCAGAATAAGCGCACGTGCTTGATTAGCTTGAGCTCTATGCCCCGTTGAAAGGCGCTGCAAAATTGGGAGTGTAAATCCTGCTGTTTTACCAGTGCCGGTCTGCGCAGCGGCCATAACATCTCTGCCCTCTAGTACAGCAGGGATTGCTTTTTCTTGTATGGGTGATGGTGTTTCATAGCCTTTACCGGCAATAGCTTTTAGCAAGGGCGCAGATAAGCCCAAATCAGTGAATTTCATAGTAGTGTCTTTGTGTTCGCCGCGTACCTAGGACCTGGGTAGCTGCTTTTAATAGGAATTCTTGGAAGGCCCTTGAATGGCGCGCACCATACAGACTTTAACGACTAAAAGCTACTAAGTCTCTAGACATAGCAACACCGTTAACCATTGGCGATAACCCGGTAGGCTTCTATGACCCTAGGCGGTGCTTGGACCAATTCGACCAAAACACCTTCCGCACTCTGGGGAAACTCACTATTAGCCTTCGGATGCACAAAACACACATCATAACCGGCGGCACCGAGTCGAATACCCCCTGGGGTAAACCTTAGACCACGATTGGTTAACCATTCTACGGCGACAGATAAATCATCAACCCACAAACCGACATGGTTAAGCGCAGGACTATCGACTCTTGGCTTTTTACTGACGTCCAATGGCTGCATGAGATCTACTTCTACCGCAAGGTCCCCCGCGCCAATGACACAGATATCTTCATCTACATTTTCTGATTCACTAACAAAGGTCTCTCGATATTCTAGCCCAAGCAAATCGACCCAAAAGCTGCGCAAGCGCTGCTTGTCCGGACCACCCACGGCAATCTGCTGAATACCTAACACTGAAAACGGTCGTTTACTATCCAAGATGGACTCCTATTAAATCAAAGAACTCTGTCCAGGTTACTGAGTACCAAAGCTCTGTTCAAACATATCAATAAAGCGATCTAATTGATCGCTAGGCAGATCATTTATTCCTGCCGCCGCTTCTCGGCCACCACCTGACGGAAACTGACTGCAGAGCTTATTTGCGCCTTGTTTGTTGAGCAGCGGCGCCCTTACACTAACCAGATAGTTACCCGTTGGCTTTTCTGTAATTACAGCATGAGCGCGAGCGGGATGATGATTGGTAAGATCATTACTAAACACCCCACTGACCCTGCGAGCCCATGGCTGATCAGGTAGCATATAAACCGCAGTAGCAGTACTTGCGCGCAATGGCTTCAGCGATTCAACTACCGCAAAATCCTGATGATACCCCGTCTCAAGCTTATCAAAATGCTCAGGACTGTCGCTAATAAAGTCTAAAGGGTCATCGTAATTAACCACCAATTGATACAATTCCGTTGGCGTAAAATGTAAATCATGAAGATCTGAACCGTATCCATTATAGTTCATGTAGATACCGAGCTTTTCTAGTAAATCGACCTGATCTAATGAAAAGTTCCTTTTACCAAGCATCCCGCGGGCGACTTTTTTTAGATTATCACCAAATGTACCTACAACGCCCCAACCTAAACGAGCCCCTCTTAGATACTGATTAACTAATAAGCTGGTAGAAATATCTGCTGCTTCATTAATAAGCGTCATCAGTGAAGAAGATATCGGCACTTCACCTGCGGAATGATGATCCACATAAAAAACATTGGCACCCTCTGCAAGCACTCTGACTAAATCTGACTTGTTTTTTGCCATCGATACGTCAAGTACAGTAATACGATCACCAGCGCTGGCATCTACCTGCTTTAGTAGGGTAATGTCACGCTTTACACCGGTTATGAGCATGGCATCACGCGGCTCGACTTGGCGTAACTGGACTAACGCACAAATGCCGTCCGCATCGCCATTAAATACATCGTAGTCAGCCATGAAGGTTAAGCACCCTCAATTTGATAGTAATCCATGAGCACTTTCGCCACCTCTGGGCGTGAAAATTCCTCAGGTGGCGCGATGCCGTTACTCAACATTTCGCGAACCTTGGTTCCAGATAATAATACAAAGTCGTCCGCGGAGTGCCCATCGACTTCGTTCATCATAACCACACGACCAAGCTTTTTTGAAAAAGCCGTGTGATCCGCACTAAATATTTCAATATCTAAAGCACCCTCGGGCACTCGCTGTGAAAATATCTCTTGGGCTTCAAAGGCTCCATAGTAGTCACCAACACCAGCATGGTCCCTACCCACAATTAGGTGAGTGGCACCCATGTTCTGCCTAAAAATAGCGTGTAAAATGGCTTCACGTGGGCCTGCATAAAGCATATCAAAGCCGTACCCGGTCACCATCACTGAATTTTCCGGGAAGTATCGATCAACCATTACTCGAATACAGTCGTCTCTGACCGATGCTGGAATATCGCCCTGTTTGAGCTTACCTAGTAACATATGAACCACTAGCCCATCCGCACCAAGGCGCTCCATGGCCATGTGGCACAGCTCTTCGTGAGCACGATGCATGGGGTTTCTAGTCTGGAATGCAACGACTTTTTGCCATCCTCGTTGCTCGATTTCACTACGTATCTGGGCGGCTGTACGAAAAGTATCCGGAAAATCTGCCTGAAAGTAACTTAGACTCAGTACCTGTACTTCGCCCGAAATCAGATAGTTACCAAGGGTATTGAAAGTAGCTACCCCTGGATGGCTAGGATCATTAGTGCCAAATATTTCTTCAGACATGACCCGCAATTGTTCATCTGAGACCCTTTCAATGGCTGTAACATCCATGATTGCTAAGACAGGATGGCCATCAACGTTCGGATCCAATAATGCAATTCTAGAGCCTGATTTAAACGACGGTTTCTGATTGACCAAATTAATCACAGGCACAGGCCAAAATAGTCCATCACTTGTGTAGAGGCTCTGACAAACGCCCATAGCATCGGAAAGATTCATAAACCCTTTGAGAGGATTAAAGTACCCTGCTCCCAGCATCACTAAATTTGCTGCTGCTGCCGAATTGATGCGCAACGTTGGCAGGTTCAAGGCATCTATAAGAGCCTGATTTCGATCAGTATCACTAGCAATGAAAAGAGCATTGAGAGAGTCTGAGCCATGAGGTTTAATCAAAAAGTAGTCTCCAAACAGTTATCGTCACGCAATATCACCTAAAATTGTCCAAGCTCATGGCGTTATGAGAGTAAATTATGGTCTTCGAGATATTTAATGATGATCTTGACCTCATCACTCAAGCTCATTTTATCAGACACTAAATGCAGCTCCGGATGGTCTGGCGCTTCATAGGGGTCATCAATACCAGTAAAATTTTTAATCTCTCCGGCGCGGGCTTTTTTATAAAGGCCCTTGGGGTCACGCTTTTCGGCAGACGCTAGATCGCAGTCGACAAATATTTCTACAAACGCTAAGCCCATTTCTTGATGAATGCGGCGCACTTGATCCCGGTCTTCTCTGTAAGGACTTATAAAGCTAGCCAGCGTGATAACACCAGCCTCATTGAAAAGCTTTGCGATTTCACCGATACGCCTTATGTTCTCCGCGCGATCAGCCGCGGAAAAACCTAAATTCTTATTAATCCCCAATCTTACATTGTCGCCATCAAGTCGGTAGCTCAACTTATTTTGGCTCATTAGCGCACTTTCAAGCGCCACGGCAATGGTACTTTTACCACTGCCTGATAAACCAGTAAACCAGAGTGTGGCCCCACGTTGACCGAGCAAAGCTCTGCGGTCAGCACTGGATACATCACCCTCATGTCTCGTTATGTTAGTCGCTTTTTGATTAACCATTTAAGAGGTCCGAATCTGCTATTAAATCGAAGGCATCATCATAGAGCGATTCAGGGTATTTTTACAAATAATGAAATACGGTAATGTTGCGAAAAGTCTTTATGAAAGAACAAACATGTTCTTTAGTGATTTATCAGATTAGAAATTCATTACTTAAGCTTGGGACGAAACCAGACTATCTACAGACATCAAATCCATACTAATAAAATTTTATTGTTCAATGAGTATCAAAATTTGACTTTTATTTTCCAGACCCGATCCTCGATGTATGATTTGGATGCTCATCAATTGGCTTCCCTTGATAAATGTTAAGGATATACCAGTGCCAATTTTTTGAGACTCCAGCATCCAACCCTTCGGCGGAAGTTCTCTTATATAAAAATCTAAGTTTTCTGCTGGGCTTCGGTCGGAAACTGCAACCAGTTTTCCCACCGAGTCAATTTGAATTTCTGCATCTCTGGGGAGTGGCACTTCAACAGCGAATGCTAGATCATTCTGAGATTGGCTAATTGCCGCTCGAGGGCCAAGATGCGAGCATGTCGTCGCTAAACTAGCGCAAATAATAATCACGAAACTTAAAGATCTAATCATTACTAATACCCCACTACTATAAATAGTAATGGGTAGATGGTGACAGTTAAGGCTAGTGATTAATCCATTAAATCTATCCATTTTTCTATTATTTGCAGGCTAGTTTTTTGAGATTTAGTCAGCAAATTCTTGCTCTTAAAACGACGTTGTGAATCATTGCGTTAAAACACTAAAAGACTTTTAATGGCGGTGTGTGAATTAATACGACAATAACTAACCAGAGGAATCCTTCTGACCATGCAAGCGCTGTCTAACTTAAAAATTCTTGATTTCACAACACTGGTCCCCGGACCCTTTGCAACAATGATGCTTGCTGATCTAGGTGCGGATGTGCTTCGCGTAGAATCGCCAACCAGACCTGACATGA
>Ga0209712_10002495_pt1 | contig 15160 bp, 3 predicted proteins | sample ArcOceMetagenome_FD_187443 | JGI IMG/M metagenome (GOLD analysis project Ga0209712, IMG submission 187443) | Marine eukaryotic phytoplankton communities from Arctic Ocean - Arctic Ocean - Greenland ARC118M Metagenome (SPAdes) (version 2) | ecosystem: Environmental > Aquatic > Marine > Oceanic...
AAGTCCATCACCGTCGGTGTCAGCATTACGGATATCTGTGCCCAATCTAAACTCGTCATAATTGCTTAAACCATCACTGTCTATGTCTAGCGCAGCGTCCAGAGCATTGACTGGGTCAAGCCCGTTGGCCAGTTCATAGGTATCGGGTATACCGTCGCCATCGTCATCATTGTCAGCGTTGTTACCTATACCGTCTAAGTCAGTATCTAGCGATTCACTGGCATCCAGGGCAAGCGCATCATCAACATCCAACACGCCATCGTTATCGTCATCCGAGTCAGCGGCCATGCCCAAAGCAGTGCAGCTTTCGTCACAGATATTCGGTGCGCCGTCATTATCGGTATCCAGTAAAGCGCCAATAGCAACTAGAGGATAAGCGTCAGCTATATCAGCAAGGCCGTCATTATCGTCATCTGCATCACTATTGTCTCCCACTCCATCTCCATCTGAGTCTTGCCATTCTGTTGCATCATTCGGAAACGTATCGGTGGTATCTTCCACACCATCTGCATCAGTATCAGTGATTAACACCAAATTTTGCACACCACCTAAATGATCAATCTGACCATTAAGCATGCCATCAACATCATTGGGACCACCATCTTGAATACGTAACATCACACACCAATTTCCCGGTAATAGACCTAAGGTATAGGCCTCATCCTCTGGTGCGGGGCAATAACCTTGTGCCCCAGCTGCCGAATGTAAAGTGTTGGCAGCATCTACTAAAAACGGGCTCCAACTAAAGTCTTTTAATGACAAGACTTTATAAACAGGCTCATTGGGTATCACAGTCGATTGTGGTAACACTATAGTCATAGTAGTATTTGACTCTGTTAATCCACTTGCTCGTATACTTTGTAAACCTTGGCTGAAACTATCATCACTCAGATCCAATCCCGGGTAAACTGAGATAATGTCACTCATTCCTACCACCGCCTTACCTGCTCCCACTTGTCGAGCCACTTTACCTAAGGCTAGTTTTAACCCCACGTGTGTTTCGATTAAATATGCATCGCTCACTGCCATTTTTGCAGGTAAAACATAAAGCTGGTCAAGTGCATCCATATATTGAGGAATGCCATCTCCATCATTATCTTTATAACCATCGATAATGTCCGCAACTCCATCACCATCGGTATCGCCGTCAGTTAAAGTAGGTATCTGGCTCAAAACTTGAATCAGCTGTTCTCTATAACCAATATTGCCAGCTGTGTCAGTCACGTTAATAGATAGGTTATAAACACCTGCATCTAAAGTATTGGGATCAATGGAGAACAGAGCATCAGTGTTATCACCATCGGTATCTATAAGTGCACTATCAGACAGCGACCAATCAAAACTATGGCTGTCCGATATATTGGCATCAGTCACTAAGGCATTAACCGCTATAACTCCTTGGCCTTTAACTACTATACTAGTCTGAACAGCACCTTGTTTAATCTCCAACTTTATTTTCGGAGCAAGATTGTTTTCGGTAATACGTGCAACAAATAAATGGTGTTGACCGACCACTGCGTTAATAGGCGTTCCCATAGTAATCATGACTGATTCAATAGGTTCTCCTGTTATACCATCATCAATTATCGGAAATTCAATACTGCCCTGCAATCCGCCAGATATTACGATATTACCGTCTGCCAAAATAAAGTCGGTACTTGCAACATCTCCATTGGCACTTTGACTGACTGTATAAGGAATAGTCACTGGGTAACTTGGTGCTGGACCATTCAATTCTGCAGTCACCGTAAGTATTGTGCCTTCAGCAACCAGTTGATCAGGGTGGAAATTCACCAAAGGATTTATTAACAATGTTTGCGTGTCAGTCGCTTCATTCCCGGCCAAGTCTGCAACTGTCCATAATATTTGATAGAATCCCGGTGAATAAAAGCCATTGCCTAAAGTAGTCGGGGTAAGTAAACCATCTTTATTATCATATGCAACCGCACCAGGCTCAGTCACTTCAGTAAACAAACCATTGGCATCGATAGTGGTCACTTCAGACGCAATAATCAGAGGTTTTAATTCATCCCGTTGAATGTCCGTACCGCTTAGATATTCTTCAAGGTTATTAAAGGTATCCTCATCAAGATCTAACAGGGCGTCAGCCGATTCATAGGGATTAAGGCCATTCATAATCTCTATTTGGTCAGGGATACCGTCTCCGTCAGTATCCGCTTTGTCTGTCTCTTTTGAAGCCACTAATTCTGTACTCAACATAACCAAATTAAGCTCAGTGGTGTTACCGCGTCCTGCCACAATCATATTGGCGACAGCATAACGTTCGGCATCTAATTCAAATAACACCTGTAGAATATCACCCGACTGAAATGAGGTATCGCTCAGAGCTGAAAGGGTGACTTTCAGCAAATAACGATCGCCTAACTGGGGATCATCTCCAAAGTTATAACGGGCGATCTCAAGTTCGTCATACTCAAGAATCATCGCCATGTTGGTGTCAGACGAGCTAATAAATTCGCCATCCAAAGTTATGGTGCCATATAACACATTATCTGGTTCTGGGATCGCAGCCTCAACGATAGTAATTTGTAATAGTAGCCCAACCAATAGCAGCCGAGAAAGCGTCAACATTTTATTAAGTTTCATTTTCATCGCCTCAATTACCGGAAAAACCGTAGGTTTGGAAGTGCAGTAAAATATCCGTGATGCCGTCACCATCACGAGTTTTACCATCTAGATTGATCTGACCATGAATAAAGCGGTTGATGCCTTCCTCTGAGTCATAGCTTAAGGTGCCTCCCGGAATAATCAGCATCCATTCTGTATTCCAAACTGAACGCCCGATTAAACGAGAATCGCTGATTGATTGCGTGGGATCATAGGCACCACTATCGTGATAGGCTCTGAAACTCGACATTCGCCGAATATCACCGTAGGTATCACTCAAAGAATCATTGGCAGGGATCCACTCTGGGTTAGTTAAATCAGATGCTCCAAGCGGGAAAGGTGCTGGCAGCTTTTGGTCAACTACACGCCATTCTCTTGTTTTGAAATCATTCCCCGACGGAGAACGCAGCACATCCATGCCCACTGGGACTAAGTAAACACGTGGGGTATTTGATAGCGCAGCGCCATCGTAACCTTTAAACCAAGCCCCTACTGCACGTACTTTAGTTGCAAAGTTCGTAGGGTCATAAGCACTGTCACCACCACCAAGTTCATGACCAAAGAAATTCAAACCAAAGGTTACGGTGGTTGGAAACCTGATCACTAAACCAGGCTGTGCGCCTGCACTCTCTACAGTGAATGGACGTGCATAGCGTTTAAATTCAGGTACGTCCCACAGGTTTTCTACACGAGCATTTTCAAGTGTTTTACGCCAAGATTCATCATCACCCGCAAGCCTAAACAGCTCTTTGCGTAGTGAAAAACGATTTTGTTCAACTTGTGGGTTATTAAATCCTAACTGACCACGATAAACATCAAAATTCTGTGTTAGCCGCGCTAATACATCAGCCAAACCTGGCGTTCCAGCAATTGGTACTCCATCGATTACTTGCCCTAAGCTACGTTGACGCACAATGTCAGCTAAAAACTCACGACCTGATCCAGATTCATCGCTCAATAAGTTAGTTTCATAATCATAGGCTGCCGCTGCTAGATAAACATAGCGGGCAGCTAAATCAAATTGAGCGCGATATTTAGCTAAGGCATCATTACGGAAAATACGGAATGTTAAGTCAGTATAACGGCTACGTTGAGTGTCACCGGCAGCGCTAACCCGAAAGGCTCGACGCTCTTCGAGTAAACGTTGGCCTTCAGCTAGCTGTGCGTAGTAATTGCCCTGGTTTTGATTAACCACTTCACTCTGTGTGAAAAGCTCTATACGCATTACTGCTTCTTCTCGCCAAAGTTGTTCCAGTTCTTTAATACGTTCTAATAGTTCGACGTTTGTAGTTGTTGCAACTAAATCAATATCACTTTGTAAGGCAGCCGATTCTTTCTGAAGTTCAAGGCTTAACTCATTTACTTCTGCAGCATCGGCAACAGCAAACGCTACAGTGTTACCTATGACACTGATACCATTTTTTACTGCGCATCGCCCTACAGAAGTTGCATCATTTGAGAACCCAAGTGTTTTTGGGAAACACTCAGAAATAGCCTCTGATAGCTCTTCCAATATTTTACCTGTACTTCTAGCTTCAACCTGAGTTCTACGAGCACTTTTAATGCTCTCTTCTAGTGAACTAGAATATGACAAGTTACTAGTAAGTATTTCAATGGTTTCGTTTGTGGTTTCATATTCCGCCTGCACTAATTTTGCTGCGCCTTCAATTTCCTGAAGTAGATTTTCATGTTGCTTTAAAGACCGCTGCAATTGAGATTGGGATTGTATCAATTCAGATATGGCAATTTGCAGCTGTCCTGGAGCACGTCTTTTATTCCATGCACTAGGGGCGACAAATTTCCAATCAGCGCCCTTAACTTCTGGATAATCGACCTCTAAGATATCGCCAGCATCAACATTGGCATATGCTTCACTGAGAGAGTCAGCGTCAAATACAAAGCTTTTTTCGCCACCAAATGACATACCTGAAAAGAAGCCGGTAAAAGAGCCATCTGGTTTAGGCAAATTACCCGTTAAATCACTGCTCACATACATATAATGATATAAATCTGGACCATCATAATCGGATGGATAAGTTTTACCGCCGCCCATGTCACCTGCATAAGGATAACCAAAAATTTCTATTAATTGATTTTTAAACCCTCGTTCTTGATCATTTACTAGTCCTGTTAATTTATCGACATCATCTTGCACGTTCCGAAGCGACTGAGTTTGCTGACTGGCGTGGTCAAAAACTAGTATGGCATTATTTAAAGCCTTTTGAGCTCGGCTAGCAATTTGGTCGAAATGATTTTGTCCCTGTACTGAAGAGCTCACTTGCAAGAAACTAGGGTCTATATCAAATGGCACCACACCTTTGGCTAAACCCAATGGATTAAGACCCGCATCGGCCTTATCAACCTGCGCTTGAATCGCTGCGAAACCGGCTATTATCTGCCCTAGCTCAACAACAGTAGTACGATCAATTTTTTCAATACCTTCATTATCCGGATTAGGGTCTTCTGCAGGTAAAATAGCGTTGGCGGTGAGCCAGTCTAGGTAGGCCCCCTGCCCTGAGCGGCGTCCCCAACCGTCTAGGCCCCAGGCTCGCTTGCGGTCAGTGTCTTTGTAACCTTGCCACTGGCCTGATGGGGCTTCTACATACTTTTCACGGTAGGTAAGATTAACAATCTCAGCACCGGTTCGAGCCTTGGCGGCTGCGGCCGCTGCAAACTTGCGTTCATCCATATAGTCAATTTCAATCGGAACGCCAGCGACCAATACTGATTCTGCGCGAGGTATCCAGGTATAGTTGTCCTCTTGCAACATGTCATAGCGACTTTTTACCGACGTCAAGTAATGCCCCCAGGCATCACCATGCCCTTGGGGATAAAGTATGCGAGCATCGGTTTCATTAATGAACCCATCGGCGTTTTGATCGGTAATTCGATAACTCTGCGCATAAGCGACTTCGCCGCTACCTTGGGTAAAGTTCCAGAACAGTCGATTATTAACCGGGTGGCCACGGCTTTCATTGCGACCGCGCAGCAATACTAGCTCTTCTTCTAAGGGCGAAACCAACTGGTTTTGAAAGGTAAATATGGAAGAGGCTAAGCTGCCCACCGCACTTTTTGTATCAAAGCCAATAGTCGGGTCTTGGGCATCGGCATAGGCCTCATTGCCTAGCAACATATATAAGTCACCAATGCGGGTCGACGCATTTAACAATTGAGTATTAGCAGCAATATCATTGAATCCTGCTGAAATACTCAAGTCTTTGCCTCTATTTAACACCGTTTGGTAAGCTTCAATTATGCCTACGCCATTAATTACATCAGGGTCAGGATTAAACGGAATAGGACCACTAAAGGGTTCACCTGCTTGTGCGATCATACTGGTCAAGGTACTGATTGCGTCGGTATGGAAGTTTTGCACTCGTTGATCGAATGGATTCAGACCGGCAATAACACGCTTAATCCAACCCGTGGCTAACATAGCCTTAGGTTTATCAGCGGGCTGCGAAGGGTCACCTGCCCAAGGGCTGGGGATATTATCGTTGTCACCCACCGGTAAGCCACTACCTTCACCTTTGCCGCCGTAGCGGGCGATAAACCAGTTATCACTGAGGGTTAACAGACCTGGCCCTTTAATAGTGACATCTAATGCACCAGGTCCCGAATCATCATGCCGTATCCATGGCGAATCAGGCAAAGCCACACCGCCAGGCGCATCTGGTTGACCACTTGAGTCGGGTTGGTAATACCATGAGAAGTCGATTTCATCAGGGTCGCCGGCAAAATCGCCAGTATGGCGCAAGGTTAATGCTTCTTCGAATACATTGTCCGAAGGCACGATCCAGATACTTCCCTGGTACACACCGTCAGAGGCATCCAGTTTTATAATCTGCAAACTTACAGGTAAGCTACTCAAACTGGTGTGATTGTTAAAGGCTACGGTGATATAGCCCGTACCGGAAGGTCGCCCTGCGGTCAGTGCCATAGGGGTGCCCAGCATAGCTTGTGATTCCGCAACGGTTCTGTCGATTGCGCTAGCTAAAAACTGCCCTGCGGGTAAACTAAAAGCACTATCATCTAAGCGATCATCTTTGCCGTTCTGGTTTGCATCGACAAAATTGTCTTTATCTTCACCTGCAAAAGCGAAACCATCGCCATCCTCATCAATGCCAATACCTAAGTATTTGGGCTGTAAACCAATCAGGTAAGCAGCATCTGCAAGCTCATCTGAAACGTTGCTTCCATCTTCATTATCGACCAAGTCTAGTTGGTTGGGGTTACGAGTCAGGTTATACAAATTTTCTACTGCCGCGTTAAATGCATCATTGGCACCATCCAGGGCTAAAATCTGCACTTTTTCTTTACCCGTCATAATGTTCGGTAGTAAATGCGGATCACCTATTTGGCTATCATCAAAGGTGCCCTTAAAGCTCAAGGTTTTATTTATTTCGTCGTAACTTAAGCGTGAACGCAGCACAAAGGGCAGCCCGGTAAAGAACTTTTTCCCTTGTAAACTAAAGGTCGCAATCCCGCCATTTAACTCTTCCAAATCGACACTACGAGAACTGAGGGGATCCATCAGCTTAACTAAGGCATCGACAACATCGCCACTGCCGCTATCTGTTACCTCATCATAAATAATCTGCGCGGCGGCTTGACCATTAATAGTTGGTAAATAACACGCTTTCTCTGCATCTTCGCCGTTAGAACACGTCACTTCTTTGGATTGAAATAAGGTTTCACCTGGTTTCATTAGCGGCACTGATATTGGCCACTCAAAACTGTACTCAATGTCGATGGGTAAACCAATTTCGGTACTTTCTGGGGTACCTGCCAATTGATCCAGCCATGGTACGCAAGTACCCGCCGCAACATCGGGGATACCGTCCGAATTAAGGTCATAGTCAAAATACTCTTGTAAAGGGTAGTAATATTGCAATACAACGGTGCCCGCTGCCCTTGCCCAGGTAAAACCTTTATGATCTTCCCAAGCCGCAGTATCCTCGTCTTGGGTGATTCTATTCTCTTCACAGACTCCCATACGTGTCAAAGGTTGCGGTAATTGCAATAGCAAACCCGCCGTGTGGCGATAGCGAGCATTGGAGTCTGCAGGGCCAAACGGTTCAATAGTGGTGCTGGATTCAATCGCTAATACTTCAAAGGCCCACTGGTCATCATTTGCCGCGTCTTTATATTTGACCAGCACATAAGGCTCAGAACCAAACTCTGGATTTGCTCTTTGTATTACATTATTTAAATCATTACGCAGGGCGAATGCTGTCTCATCCTGCAATAGCGCATGTTCTTCATTCGGATTATAACCCGCCGAACTAGGGTTATTTTGCCGATAGATACTTGGCTCAAGCATAGCATCAGGCAGCTCAAATCCCTGCTGATTAGCGATCACTATTTTGTTAGGATTTACCGGCCAAGCGCAATCATATTGAACAGGGGTGTCTGCCCAATACTGACCCATTGTGTTGGCGGTAAACCAGACCACACCAAGATAATCTTCTGGTTCATTTGAGGCACGTTTGTTGACCGGAATAATAGGGCCATTACCCTCACTATGAATCGAGCCATCGAAACGCGATAGCGGATTTACCACATGGCCGTTGCGAGCACTCAAACTATTATGGCGATCATCAGTTAGTGGCTGACCTATTTCGCAACTGAGCTTATCAGCGCTATCTTGCCAGTCGTTCGTATAAACCACTTGAAAAACTGAGCTTTGAATCTGGGGATCAGACGTTTCTTCCACAGATGCTAGCGTATATTGCAATACTACATAGTCTGACTGACCGGCGCTAACAGACGGACGAGTGAAAAGTTTACCTTTAGCACCCGTCGTCACTAGATTATTCGAGTTAGCCGGATAAACTACTCCACTGAACAGCAATCGCTGGCCGGGAGTATCTACCTGATGTGCAGGTTCAAGTAACACTGAGGTACCAGCGATATGCGTTTGTATTATTTCACTGGTTTGCACTGGAGAACCCAAAGTAGTAACACGGGTTTCATTCAGAGGATCTGAGCTGGTTTTCCATTCAATAGTGACAATGCCCGGCGCTTCACCGATGGCGTAAAGCTTTCCTTCTGAAGGACTCCAATATAAATAACTAGAGTAGTCCGAGGCCAATTGGCCATCAATTTTAATATCGGGTTGCAGCGCCAAAGCCCCAGAAGGCACGGCTAATGCTTCACCAATTTCCCAGCTTTGTGGTATCAGCCAAGATCCTGAAACTGCATCCAATAATGAAACGTAGCCATCACGAGGTGCGAAACTAGTGTTCGATATCTGGCCTGGCAGTTGTTCTGCAGTCATACCACCAATAGCAATATCCATACTTGAACCAGAACTGGCCAAATTTGGTATCACGGTGCCGCTGAGAGGAGTATCAAATTGCCACAAACCTCTTAGACTTAGCTCACTAGGCGTAAGCGCCCCTTTTCCATATTCTGGACCACCAGGGTCAGCAAGTTTCAACTCTTCTAATAAATAGACTTCGGCATCTATGTAGAGATCATCAAGATAACCGTTGAAAGGTTTAAGATCGTCGTACCCTGATATTGCACTACTCGTTTGGCCAAAGGACACTGCTTGTGAGGCAAACCCACTGAATTCCACACCACCATATTCATATAGCCATTCGTCTGGGGTTTCTTCGCGAAAAATTTGCGCCCCATCAACCCAAACGGTTCCTCTTACCGCATAGTCAAATGCACCATAAATTTCAAGCGCGCGCGTAATTTTGAAAGTATGCCATTGTCCACTTTGAAGTGGTGCATTTAAGTGATATCTGAACACTCCCTCTGTATTTTCAGCTCTATCCTCAATTCTGGTTATCACCGTTGGTGATTCCATAATTAAATGAAACCTAGCGTTATCACTCATTAATACTTGGGGATAAGACGTGCCATCATTGTCCGCAAACCAGACTTTAAAGCCTATTTCATAAATCGGTATTTGTTGTTCTGCATCATGGGGGATAGGGATCGAAATAACATTGTCGATACCATCAAAATATAGCGCGTACTGGTCAACACTAACCGTTACGATCGCAGGGACCTGCGAAGCGCTAAGATCAGCCAACTCGATGTCGTTGCTGCCTAAAACATCCTGTAGAGTCGAACCGACAGTTTCCAACGGATCAAAGTTCCATTGGCTTTGGATGCTAGTAGGATTACTGAAAGTTATTATTGTTTCGCAAAGAACACCTCCAGCTATACTGCACAAAATTGGATTAGGGGGTATTGCGCCCTTAGAATAGGAAGTGAGTTTTACTGTTAAATCATCCAATAAACCTTCGAAACTTGACGCTTCTAATCCGCCAGCCGCAAAGATATGAGTTTCCGGAAACACCACTGTTTTTGCTAACAATCCAGCCGTTTTCGAGTCCAAAACAGTACCGTCTACAGTCACCGAAAAGCGTGCTAGGGAACCAACTAAGCTTTCGAAGTAGTTTTCTGACCGGGTCCTCTTTAGCAATAGGGTGTGCCAAACATCATTATTAATTGCTAAACCAAGGTCAAAACTAATAGTACTAACAAATGTATTACCGGTAGACAGATTGATCACTGTCTCGTGAACCTCTAGTGTGTTCGCATCAGGCATTAGCAATTGAAAAGCGTCTTCGTCATCTACAGGACTATTTAAAAGTAATAATGGGAACTGTGCATCAACTGGTATTTTCAGTTTAAAACCTAATTCGTAATCTCGTAGCACTTTGTTTGGCTCACTATAAGGCACTGCAAAGGTAACGCGATTGTCCACACCATCAAAACTTAATGCCGCACCAAGAGGAGCCGTCGTTGCTGTAATTTTGCTTTCATTAAAATGTTCGATGCCCGAAGTGGAACCAGCCACAAATACGGTGTTACCGCTTGCACTTAGTCCAATACGGGCATTTTTTTGTTCAAGTATGTTATCTCCATCGCCAACACTGGTGGTCGTCGCCCATTTCCAATTGATACCTTCAGCGCTTTGTTCATTAGCCGATAACTTAGCCACAAATATGGATGGTGTAGTCACGGCCCTCAACTGCTGGCTGTCGTCTAAGTCTTCAAAAGTTGGCGCCCCAATATAGACTCCAGAAATATAGACATTCTGCTCATCGTCAACCACTAAGCCGCCCCGGTCGGTGCTCACATGAACCATTTTTCTGTCTAAATATTTTGATGGCTTTAGAATCAGCGATCTGTCCGACACTTCACCTAAAATGCTCTCAGCACCGTTTGAACTATTAAGCCTCTTGATTAATCCGGCGGAGCTATAATAAACATCACCAGCACTGTCAGTGACGATATCACCGCGATATTCAATGGTGTCGACTTTTTTCAACCACTTGCACGCCCACCCACTATCGGTTTTTTCATACTTTGAAATAAACTGCCAACGGTACCAAGGATATGAAGGACCTCCGCTTTCAATAGTGGTATCACACCATTTGGCGTCTTCTGGTGAGACGCCACTTTGGTAGATACCTCCAATTGAACCAAGTACATAGGCTTCTGTTGAAGATGCAGCGGCAATTCGCGCAGCTTCCTGTCTGCTATTTGTGTTAGCAAGGAATTTTTTTAAATCACCACTCCCATCCGATTCAATAGCATTAATATAGCCTTTCCAGGACTGACTAAAACTGGTGTAACTTGCCATCAATCCGCTTTTGAATTCTTGTTGCTGATTGGAATTGGTGGTAACGCTAGTATAAAGCGCGAGATCCGTATTATTGTCCCGTTGAGGATTGTCCAAAGATGTCTTCGCCCAAGCCTTACTGCCACTCGCAAAAAATTTGCTATGAAAGCCTCTCGAAGCAGTATTTGGCGTAACTGCTTTATCCAATCCGAATTTTGCATCGCCTGCTCCAATATTACCGCTGACATAAATGGCATTTTGATGGTCAACCACTACTGCACTGACAATATCAGTGCCCGTGCCACCGACGTTTCTTACCCAGTTGACGTCACCGCCACTGTTGTAGGACGCGACAAAAATATCTTTGTCGCCCGCTGATTCAATCTCCACAGGCTCGACACCTTCACCTTTGGGAAAAGAACTTTTGCCTGAGAACATCCCGACAACAATAATATTGCCATCACCGTCCACCGCGATGTCGATCACTTCTTCATCGAATGTACCTCCGAATTGCACTGGCCATGATGCCATACTGTGTTGCAGTGGGAGCAAGCCAACAATCAATATCAAGGCCAATTTCAAGCACCAATGTTTTGTGTTGTGTGGCAATATTTGGATAGTCATCATTGGAAGCCTCATTGGTTCAATTTATTGATTTGAGCGGCGTGTCGCAGGGTAAACGTGCCCGCAGCAACAATAGGAAGTCGGTGTAAGCCATCTACCACTTCTCGGTATGTCCCAACTTTGTAGTCATAGCCTGCTCCTAATTCATTTTCAGCCGTTTCAAAAGTAAATTCCATTTTTCGAATCACTGTATAAGCCCTTTTTCCATGCTGTTTATGGTAATGATGACGAAAAGGGTTGGTTGCTGCTTCGGCCGGCATTTCTAGTTGAAAAGTGACCTGGCTATCTAATGAGCCGCCCGCATCCATGTCCATACTGGTAATTTCAGCACCCTCTTTAATAACGACTTCTTCCCCCTTTTCATTCTCACCCATTTCATCCGGTGTATGACCAAAATCATAGGCCATAGTGCTGACGCGTCTCCCTACTGCTTCACCATCGCGCAACACAACACCGCTATATTCTGATATGAGTGTGTCGTCGGTAAGCAATACGTAATCCCCTACCGTGCCGTCGGCATTCACTTTGCGCATTTGAATGACATCTTTGAGCAAACGCACCAGCGAGCCATCACGGTGCATAATAAACCGAAAAGAAAATTCATCAGCGACTGGGGTTAATACGTTGCCAGCGTCTTTGGTAATAGGAAGGCCTTCTTCATCCACACACAAAGCAAAGGTTTGGGCAGGCACTGTTGTTGTGGTTTCAATGGGTTCACCGTCAACTACCTCAGATGTGATTACGTCATATGCTTCGAAAGAACAGTCATGTTTGTAATTTTGCACTTGCGATACTTGGTCGATAGTCACCGAGCCTATCCACAAAGAATTGAGCTTAGGTGCTATGGCGGATACCGGGATTAACCAGCGACTGCCCGCGGCACCAATAATTTCAAGGGTTTGCTTGAAATCTGCGGGGGTGAAATCGGCGCGACGCACGCCCAAAGGAAAACGCAGTTCGCCATCAGCAGGAATGGTCTGCTGCAAACTTGCCGGTAACGGTGACCATTTTTGTGCAGCGCTCAAATCTGAGTTGGGATAAAACATACCTTGTGCGTCACCAATAATGTTTATTGAGACAGATTGTGCTGACGTTAGAGTGTTTTTCAAACGTGGCGTCAAACTGTCTAATGTTGTGCTGTAATCCAGACGATTTAATTGTGGCAGTTCAACATGCAATGGCCCGGTAAAATCACTGCCAGCCTTGCTGAATATCCAGTAGGCAACATCGGGCTGAATTATTGCATTCAAAGGGTTAACCTTTTCCCATGACTCGTCTAACAGACGGTAAATTGGTTGATTTTTATGTGCAGGGGAGCTATCAAAGAAATCAGCAAAAGTAGGCAAATTATCAGGATCGACATGAAAGCCGACTAAATTAAATGAATCAGACTCCCAATCCGTTTTTGGTACCACAGGTTTACCGCTAATGGTTAGCGTTACGGCGGCATCACCAGCCAAGTTTACTAAATAAGCTCGGTTCGGCTGGATGGCAAATAGATTCGTCATAAAGGCTTCAGGTGCCTGTGCAGGGAAGAAGCGCAACCACCCCGGCGCGCTCAGCAAGTTATCAGGATCGGGATCTTGAATAAAATCAATTTTGGCGCGATGAGGTAGCCAGGTCCAAACACTACTGATTTGGGGACCTTCTTCATCTACGTAATCAGCAAATACTTGTTCGGTAGCCTCTTCATCCGCGGCTACCTGCACATAAATGGCATTCCAACCAGGCGTTAACTCAATGGTTTGGGTACATGCTTGTTCGCTTTGACAAATCACCTTAGCCTGGGATGAAGTACCGTAGCCCAAACAACAAAAAATCAGCGCAAGGGGCGCAGACCAACGTAAAAATCGAGAATTTGAGTAGGTCATGATTTGGCTCCAGAGCATATATTGCTGTGCTTGTTATTGGCGTTAATTTGATTCATTTGCTTGGCAACAAAGGTGGTGAATCTTGCTTTGCCGGACTTCCCGAGCCAACTGGCAGTTCGATGGAGGCCAATACATCCTGATTGATAACCAGAGGCTGGCCGTTATTTTGTAAAGAAAGTAACCACTGGTCTTCAGTTTGCTTGCGGCTTTCCCGTTCCAGTAGACGTTGAATATTGCTACCAACCTTATCCATACTTGATTGTTTTTCAGCTCTTCTGTCCAATAATTTGACCAGGTAATAACCGCTATCCCCTTCTACTAAAGGAGCAAGATCACCGTTTTGCTTAAGCTTATTCAATGCAGTGATAATGGCATCATCAATTTGTTTGTTTTTGACGTCAGGTTTTATCCATCCCATATCTCCTCCCGCATAACGAGAAGCTTGATGGTCTGAGTATTTTGCCGCCAGTGAGCCAAAGCCATTGATTGCATCGGGCAATGTTAACGCCAATTGATAGGCTTGCTCTGCTTGCGCTTTTACTGCCGCACGTTTATCTGAGTTTGCTTGAGAAGATAAAGACAAACGGATAATGGCAAGCCGCGTCATTGCGGGAGTGGTGTATTTTTCTAAGTTTTGCTGATAGTAATTTTCAATTTCAGACTGGAAAACATTCACTTCAGCAAGCTGTTTTTCTAGTTGTTCAGTGCGTAACTTGTTAACCATAAAGTTTTCTAAGGCATTGATAACATTAGGGTCCTTAGCAAAACCCGCCTCATAAGCCGCCGCAATTTGTAGTTCTCTTTGTATTATTTCATTCAACACACTTTGCTTTTGTTCCAGGCTCAACTTGCTCGGATTTAGGCCGCTACTTCTAAGCGCTAATCGCTGGACTAACTCACTGCTTAATATATTCCTATCGCCAACTGTGGCAACAACGGTTGGCCGAACAGCTTGGAGTGTTGTGGTTTCACTACAACTTATCAAAAAGGCTATTGTCACAGTCAAAAGACTGAACGGAATAACGGTTTTAGCATACCTATATAGGCCATCCATATTTAACGACACCATGTTGACTTATTCTTCATAATTACCTTTTTAATACATAAAAAACACATTGACGTATTTGCTACTGGATATACTCTGGTTTGGCGAGCTGTTGAATTTGTAGGTTTATCCAAAAACCTCTACCCGCAGTTAGATACTTGGTAATTTGATAACTTGGGCATTTAAAGGGACGGCTTCGATAGTCTAGTAAAGCTGATTCAGGACATTCAAAGTTGGCTTGTAACTCCATGATTAATGGTTGCTGATTACCTAACTCTTGCAAGAGGAAAAATGCTTTATTGGATTGAGTAATATCAATGAGTTTGTTCAGTAGCGGGTGCCACTGAGACGTATGACCAGCGTAGTGAATTTCGCCAATAAATTCTAATAATTCACCAGAAG
>Ga0209712_10002496_pt1 | contig 15160 bp, 17 predicted proteins | sample ArcOceMetagenome_FD_187443 | JGI IMG/M metagenome (GOLD analysis project Ga0209712, IMG submission 187443) | Marine eukaryotic phytoplankton communities from Arctic Ocean - Arctic Ocean - Greenland ARC118M Metagenome (SPAdes) (version 2) | ecosystem: Environmental > Aquatic > Marine > Oceanic...
TTCGTTTTTGCTCTGTCATTACTGCACTTCCACCAATATTAAAGATTCATTAAGAATGAAGTTTATCTTGTTTACTATCTAAAGGTATATAAATGATCGCAACCTAATTCAACTCTCGGTTTTTGGCTTAACTATTAAAGAATTATAGAACCTTTAGGATAGAGTAAAAATATGGTCCAAATTTGATACGCCTTACCAATTAACTGTCCGTTTTCTTTACAACATTCTATTATTACTTACACAATAAAAATGCAAACCGCTGTTTTAAAACAACTATTAATTATTGGCTGGATATTTGCTGCAATTACATAGATTTTATCAGTTATCTGTAGTGAGAAAGCAATGAAAAAAATTAGTAGTAGAGTTTTAATAGCAGTTTCTTCGCTGTTTATATCTCAAGTAAATGCCGGTGTGACTGTACTGGACTTTGATGAAGTCAATATAGTGCATGGTACAATTGTAGATGATGAATATTCATCAATGGGCGTTACAATTGGAAGCCTTAACTATAATAGTCCTAATGGCATTGTTGGGGGTGGTGCAACTGATGTCAATACGACCAACAATATTGTGGACATTCAGGTGGCTTTTGATACTACAACAACCGGTAATCAAGATACCGATTTAGAATATAGCAGTACTGGATATGCCCACGGATATACTCCACTAGTAATAGAGGGTGTAACCTATGGCAATAATAATCATCCAGGAAATGTTCTGATATTGCAGAATGCGGATAATCTTGGAGATTGCAGCGCCATAAAATGTGACACACCTAACGACGAAGCTGGAACAAATGCAGCAGGCTATTTTGTGTTTTCCTTTAATACTATGGTTGACATAATAAGTTTGGATACTTTTGACGTCGAAGATAACGGAGAGTTTGTGATTCAGTTCTTCCGTAATGATGTGCTAATTGCTTCAAGAGTCGAAGTAGATGCAGGTAATACTGTTGCAATGGCAAACCCTATAAATGACATCATAAACGTCACAAATCAGCAGAGAACTTTACTGACGATGCAAGACGGTGCATTCGAAAGACAAATATTAAACATTGAAGGTATCAACATAATGCGAATTCAGTTGCCAGGTTCTGGTGCAATCGATAAATTAGCATTCAGAACAACTGAAGTAGCCGCTCCTGCAACCTTAAGTATTCTTTCACTTGGTTTTTTACTGTTGATAAGACGCACCAAAAAATAGAATATAAAATATTAAAATTAAGCGGCTTAGGCCGCTTTTTTATTGTTTATAATAATACCGCGGATTGGTATGATTAAATTAGTAGATGGTGGCACAAGCAAAGTTAGATATTAAATTTAAAAAATATCAGAATGCCTTCACTTTACTCTGGGATGCATTGTCTATTGAAGCTTCATACTTCCCAGCTTATGGTCAACTCTACCAACTTAGCAATATGGGTACGGGCACCGAAAAATTCGTCACACATTTGGAAAGTGTGTTGGCTAAAGACTCAGACAAACATTTATACAGAAATTTACTGGCGGACACCTATCTACAAAATGGGTATATCGATAAGTCTATCTATCATTATGAGCAGCTATTAACCTTAACCAACTACCCCAACATGCCTGCTGTGTTGAATAACTTGGCTTTTATTACTATACCAAGCAACCTTGAAAAAGCTCTTGAGTTGGTTGAAAAAGGTTTAATCATCGCTCCTAAATCTGCCAGCCTTATAGATACTAAAGGCTGGATTATTGCGAATCAAGGTAAATACCATGATGCTTTAGTATTACTCCGTCAAGCTTATTCAATGGACTCAAATGATCCTGCCATCCTTTATCACCTTGCCTATACACTAAAAAAATTAGGCAGAATTGATGAAGCTAAAACTGAGGTTGCTAGCGCATTTTTACTTGATGTCCCTTTTATCGAGTCAGCAGACGCAAAGGCCTTACAAACCAGTCTTTGATTTGCCACGGTGTTAAGAATTAATACTTATTATCTTCTAGGTAAGTAACCTGAACTCCGGTTAATACGTAGGTCAACAAATTTAACTTCATAGCTTTTTATTTCTATGTAGTATTCGGCTACTAAATACATCAAGTATTTAGTGGTAACTATTTAAGTGGAGAAAGGGTCATGAAATTATCAATAGCAATTTTTGTTAACTGCTTTACTACACTTTTGGTAATTTCCACCACATCAAATGCTGGCGCGAATGTGTTAGATTTTGATTCTTTTGAAAATGGTCAAATTATTAATGACGAATACTTAGCCAGTTATGGCGTAAGTATTGATAGCTTGAACTTCAGAGATAGCGGTATAGAAGTTAGGTAAGTGGCCTTTGATACTTTGAATGATAGCTCAAGGGATAACGACTTGGAGTTTAATAATTCAAGCAACGACTACAATGACTCGAATTCAACATTTTCTTATACTGCATTAAATTTAGAAGGTTATCAGAGTGCTAGTAACCGTAACCCAGGTAATGTGCTAATTCTTCAAGAAAACTCTGTAGGCTGTGACAAATGTGTCTGTGATTATCCTGATGACGCGGGTCGCAGTGCTGCCGGTTACTTTGAGTTCAGCTTCTCTAGTTTAGTGAGTATTTTAAATATCGATTTTTTTGATGTTGAGGATAGCGCAGGGCAAGATGCTAAATTTTATGCGATCCATTTTTTTGACGCAAACAACAACGAAATTCATAACAATCACTAAGTGCCTACTATGGGTGATGGTCAGTTTGTTCGAGCAGCATTTCAGGGTATTGATAACGTTAAACGCTTAATATTAAATCTACCTGGATCTGGAGCAATCGATAACATTGCATTTCGTTCTGATATAGAAACTACAGAAGTTCCGGAACCCTCTACCTTAGCCTTATTAAGTATTGCGTTGGTCTTTTCATTGAGAAAAAAGATAACTGCTAAAATTAAACCTCAGTCTTTATAAGAGTTATAAATAAAACGTATAAAAAAAGCCTGAAACATCAGGCTTTTTTCTAAAACTCACGATACCCAATTATTGAATAGTTAACTCGTCGCCATTCAGGTCGATTTTAATAGTTCCATCTTTTGCCAAGTTACCAGACAATATTTTCTGGGCTAGTGGATTTTCAATTTCTGTCTGGATAGCTCGTTTCAAGGGTCTTGCACCGTAAACAGGGTCGAAGCCTGCATCTGCAATTTTATCTAGGGCTGCAAGACTAAGCTCTAATTTGTAGCCCTTTTCTGCTAGTCGTTCTCTTAAGGATCGCAGCTGTATCTTGGCTATCGCTGAAATCTGCTCTTTACCCAGAGGATGGAATACAACTATATCATCCACTCGATTAAGAAATTCTGGCCTGAAGTGTTCGCCAACCGCACCCATGACTAAGCTTTTCATCTGCTGATAATTACTTTCACCGCTGACTTCTTGAATAATATCAGAGCCAAGGTTAGAGGTCATAATGATCACGGTATTCTTAAAGTCGACTGTTCGACCTTGACCATCAGTTAACCTACCATCATCTAAAACCTGAAGTAAAATATTAAACACATCAGGGTGGGCCTTTTCAACCTCGTCGAGCAGAATAACTGAGTAAGGTTTACGCCTAACGGCTTCAGTTAGATAACCGCCTTCTTCATAACCTACATATCCTGGAGGTGCGCCCACCATGCGCGCAACAGAATGTTTTTCCATAAATTCAGACATATCGATACGCACGATGGCATCTTCAGTATCAAATAAGAAATGCGCTAGTGTTTTACAAAGTTCTGTTTTACCAACGCCCGTTGGACCCAAAAATAGGAAAGAACCAATTGGCCGATTAGGATCTGACAATCCCGCTCGTGAGCGGCGAATGGCATTTGATACAGCTGTCACAGCTTCACCCTGCCCTACTACACGCTTATGCAAAGCCGCTTCCATAGACAGTAATTTAGCTTTTTCGCCCTCGAGCATCTTGGATACCGGTATTCCTGTCCAACGGGACAACACATCGGCAATTTCGTTTTCAGTCACCTTATTTTTCAACAAGGTTGTTTCTTTGGTTTCCGACTCGGTGGCTGATTCTAGTTTAGCTTCGAGTTCAGGTATTCTGCCATATTGTAATTCTGACATGCGGCTAAGATCAGAAGCTCTGCGGGCGATTTCTAAATCGAGCTTTGCTTGTTCCAACTCAGAGCGAATTGATTGTGTACCCTGCATTGCTTGTTTTTCTGCAATCCAAATGGTCTCAAAAGCAGAAAACTTGTGTTCTGCCTGCTCGCGCTCTAATTCTATTAATTCTAAACGTTTGTGACTCGCCTCATCCTTTTCCTTAGCGAGGGCTTGTTCTTCGAGTTTAAGCTGAATGATCCGCCTTTCAAGCTTATCCATATCTTCAGGTTTGGAGTCCATTTGCAAACGAATACTCGATGCAGCTTCGTCGATAAGATCAATAGCTTTGTCTGGTAATTGCCTGTCACTGATATATCTGTGAGATAACGATGCAGCAGCAACAATAGCTGGATCGGTAATCTCTACAGAGTGGTGTAATTCGTAGCGTTCTTTTAGACCGCGTAAAATTGCGATGGTGTCTTCCACACTGGGTTCTTCTACCAATACTTTTTGAAAACGACGTTCCAGTGCTGCATCTTTCTCTATATATTGACGATATTCATTTAAGGTAGTGGCACCGACACAATGTAACTCTCCCCTTGCCAGTGCAGGCTTAAGCATGTTACCTGCATCCATTGCTCCTTCACCTTTACCTGCACCTACCATAGTGTGTAATTCATCTATGAATAGGATGACCCGACCTTCTTCTTTACTGAGTTCGTTAAGCACAGCTTTTAAACGCTCTTCAAACTCGCCACGAAATTTTGCGCCAGCTATTAGTGAACCCATATCAAGGGATAACACTCGTTTGTTTTTTAATCCTTCTGGCACTTCGGAGTTAATAATACGCTGGGCTAAACCCTCAGCAATAGCCGTTTTACCTACTCCTGGCTCACCAATGAGTACTGGGTTATTTTTAGTTCGGCGCTGCAGCACTTGGATTGTACGACGTATTTCATCATCCCTGCCGATGACAGGATCTAGCTTGCCTTGTTCGGCACGCTCTGTTAAATCGGTGGTGAATTTGTCTAGTGCTTGGCGCACGTCTTCAGCATTTTGATCGGTGACTTTTTGCCCACCGCGCATTTTCTCTATGGCTTTTTCTATTTTTTCTTGATCGGCGCCAGATTGTTTAAGTAACTCGCCTAAACTGCCCTTATCCTGCAAGGCGGCCAAAACAAATACTTCTGAGGTGATGAAATCGTCGTTGCGTTTTTGCGCAATTTTATCGCTTAAATTAAGCAGTACAACGGTGCTTTTGCTTAGTTGTACATCTCCGCCAGTGCCTTCAACTCGAGGTAACTTGTCAACAGCTTCTGACAAAGAAGACCGTAAATTATTAACGTTGATATTAGCTTGATCAAATAACGGGCGCACAGAACCACCTTGCTGATTAAGCAAGGCCGTCATCAAATGCACTGGCTCTATATATTGGTGGTCACGGCCCAGTGCCAGAGATTGTGCTTCTGAAAGAGCCATCTGAAATTTATTGGTAAAACTATCTAAGCGCATAAAATTACTCCACTACGACTTTGCATAAACTGGTTATGGGTACAATTTACAAACTAATCAAGTGTGCTAAATAAAGTCATCACTTAAAGTATGCATAAGATTTCACCCAAACCAAGTTATATGTATAGACTCAAGAATAGAGTATTAGTATATGATAACTATAAGAATTTACTGATGAAGATCAAGTTTAAGCAATAAATATCAATCTAAGTAAATTGCGCTAACCATCCTGCCCGTTGTTGCGATAAGATTTGTTCCATTAGTAGATGCTTGGTGTGTGGCCCGACGGTGAGAAAAAAACAAATCGGCTTGTTGATAGGTACAATACTCGCCACCAAAAATTTGTTTGATCCCTAAATTAAACATTTTCTGCTTTGCAATGAGATACAAATTAGCAAAATATTTATCTACTGTAGTTTGATTATTGTTACTAAAAGCTTGAGGATAATCGATAAACGTTTCTTTTATTTCTTTTCCTACTTCAAAATGTCTTTGGCTGATGGTCGGTCCCATCCAAGCCATTAACGATTTTCTATTAACTGGCATTTTCGATACAGTATTTTCTATCACCCCGTTAGCTAATCCGCGCCAACCAGCGTGCACCGAAGCAACACAAGTACCTTGCTGATCGCAAAACAAAACGGGTAAACAGTCTGCAGTCATAACGGCGCAAACTTGACTTTTCTTAGTAGAAAAACATGCATCGGCTTGAAAAGGTGAATCGGTGATGGTGTTGAGCTTATTTAAATCGAGACAAATATTACTATGGGTTTGATTGAGCCAAGTAAAGTTCTGATAATTAGGTAATAGTTGGCGATTTTTATTAACTAAATTTTTATCGTCACCAACATGTTGAGCAAGATTGAACGAATCAAAAGGTGGAGCGCTAAAACCTCCACTTCTGCAACTGGTAAAGGCTTTAACATTGCTTGGTGCTGGCCAATCAGGGTGGATGTAATTTTGCTTTGGCAAAATTACACTTCTCCGCTGCCATGCTCAGATTTGTCTTCTCTCAAAACTTCTAGCAGTTCGTTAAAGTCTTCAGGTAATGGTGCCTGCCAACTTAACCATTCTCCTGTCACAGGGTGAGTCAATTCAAGCTGAATTGCGTGTAGTGCTTGTCGGCGGAACATCCTTAACATGTTCACCATATTCTCGTTACAGGCTTTGGGGGGTCTTGGCCGTCCGCCATAAGCTTGATCACCGACTAAAGGATAACGCAGATGCGACATATGCACTCGAATTTGGTGAGTACGCCCAGATTCCAACTTTAATCTAATATAAGTATGAGCCCGAAATTTCTCTTTTACCCTGTAATGAGTCATGGCTGGTTTGCCTGATTCACGCACAGCCATATTGGTGCGTTTAGTCTGATGACGACCAATCGGCTCATCCACTGTGCCACCGGCTACCATAGTCCCAACCACTACAGCTTCATATTCTCGACTAATTTCTCTGGCCTGAAGTTGTTCTACCAAATGGGTTTGTGCCGGGATCGTTTTCGCCACTACCATTAAGCCAGTTGTATCTTTATCGAGTCTATGCACAATACCTGCACGGGGCACACTAGCAATCTCAGGAGCATGGTTGAGCAAAGCATTCAGCACGGTACCGTCACTGTTACCAGCGCCAGGATGAACCACTAAGTTCATGGGTTTATTAATAACCAAAATATGTTCATCTTCAAAAACGATATTTAAGTCAATATCTTGGCCCTTATCTTGAACTTGCATTTCAATTTGAGCATTTATTTCAATAAGCTCTTCACCTATCAATTTTTCTCTAGGTTTATTGAGAATTTGTCCATCTACTTTGACGTAATTAGCCAAAATCCATTCTTTTATGCGTGATCTTGAATAATCAGGGAACATTTCGGCCAAAGCTTGATCTAATCGTTTGCCAAATAAGTTATCGGGCACATTTGCCTGTAATTGTATTTTTTCATGTGGGGTAGACATGCATTAAACATCCTGAAAGTGTTTCGTAACGATTTATGTGTGCATAGCCCAATTTGCTGGGGTAGAATGCGCTGCAGTTATCGGTCTGGTAAAACACTATTCTAACGGATTTTTACCCCTAATGAATCATACATAACCAATCGAAATAGAAATGAGAGTAAATAAGAGCAATATGATCAGTAAAAACAAACTAAGAAATATTATATTAACTAGTGTTCTAGTTGTTGTGGCTGGATGTTCATCGGCCCCAGAAGACGAAGATGTCGACTTAGTCTTACGCAGTAAAAGTGCCCAAAATCTATATGAAGACGCAAAAGAAAAAATGCGCCTTGGCAACTTTAATGCAGCAACACAAAGCTTAAGTGCTTTGGACTCACGTTTTCCGTTTGGACCATTGTCACATCAAGTCCAGTTAGATCTTGTTTATGGCTATTACAAAACGGGTAAAACAGATGAGGCTTTAGCTACTATAGACCGATTCACTCGACTCAACCCTAACCATTCGGATGTTGATTACGCTTTATACATGCGTGGTCTTACGAATATGGAAGTGGATAGCAATCTTTTCCAAGAGTTAGTCGGTATAGACAGATCTGACCGTGATCCTAGTAACTCTCGTCAAGCATTTAACGACTTTAGGCGTTTGATTGAAAAGTATCCAAATAGTAAATACGCCGCAGATGCACAAAAGCGTATGTTGCATATTAAAAGCCGCTTAGCGAAATACGAGATATCTATTGCTCGTTATTATATGCGTCGCGATGCTTATGTTGCAGCAGCTAACCGAGGTAGGTATGTGATTGAACATTATCCTGATACTAGGCATGTTCAAGAAGCCCTTGAAATTATGGTCGAATGTTACGATCAACTTCAGCTAGATGAATTAAAAAATAACGCGATGAAGACCCTCAAACTAAATTATCCAGATAGCAGTTTTATTAGCTGATAATCTAGGGCATAAAAAAACGCGCTTTATGCGCGTTTTTTTATGTCTTGGAATAACTCTATTTGAAAAATAGATGACTAAAAGGATTTAACAATCTGGCAATACCCGCAGTAAAATGTAAAGGCTGGTCGACTATTGTGAAAACTAAACATCCGTCGTCTGCCTCAGAGTGAGGTAAATGATTATGTTTGTTGTTCATGATGGTAAAGTCACCGCAGTCATATTCTGCAATTCCGTCACCATATTGGCCATCAACCACTAATGTCATCTCAGTGCCTTTATGGGTATGCTCAGGAACGCGACCTCCTTTCTCCATATACATAAAGTTGGCTTTACCGATATCACCTAAATCGACTGGTGCTTGCCACAATTTACCTACTAAACGCGACCAATTCCCAGTATTCTTAACATGACGTCTTAACGCCCTGGGTAATTCAAAAAACTTACCATCTAGTTCAATAGAAGAGTTGTAGACTACAGGTGCTGCAATATCGGCAACAGGTAAATCTGTGATGTTGGACATCATTGTAAAATATTTATTGTCTAAAGCTGCAGCAGGTGATCGCTGAGCGAATAATTCACTAGCCAAGTCAGCCTGAATTTCAATACAATCATGTTGGCATTGTGGACACATATCAACATGGGCAGAAACCATCAATGCCATAGCCGGTTCACAATTACCGGCTGAAAACGCTTGTAAGTCTGAGAATTTTGGGTGAAAACTAATCATCGTCTTTTAACATCTCTTTTAAACGTTGTAATGCAAGTCTAGTTCTGGATTTAACAGTACCTAGTGGAATATCGAGTTCGTTAGCAACTTCTTGCTGAGATTTACCGTCAATGTAAATCGCCTCTATTACTAATCTTTGTTTTTCTGGTAAAGATTCAAACAAGACACCAATTTCATCCATAGTCACTTGGTGCTCTAAAGATACTTCGTTTGCGTCTGGTGTTTGTTCACATAAAACAGGCCAGAGATCGTCTGAACATACATCTTCTTTGCGATTTCTTTGCTTTCTGAGCATATCGAATCGAATATTTCTAGCGATCGTAAAAATCCAAGTAGAAGGCGAACCTTTCTCAGAATTGAACAAATGAGATTTTTGCCACACATTTGACATGGTGTCCTGAACAAGCTCCATTGCTAATGCTTCATTACCCATCTGTTTAAGAGCATACGATCGCAATCTAGGTGCAAAGTAGCTAAATATCTTTGAGAATGAACGCTTGCAGCGATCTCGTGCAACAATACACAAGTATTCCGACATCTCTTCCGCGCATTCTATTGGCTTCATGGAATTAATTTGTTTAGTTTCCAGAGTTATTCCAACTAACATGTACACACCATCAAGTTATTGACACTGCTAATGAATACTAGTGTAGTTGATTAAAAGATCACTCGACTAATTGTGTCAGAAAATCTAGGGCTTTCACACAATCTTTTTGTTTCAGAAATTGTTGTTTTTGTTCGGCATTAACAGGCAATAATTCCAACCAGCGGTAAATAACCCATATTGGGTCATTAAATTTGGGGTTTTGATATAAAGATTGTAGTTCCGGATATTTATCAAAAATTTCCATTAATCTTTCGTCTATTGGCGCGATGGCGTAATCTTCAGCATGCGCTGTCCATTCATCTAACCATTCACATTCTCCAACCCTCAACTCATCACTTTCAGTTGTAATAGATAAAATATCAAAACATCTATGTCCCTCAACTGTTACCCCCAAGAAGCCATCATCCATTAAATCAAAATCGACAACCTTTGCGTAAGTGCCAATAGAGTATATATGCTCGTTTTTATCTTTGTCACCTTTGGCATTCAACATGCAAATTCCGAAACCAGTGTCTGCTCTACATGCTTCTTTTACCATGCGCACATATCTAGGTTCGAATATTCTCAATGACATCCTTCCACCAGGTAGCAAGTGTGCCGACAGCGGGAATAAGGGTATCTCGAAATTAGAGTTCATAAAAAGCTATCATTAAGTGTTAATATTTGTCCTTACGCCACCTTCTCAAATTTAGATCGAAATTAAAATATGAAAATCTTCTATTAAGTGATCTCTAGAAGGTGTATTTGGGTATCTTACATTACAAAATATAAGTCGTCATTGGACATTAAATCTATTCCCATTGACCATATGCAGAATAATCTACAGGACAAAGATGAGTAAAAAGATTGCAATAATAGGCACAGGGATATCAGGGCTAACCTGTGGACACTTACTCCACAAAAATCATGACATTACTCTTTTTGAAGAGAACAACTATATTGGAGGCCATACCGCAACTAAAGATGTGCAGGTAAACGGAAGGCACTATGCAATAGACACAGGATTTATTGTTTTTAATGATTGGACCTACCCAAACTTCATTAAATTAATGGATAAGATTGGCGTTCAATCTCAAGCAACCGAAATGAGCTTTAGCGTTAAAAACCTCTCACGAAACATTGAATATAATGGTAATACCCTTAATAGTTTATTTGCCCAAAGACGCAATATATTGCGCCCAAGGTTTTGGAGAATAGTTAGAGACATTCTAAAGTTTAATAAAATCTGTAAAGAAGGGGCTGCAGAAAATATTGATTACGGTCAGGAGACTCTGCATGGGTTTCTGATACAACACAAATTTAGTGACGATTTTATTTATAACTACATTCTGCCTATGTGTGCTGCAATTTGGTCGACTAGTTTAGAAGATATAAAAGCCTTTCCATTCACCTTTTTTCTACGTTTTTTCAATAACCACGGACTACTCAACGTTACAGACAGGCCACAATGGCGCTCAATTGTTGGTGGTTCCAGAGAATATATTAAACCCCTAACCGCTGGTTTCGAAGATAATATAAAACTCAATAGTCCGGTAAAGTCAGTATCAGATAGTGATAATCAGAAATTAGTACGCTTACAAGACGACTCTGAGCATCTGTTCGATGAAGTTATTTTCGCTTGTCACAGCGATCAAGCCCTAGCCATGATTGCCACACCAAGTTTAAGCCAAACAGAAATTTTAGGTGACATGCCCTATGCCAAAAATGAAGTGGTACTTCATACAGATCACAGTGTCCTACCTGTCAGAAAGTTGGCCTGGGCAAGCTGGAACTATCTTATTAAGGGGTATGAAGGGGAATCCCAAGCTCCAGCGGTATTAACATACAATATGAACATTCTGCAAAACATACAATCAGATACAACTTTTTGCGTGACCTTGAATAATAGTAAAGATATTGACCCTGAAAAAGTATTAGGCACCTACTATTACTCGCACCCACAATTTAACAACCAGACAGTTGTTGCTCAAGCAAGATGGTCAGAAATATCTGGAAAACAGGGTTTACATTTCTGTGGCGCTTATTGGTATAACGGTTTTCACGAAGACGGAGTGCATAGCGCTTTAGATGTATGTAAGTCTTTTGGTGAGCAACTCTAGTGAATAGCGCCTTATACAAAGGAAGTGTATTTCACAGTCGATTTGTGCCAAAAAAACACGCTTTTACTTATCAGATATTTTTACTCTGGCTAAATCTAGATGAAATTGATTTACTTGAAAACACTGTTAAGGGGTTTTCGGCTAAATCATGGGCACCATTAAGATTTAAACGCAGCGACTATTTCGGTGATCCGGATAAACCTCTGAAACAATCAGTACTCGATAAAATGTCAGAATTGGCAAAACAACCACTAACAGGTAGCGTTTATTTACTTGGACAAACACGCACTTTTGGTTTGTATTTCAGTCCAGTAAATTTTTATTATTTGCAGCAAGAAGATGGCTCTTTTAGCCATTTATTGGCAGAAGTTAGTAATACACCATGGAATGATAGGCATTGTTATCTGGTTGATCTAGCCAAACAAGAGGACTGTGATAAGGCCTTTCATGTATCCCCTTTCAACCCTATGGATATGCAATATAAGTGGAAGATTTCACAACCAGAACAATCACTGAAATTAACTCTGGCTTGCCACAAAGAAGTTAAACATTTTGTCGCAAGTATTAATTTGTCACGAATAGAACTGAACTCAAAAAGCCTTTTCAACGTAATGCTGAGTATTCCTAGCATGACAATAAAAACCGTTTTCGGAATTTATTGGCAAGCACTCAAACTATTTATAAAAGGGGTGCCATTTTATCCACACCCTGCACAAGGTAAAAAATAATTATGCCAAACGGAGAACAAGTATTAGTAGAATCCTCAAGCTTATCTTGGCAGCACAAGTTGTGCCGATCAATTATGTTGAAAGTTTTTGCCAGTCTGCCTCAAGGTCAAATGGTTATAAAGGAAAAAGGCGTGTTAGTAGATACCTTTGGTCAGAAAGACTCTGACCTACACGCTGAAATTGATTTTCAATGCTTAAGTGTTTATCAAAGCTTATTGTTCGGTGGCAGTGTAGCGTCAGGCGAGACATTTTCTGAAGGCTTATGGACTACCCCCAATTTAACCAATGTTATTCGCATATTTGCGCGTAATTTGCCTTTACTAGATAGTTGGGAAGCAAAAATGGAGTGGCTGGCATTCCCTATTCGTAAAATTAGCCATCTTGCTAACAAAAACTCTGCAACAGGTTCAAAGAAAAATATTGCTGCGCATTATGATCTAGGCAACAAACTTTATACTCGATTTCTTGATGACAGCATGATGTATTCAGCGGCTATCTATCCGTCAGCAGATACTACTCTTGCACAAGCTCAGACCACAAAACTTCGAGCAATCTGTGACAAGTTGCAATTAGTCCCTGAAGATCACTTAATTGAGATAGGGACCGGCTGGGGTGGTTTGGCAGTATTTGCAGCCAAAAACTATGGCTGTAAAGTTACTACCACGACTATTTCAGAAGAACAACATCAGTACACTCAGGACTTAGTCAACAAGGAAGGTTTACAAGACAAAATCACCTTGTTGAAAAAAGATTACAGATTACTCGAAGGTAAATATGACAAATTAGTGTCTATCGAAATGATTGAAGCTGTGGGTAAAGAGTACTTACCGACCTTCTTTAAAAAATGTTCGAGCCTTTTAAAAGATCACGGTTTGATGGTGTTACAAGCTATCACTATCAGCGACCACCGCTTTGACAGCTACAGTAAAAGTGTCGACTTCATTCAGAAGCATATATTCCCTGGCGGCTTCTTGCCTTCACAGCTGTTAATTAATCAACACTTGAGAAAACACACAGACTTGATGATCCGTGATCTCCACGATATCGGCCTAGATTACGCGCGAACTCTAAAAGATTGGCATCACAAACTACTAGAGAACAAAGAGCCTTTAGCTAAAGACGGCTACGACGAACGATTTATGAATATGTGGCGATATTACTTTAGTTATTGTGAAGGTGGTTTTTTAGAACGCACCATCAGCACTGTACAATTGGTGATCAGCAAACCTGCATTCTCAAATAGTATTAGCCGCTAGAGATTCGCAATAGCATGAAACATCAAACATCTAAACGAAATATTTTTTGGCTATTAGCCATCTTATACAGCTTAGTCTTTTCGGGAGTCACTATGGCAGATCCTTTATCTGAGTTAAAAAAAGTTGGAGAGGCCAAACTAAAAGTATTGTTTTGGGACGTCTACAACTCAAGCTTATATAGCCAAACAGGTGCATACCAAGCAGAGCAATTCCCACAAGCGTTAAAGATCAACTATTTAAGAGATATTGACGCAGATGATTTAATACAAAGAACTCAAGATGAGTGGCAGAAGTTAGGCATTAAAAAAGAAACCTTTAAACAGTGGATCCCATTACTTACTAATATATTTCCAGATATAAAAAAAGGCGACACACTTTTATTGAATGTCAGTGAAGATCAACAAAGTGAATTTTTCTTTAATGGTGAAACAATTGGTAAGATTACTGATCAAACTTTTGGTAAAAGTTTTTTACGTATCTGGCTCGATGAAAATTGTAGCTACCCGAAGGTACGCAACAAACTCATTGGATTAAATAAATGACCTCCCTCAAACATTGGCTATTTGTGTGTATTACTCCTTTAGTTTTATCATGCAGCAGCTCACTAGATGAATATGAAAACACCTCTCCTGAATTCGATTTACCCACTTATTTTGATGGCGAAGTCACTGCTTGGGGCATTCTACAAGACTACTCTAAAAAGCTGACCAGGCGTTTCTGTGTCGACATAGTCGGAACTTGGCAAGGTAACCAAGGCCAGTTACATGAGACCTTTTACTATAGCGATGGTGAGCAACAAATTCGCATCTGGGAGCTTCAAATTGCCAAAGATGGCAGTGTTACTGGTGGTGCAGCAGATGTAATTGGCGAGGCTAGCGGCGGTTCGCAAGGCATGGCTTTTAATTGGCAGTACACTTTGCGTGTGCCAATAGATGGCACAGAATATGACCTATTCGTAGATGATTGGATGTTTATGATTGACAACAACCGAATGATGAATCGTTCTTATATGAAAAAACTAGGTGTCACTGTAGCTGAGATATCTATATTTTTTGATAAGACCCAGCCAGTTAGGAAATGTGGATAGTTAATGACTCTTTCCTTACTTGTTCTGAGCGCTTTGACCTAATCAATTTCTCACCTCTGATGATCCCGCCCCATGCTCGACTTCTCAATAAAGGTGGCGTTATTCTTCCTTCCAACGTTTATCGAACTGTTAAAGTGGTGGAAGCTGTGCTTCTAAATAATCCAGTTTCACCCTGATACATCAGGCTAAT
>Ga0209712_10002499_pt1 | contig 15150 bp, 11 predicted proteins | sample ArcOceMetagenome_FD_187443 | JGI IMG/M metagenome (GOLD analysis project Ga0209712, IMG submission 187443) | Marine eukaryotic phytoplankton communities from Arctic Ocean - Arctic Ocean - Greenland ARC118M Metagenome (SPAdes) (version 2) | ecosystem: Environmental > Aquatic > Marine > Oceanic...
ACCATTTATGTTATTTCATTTTACAAATTTGTGATGATATTACAATTTTTAACCAAATGGCTGCCCAATGGCTGCCCAATGGCTGCCCAATGGCTGCCCAATGGCTGCCCAATGGCTGCCCTGGGTAGGAAAGGGTTAATAAAACTCCTGTTGTTGTCTGTGGTCTATCTTGATAAGTGAAAGGCCCCTTTGAAATGCGTAGCGTAGAAGTCAGTCAGTCAATTGTCAAAACCAAAAGCGCCATGGCTTATGTTCATTTCCCCCGGTTCTATCTAGCAAATTCATTTCTAGCAGCCCTCCTTGAGACTCCATGTTCGTTTTTGCAAATCTCGCAATGAGATAGATTTCCGATAGTTTTACGCGTAAGGGATGCGATTGATTGATTACTACCTTTGTTTGGAGATGTTAATACCCAATTAGCTTACGACCCTTCTCAGAAGAAAAATCTAAACCTGGTAAGGAAGGAGCTGGTGGCTTATCTTCGCCTTTGACTACTCTATTTCTTCCTAAGATGCCAACTTCGCCCCCATCACTTGGCACACTTCCTGATAGACCATCTGTTCTATCTTCCTGGGCCGGTGGCGCAGTACGATATGCAGTTGTCTATGCAGTAGCTTGTATCCTAATGCAAATGAGATGAATAAAGATGTTGGTCAATGCAGTGAGGAATACAACCCAAAATAGCTCATAAAGGAAAAATCTTTTGGTACCATTGCGCATGCATGCCCTTGTTGAAACTTACTTTCGGAGCAATTTTCTTGCAATTTTTGAGACAATCAGACATGCAGTCAGCCTGTGCGTATGCGTTCTCAGGACCACTCAATCCAACACCCAAGGCAGCTGCGAAAGCGCCCGTATTTGCGAGCATCGAGCTCCTGTCCATATTTCTAATATTGCCGTCTGGCTTTGCACAGAGCTGTGATGATGAACGTTTCACGTTCGGTGACGTCGAGAATGCATTCGCGCTAGCGGCTAGAAGAAAAAAAACTAAGAACTTTCATTGCGGCAAACTTTTGGCGGTTGATGATTATGATCTCCTTTTGAACACTGAGGAATGCAGAATGGTGATAGATACTAATAACTACGAGTACACGTACAGTGCACCTATCGTGGTAGATTGGTTGAGAGACGGATCTTTCGAAATCACTTATGCGTATGGAGAATTGTTTCAAAAAATATGTTCGTCATCAACAACTTTGTGCAAGAATAATGTGTACGTATAGTAATTACATCATTCAACATTTCGACATAGATTAGTTGTTCAACAGCCACCCATATATATCCAGCTCCCAAATGGAAACACCCCAGCCCGTTGGTGACTTATTAATGAATACTCTGAGGAATCGAAATGATGGACAGTTTTCCTGTGTGCCATCCACATCAATTGTGTGCAAGACATGAAGTGGTGTCTTCTTCTTTACTCCTGGCGATTGCCCATATTCTTCCACACTCCTGCTGGATTCTTGTGATTTATTTGTTCCGTCGTACAAAATGCACCAATCTGAGTCTGAATTACCCTCTGATATCTCGACCCGATAGTCCTTTGAATAAGCCGCTTCCCAATCAATGACAACTTTTGTCATGTGTCTAGAAGCATTAGTTCCAAAGTCTAACACCACCCAGTGTTGGCCAGGTATCGATGTACCATGCATATCACCAGCCGCCTGCCATCTATCTTTGATCCAGTCATTCCCAGGTGGATCCTGAATAATGACAGATGCCGGACCCAAATTTCCTCTCACGTCTGATATGACTTTTATAAACGGATCTCTTGATAGTATAGTTGCCTTTGGTTTAGAGAAAGTAGGAGAAATGTTGTGCGATGAGATATGTTTTGAGTCAATCTTATTTCTTAACAATTCTTTGGATCCGAACGTGCGTAATTGCACTTGCACTGAGGAGTTCAAAATAGTGAAAGTTACGCTGAGCCAAATGACACATAATAAGCTGAGAAAAATCTTAATAAGGAATGAAAGTTGCGACCCTGTCCTAGCGCTTGTTCTGGACAGCATTGGATCTCTTTCGGAATGTTCACTTGAATTTTATTTCAATTTTAATGCGAGGATCACATTTCACATCACGCAGAAGTTTTGACTTCGATTCTGCTGCCCCCCGTTGTTGCCTGCCTGCTGGTCTGTTCTCTGTTCTACGCGCTTGGTTCATTAACTCTGTTTACCCCCCGTATTATTGCACATTATTGTACCGGTGGTATTATGTACATACCTTCACTACGGTGGTATGTACTGACATTGGGCGGGTGGTGGATGACGATGGAGAAAATCGTGTTTTTAACCGTTCATAACTTGAACTGAATCACGTCATTTTTATTTATTTTCTCCAACCAAGCTTGCTCCAACTTCTATCATCAAAGAAAAACAATTCTACATATTTTGGAATAATTAGGTAAGAGATGTGCTGCATGTTTGTCTATCTTTAATCAGATGATTTTCTCTTTGCCTTTTTTGTTGCCAATTGGCCACAGGCTGCGCTTTCGTCATCTCCTCGAGTGGTGCGCACTTGAGTGAAAATTCCGTTGTCGGTGAGAATCTGTTGAAACGTGTGAACTTGATCCATCTGTGGCTTTCGAAATGTTGGGTGCCCAATATCATTAAAAGGAATTAAATTCACCATCAGTTTGATTCCAGGAACTGAATCAATAATAACCTGAGTAAACTCGGCAAGTTCTTCGGCCGCTTCAACTCCGTCATTGACTTCTGATATGAGAACGACTTCTAACATTGTAGCTCGTAACCGCTTTGGACGAGATAGCAGGGTGTCAATCAAGCCTTGGCGCAACTCGGTCATTGGGTATTTTGACGTTGGAACCAATTGCTTTCTTAGTTTTTCATTTGCTGCATGAACCGACCAAGCTAAAACACAGGGGGCGTCTTTAAAGTTAGTAAATGCTGCTGGCGATGGTGCTACGGTGGACACGGTTACTTTACTGTGGGACATATGAAAAAGATCTACGTCGGTCAGGATATTCAGAGCAGTAATCACTTCCTCAGCGTTATCTGCCGGTTCCCCCATCCCCATGAAGACGACATTATTTATTTTTGGAATTGACCCAAGCCTACATATTTTAATTGCGTAAAAAAACTGACTCAGGATTTCAGTGGATGACAGTGATCTCAGTTTTCCCATCTTTCCTGTTGAACAAAATGTACACCCCTGTTTGCATCCGACTTGTGATCTTTGTGCATTGGGTGTTCAACGGTTGTTATAAGATGAACATGTTTTGGTATAGTGCAGTACGCGTGTAAGTGCATAGAGATCAAAAACCCCTTTCAACTTACGAGATACATAGTGTACTACATCCCTTATCAAACCAGGGAATAATCACGGTTTCGACTTCTAATCCATCCTTGAGTTTGATCAACAATTTAGTAGTACCATCTGAACTCGTACTAATATGAGAAAGATTCGCGACGCCTCCCTCGAGTTTTCCACCATAGTCTCCATATAATTCTTGAAGCTTATCAAGCGCATCCCGTCCCAATAGTTGTGTTCTTCGGGCATTGGGTAATAAATTTTGAATGTCATCGCCATTCGCATCAATCCCTTGTATAAAGGTTTCCAGTGTACTCGTAAATGAAGACGTCTTTTCACGAAAGTGCACAAGTGGATCCACACCAACCCTCATATAATCCCAAGCCAACCTAGCTCTCCCCCAACCCCCCAGTTCTTCAGCGAGCTCATCTACATTCATTGATATTGCTCCTTTTGATAGTGTTTCATCATATTGTGTTTGAGATTCGTTACTGGTGATAGCATTTGAAATTGGTGTGGACAAGAGTGGTTCAAAGTATCGTGTGTTCTGTAAAGATGATAAAGGACCAAATGCAGTTACGTGTACCGCAGAAAATACGAGACTGGTAACTATTGCTGCTGGAAACTTCATCGTGCCAAGCACCTCACTTGGAATAATGTGCGTTGAGCGTACAGTAGTAGATGATTGATGATTGATTGTTTGTTCATTAGCATACTTTTTCTTCCTGCAGATTTTTTTCTTGGTCCAGGGGCCGGGCGGGCAGACAGCACAGAGAGCAGAGTAGAGCAGAGAGTGTCATTCGGTCGTCACTCAGAGCTTTTTGAACAAAAAGCGAGCGACACAGACAAGCGAATTCAAAATTTATGTACAATTTGAAACAAAGGGCACTTCGCAACTTTTTAACTTACTTCGCAAGCTATCTACAAAAAGCGTAATCACAACTACACGACTACTTGTACGCACCTCCTATCTACCATCAACACCTTTTATTGTCAAACAGTTCATGTGTGTAGGATTTGTTTCAAATGGGCAGAAAAAAAGGAAAACAAGGGGGTCAATCCGGTTATAAATCTAAACATGCAGCTATCCAATCCGACATCAACCAAATTGTTTCTGAGCATCGTCACTATTCTACTCGGAAAAATGGAGATGCATGGTCATCCGTCGACAACACCAAACCCTTATCATCCTCGCGACCACGAATCACGGCGAATGTCAACCAATTGAGGGGATTAATCCGTGAACGCGTAATGGAAGATAGATTGCGAGATGCAAATTACAGAAGGGCAACAGCAAACCCTCCGTCGCGCAGGATTGAAGAAGAGGACATCAAGATCACCGAGGAAATTACATTGATGGATCCTGGCTGGATGATAGATTATAATCATCAGGAAGCTATGGCAGGGATCGAACCACGCAAGAATGAAATGTCTCTTTGCTCGCTGGATACTTTGTCTATGCGTTCTTTGGCCCCAGTGTTGAATGAGTACATTGTTGCCTGCGGGTGCGAATGCATTCATGAGCGCATAAGTACTCTACCAAGCCATGTCATATCTTCTCTTTCGGTCATATGTAAGAATGTGACAGATGATACTGCATATGTGTTGGGTAGTCATACGCATATTGACAGATTGGTATTAAATGCTTCACCACGAGATTTGTATCATTCTGATGACATAGAGGATGATGCTAGCGCGAATACAACGGAAGAACGACTTACTACTAAAGGTTTACTGGCAATGGCTCTTTTACACGCACCATCATTCATTGAAGAAGAGGGAGATTCTCAACAGAATGTAGTCATAGATTCATGGGAAGACGTAAATTTACATCAAGAATATGAAAGAAGTCCTGATGAATGGAATCTTCGACGGCTGGAACTACGAAATTTTAATGCCGAAACTGCAATAGAATTTGTTGGTTTCTTACGGCAATGTTCCATGTTAACTCACATGTCGCTTGGTAAGTCTCTCAATTCAATCACCGGTCCTCAGGTTTTATTATGGAACAGCCTTGATAATTTGGACGAAAGCTCCAGTGGCACGATGAACGGTTGCACCAAGACATTATTAGATGTATTACCGAGATTAAAAATCCTAGATCTCAGCGGATGCCTTTGGCTGCACTTTGATCTGCTTAAATTATTTCTTAAGAGAGTCATGTTGCAATCGACCCCAAGAAACGGAGACAGTTGTCAAAAGAATACCACAGTCGCGCTCGAAATGATCTTTGTAGGAGGTTGTTGTAAATATCTGAGTCGGCAGTGCGAGAACCTTAACAAAGTGACGGGACGGAGACCACTGGTTTGTATTCGACCCCTCTAAACAATAATGGTTTAAATTAAAGTAAGAGAAAATATCACGTCGGTACTGTATTCTAATGTAGTAAATCCATCAATTTTAATGTTTTACTTTTATGATGGGTCAAATCCATTTAGAGGGGATGGTGGATGGTTATATATCAAAGAGAATGATAGTAGACCTAGTAGCGATAGCCATGAGGAAGATGCTTCAATTTACAACTTATCAACTCCAATAATAGGGTAACGCCATCCCTCTCCTATTTCTGCTGAATAGATGTGATCCCCAATCAAAGTATAGTCATTGCTCGTTGTATCAATATTTGACCAAAGATATTCGCAGCATAGATGTAACCATCACCACCCAATACACCATTCCCACAATAGAACCCTTCCTCAGCTTCCTCCCCTATAGTAGATGTTGTATCAGGATTGGTTGGGTCAAACTTGACAATGCGTGTGGCATGGTAAGGTATGCCGTACACACAATCATCATTTCCGACCACCGTTCCTCTGTACTTGAACCCTCCTCCTCCTAAGTCACCCCCGACACTGGAGAGTGTGTCATTATCGGGATTTATTTTCATGATCTGACGGGTACAGTTAGGCATATAGTAAATGAAATTGTCAGTTGCAAGTGCCCCTGATTCCCACAAGTATGTTCTACCGGTCTCTGGCAGCTCGACATTGGCGAGTGTTTCCACTGTGCCATCGTTGGTGTTCATTTTCAGGATGCGATTGGAGTGATAAGGCGCACAGTAGATGATGCGATTGTTGGCACGTACATCACACATCCACTTGGCATAAACTCCACCGAGGTCAGGTCCAAGCTCCGTTAATGATTTGTCGAGAGGATTGAATTTCACCACACGGCGAGCAAAGTGGGGAATGCCGTACAAAAATCCATCCCCGCCATCCACAAACGTAGACCATTTATCAAAGCCTTCAATCTCATCACCAATGAGTGTTGTGAGGGAAGGCTCTGTCATGATTTGGTAATTAATGTGCCAATTGATACGTTGTTGTGAGTGCCAATACTTGCTCGTATGTTAGGGTTCTGATTAGATTGGATGTTCTGTCTGCTGACATCGCTTGTTCTGTTGGAGGGAGTTTTACTCGGGATTTCTTCATGAAGGGAGGTTCGTCGCGAACGCGCGCATGATCATTGGCAATCAATTGGCAATCAATTGGCAGTTGCCAAAAATGTTCTTTCGAGGGCTACTTATGAGGGTTCGGCGATGCAGGGGTTGCTATAGAGCATCTATCATCCGTAGCTACAGCTGAAGAGATGCTTGATTGCTGGTTAGCACTAGCCACATCGGCAATAACGATGCAGCCATAATCGGAAAAGCGGAGGGAAGAGCAACGTTGCAATCGAACGAAAAAAAATGAATATCATTGCCAAATGAATACCAAGTTCAAAAGTTGTTATGCTGAAAATAATCTGCAAAGGGAATAACTGTAAATTTCTGAGTCGGCAGAGTGAAACCCTGAGCAATCTGACGAGGTGGAGACCACTGGTTTGTATTTCCTCTCCTTGATTTTTTTTAATTGGCTTATCAGTTATTTTTACACATCAATCTTACAAATGGAAAGCCGTTTTCACAGCAAGATGAAAAAGATACAAACAAAATAGAATTTGTTGAAGGTGATAGAATGCCCTAAGCACTATCCTCTTGGATGAGTAAGTCATCAGCTCTCGTAGGTCGCTTCCTCCCATTACTTCGAACTGCGTACTGGAAGAGTTTACCGTCTTGAAGACAAATCGCTATGTTATCCTCTTCTTCTCCACACTCCAACTTTGTTGTCTTGAGCATGGCAATAGTGTTCGATACACGTGCATGATCTCCCTTTAACCTAATTCTTGCAAACGATCGAATGATGTTTTCATCGTTCTCCTTTACTTTGTACGTGAGGCGTTTCAGTGCATTGAATATATTGCTTTTGGGTTCCTGTTCCCGGTTGTTGACTTGATTCTCTTTGGTGAGATCGAAGATATGTATCGTTCCCTTAAAACTAGAAACCGATATTCGCGACGCTTCCATGTTGAATGATATTGAACGAATTGTGCTTGGTGAAGAACCGCGTTGGAGCTCGTACAATTTTTCGCAATCTGATAGGCGGAATACACGGATGATAGTACCTTGTATGCTTGCTGTTGCAAACACCTTTTGTGTCTTTACATCATCTCCGCCAATGGCGATTTTTCCGATACTGTGGCTGTGCGCATTGAATGTATTCATCAGTTCCATTGCTGGTTTCTTGCCATTCTCGTCCAAGATCCGGTGGACTGAAATAGACCCAAGACCTTCTGATGACTTGCACACAAGCCAAGCGCATCCTTCGATCAAATGCGACGATAATTCAAAGAATGCACCTTGCAGCATGGCTCCATCGGCGGTCATTGTTCTCGCACTCTCACTTGCGTGTATGATATTAACACTTTTTACAAAGTCGAAATCACTGTCGCTGTCGCTATCGCCATCGCCCATCCGCTTATTGTATACAAAGACGTGCAAGTCACCGCTAGCGGTCAGAACTACTATGCAACATTTATTCATCTCCACCCTTCTTACAGCACTTGTGAATGACATTTCTTTGACTGCTTTTCCTGTTCTTGCGTGGATGATTGAAAGATTTCTAGGTGTTTTACTTTTGACAATTGCGAGGAGAGAAGAGTGATGTAACATTTGTATACACGTTACCCCACCCTTGATGTCCTTTTTGTGGATTTGATACGGTTGGTTTGGATTCGGATCCAAGGTATTGATCTGGAAACCAGTTGATGTCGCCATTGCAATACAGTCGTTATCTTGGTTGAAAGTGAGTGATTTTATTACTGGATTTGCTGTGGTCTGATTTGTTGATTTTGATTCAATCATCAGCTTTGCTGGAATATCTTTTGGGATTATGACAGGAGTTTGCATCGTTTCATGATTGGCGTGGTCTTCTGGTGCATCGTCCTCGATCGTGAGAGGATCATTACTGACGAGGTCACCAAGATCATTGTTCTGTTCACTGTTGTTTATTTCTTGAAATGGCTCTTCCTCGTTTTCGCTTTCTTCTCCTCCTTCCGATAAGGCATCCACGAATTCGGAATGATCCGTGATGTCAATGTTCAAAGACAGTGGGTTCACACAGATTGAATAGGCAGTGAATGATTCCTTTAGAGATGACGACAAAGCAGATTTGAAACTTTCACCGCCATCATCGTCGTCCCATTCGAGGTCGTTGGATTCCATCGTTCTTTTATTAGGGGGTCTAGAGTCTACTCGTAGAGTCTAGAGTCTAGAGGTTTTCTTACTGCGTGAAAGGTGACTCGCAATGTTTACCATATATTGAGCATAAGTAAAAGTTAAAAGTGCTGCCAGTTATGTCAAAGAATTGTTTTGTGATTAATTGATATGTAGGTAGGTAGGTGCTCTGCTCGGTTAGATTAGTGAGTGTTCTGTATGGGTTGTGTGTGTCGGTCGTGATTGTGTTGATTGCCTGCTGATGCCTTGATGCTTTTGCGAGCTTCCAAGGCAAGCAAGCAAGTTCTTTCTACAGTACATATTCTTTCTATTCTTTCTGGACATCCAACGGACACCTAACGGTTACGATTTGTCGAACAAAACTAAAATCAGTAGTCCTAACAACTTCTTGTCCAACAATTGCTGCTGAATCAAGACAGAACCAATCATGCGGTTGCCTTCCGTCGCAACTCTTGTCGGTAATGAGATTGAAGGGGTGCGTGGAGCGGATGACTGCATTTACGGGATTCCCAATAATGCACGCCGCGTGGTCAAGTTCAATCCTGTTGATAATTCATTGACAGACATTGGACCGGACCTCGGCAACAGTTTTTGGAAGTGGGCGTGTGGTGTGTTAGCTGATAATGGGTGTATCTACTGCATTCTTCTGGTCATGGGTCCAATCAGATTCTCAAAATTGATACCATCAATGGCACCGTGACATTCCTTGATGTGATTCTGACACTACCCGGTAGTGGATTTTGGGACTTGGGCGCCCTTGCTATTGATGGATGTATCTACTTTATGCCTTCTAATGCCACACATCTCCTCAAATTGAACCCTGACAATGACTCGGTAGCCAGTATTGGGGATCAGCTTGGAGATGAATATTGCAAGTACAGTGGAACGGTCCTTGGCAAAGACAACTGCTTGTATGGCATTCCCAAGACTTCCAAACGCATTATGAGATTTAATCCGGTAGATCAGTCTATAAGCTTTGTCGGGGATGAGGCTCGTGATATGTTTTGCTGTGTTGGTAATGGGGCATTGGGGCGAGATGGATGCATTTATGCCTTGTCCCATGGTGGCTACCGAGTAATAAAAATGATGTGGCAAACAACACCTACGACTCAATTGTATTGGAAAGCTTGCAGTCACAGTACTTTGGGTGGGGTTCAGCGATTTTGGGAATGATGGTTGTATCTATTGACCACCTTGTCGTTCCAATCGTGCACTGAAGTTTGACCCTGAGACAAAACTACGATCTCTTGTAGGGGATGACTTTGGAGGGGAAACATCAATCACAAAATGGAAGAGCGGATTGGCAGGACCTAATGGAGCTATCTACTGTATCCCAAATGGTGCCACTAGACTTCTAGTCATTGATCCACTCAAAGAGTTCGTAATAGGTCTACAAACTAACTTGGAGCAGTATCCAGAAGAGCTAGGTTGCCTTTTCAAAATTGACGACAAACATTGCAAAACAACCTTCGAGCCGTCAGAAAGTTTGGCTTCGAGAAAGTCTTTGAAGTAATCCAAGACTGCAGCATTCCTTCCAGTGTTGAATGTTCAAGGTCACGCCTTCCATCATTCATGGTGGCAGCATCCTTTGAAAATAGCGCGGTGTCTATAATCTATTACTTGTTGAGGAACAATGTAGATTCTTCGTCGTTGGTACCAAGTCATGACAGCGAAGATGTTATTAAAAAAAAGAAAGCGAGGATAATTTTCAAATTTGATACAATATGCATTCGTCTCCAGTTTCTAGAAATATTATAAGTCTTCAGTTCTTTCATTCTTTTCTCTACGTGTGTACTAAAATTTCAAATTCTTCAACGAGAACGCACAGTTTGACTTCATGCAAAATACTCGCGTTCCTTCAGGAGCGAAATCAAATGCTGTTCCTTGCCTTTGTGTTTCTCCCGTGTACGACCATCATCACTGTCTTATTTTTCAGAAGTTTAGTACTGATTTATTTATCATGCTATCAGAAGTGAAACATTTTCTCAAGAAAGCTCCTTAGTTTAGAAATCATCCTTATTGATATGTTCACATTATCATTTCAATTTCTCCTCGATACTTCTGTTTGCACGGTGCAGCAGCTTTAATGTTCCTTCCAATGACATACTTCTGGGGGCATTAGTGATTCACGCCTGGCATTATCTTTTTCACCTCACATGGCCATGTTGCATTGTGCTGTTGGTGGCTGTTGTTGACGAGTTGTTGTCACATCGAACCCTCAGTTGTCCCTCTTCAGACACAAATCAATAAAGTTTTAAAAGCTCGGCAGTTGAAGAGATATGACGAGCTTTAAAACTGACTGAGCTTCTCCCCTCACCTTGATTTGACCGAATATCTGGCGTGTTCACTAAATCTGGTATGCACAAACTGTATGTACCCATGTTAAAGAAGTCTGGAAGTAAAACACAACACCCGACCATCCTAAATGTGATCGAGGTTGATCCTTTCTGGTTAATCGGAGTCTTTTGCAACTAATGGGTCTCGCATCCGCTCACCGAAGCAATCAACCAAGAACAGGGATCAGATATTCTACATCTACCCAATCGAGAATCAATATCAATCTTCATTTCTATACTGAAACAACTGTCGTTTGTATATTGTATTATAAGGACTTTCTCACTACACTACGTGTGCGTGTACACGTAGAAGATATTTTGATATTTTTAATGAAGATAATTTATCTTATACGTTAGTGTATTATACGTGTAACCAGAACTGTATTTTGTAATTGAACACACATTGCTCCCAAAGATGAGTGTTTGATTTATGCAGCAACGATTCTCCCCAACACTCTCAAAAGATCATCATCATCAAGGCCAATATCATCTCCTAAACCATTCAAAGATGCATCGAATCCAATTCCCAAATCGTGCATTTCTGTTGAATTTTTGTTCTCCATGGCTTGTGCTCTTTCTGCAGCAACGCATGGGCTGCATGCCATCAAAACAAATCCCTGGCAACTTCGTGAAGAACACATTTGAGTATCTCCAAGGTCGATAAATGGCACATCTGCAGTATTATCTCTTGAGTGGAGTAGATTTGGGCGGGGCAATCCATGACACCTTAGTAACACTGGTACTTTCCTCCTATGCGCATTTAGTAATTTTCTCACTGCAATATAAGTGTCGAGAACTTCGTTGAATAGAGCAGCTTCCATATCACTGTCTGGAATCATTGGTGAAGAATCTTTATCTGCATATAGTCCATTCATCACATGGCACAGCATAATCGCAGAATTGGTGATCATATGATAAGTTGGTCCACCCTGATATAAGAGGTGGGGATGATCGATTGCTGTATTACAAGCAGAGAGGAAACTCTGAATCTGAGTATCAGTGAATCCACTAGATTCTCCATCTCCTCCCTCAAGGAAGCCATCCATAGCCGAAATAAGAAGATGATGGCCAATATTCTTCCCAGTCTTGTTAGTGGCCTCACTTTGCTGCACAAGAGTATAGGCAGACAAAACCATGTTCCTTGAGCACAGTTCATTTGTGTTGGAAGTCACTGCGAGGTTGGTGGGTGATGGTTTCGTGCCCCCATGGTTTGAACATTCCATCCCCTCAAATTGCTCGTTTGCATGATCGCAGCAAGAACGCACTGAACAAGCAAGAGCATCAAGAGCGCGACTGAGTGGTGGAGCTTCGTTATTGATGAACACGGGAGGGGGTCCTTGTATCCACATCTGATTAAGGGGATCACTTGAAATCTTCGTGTGGTCCGTGCTGATCTGGTACTTTTGTTCCGCAGAAGACACCAAAGAGGTTTTGCCACATTCGGGCAAGGCGGGAATCACATCGTCGATATTGGGAAGGTCGGATGAGTTTGCATTATAAATCATGTAAGCCCAAGAGTCATGAAAAGAGATTGCAGAAAGTAGTTGCTGGATGCCCACAACCTTTTTCCCGAGCTGGGAAAGTTTCGCGAGACAGACGCGACGATACTTAAAATACCTCTGCATGTCCCCCCTATAAGAGCGGAACATTCCGAGAAGAAAATATGCCTTAGCCACATCAAACATGCAGCTGGGGTGGACAGGTTCCTTGACACATTGCTTCAAGCAGACGACGGTAGCATTGCTGAGTTCCAATGCCAGCACAATCTGATTGTTGATGAGGGCTCCAAGGGCGATCTCTGCGAAACGAGCAGCACGAAGCGCGGCAACATCAAATGGTGGAAGCATGGCAGGTGTCATGTTGGCATTTAACTTGGCACAGTATTCTTCATCGGAGGGCACGGGTGGAAGATTAAAAAGGGTATCAATAGCAAGTGAATAATACGAGCGAAGGCGATTTCCAAACACGGACGACTTCTCAAGTTTCGAGAGGTGCTTGGTGACACTCTTCTCGACACCAATATTATCCGGAGGGGCTTCATCTATGCGCAAACGCTGAGCTGCAGGTGCTGATACGTCCATATTGGCGCTGGAAGTAGAAGCAGGAGCAGAGACAGGAACGATCCCACCGATACCTGCATTCTCAGGACCTCCACCAAAGCCTTGGCCTTGCATCTGTTGCATCATCTGCAACTGTTGCTGAAGCATCAAATTCTGCTGCTGCTGCTGACCAATGCCGTTGTCAAATCCACCAGAAGCGGAAACGCCCAAACCCATACCAGATGAATCCATGCCTAGGCTTTGCTGCATCCTCATTTGCTGCTGCTGCATCAAAAGTTGCTGCCGAAGCGCAAGCGGATCATTCATGCCCGCCCCACCCTGATTCATCCCCATTCCGCGATCAAGACCGACTCCAAGCCCACTCTGATTTCCATTAACTCCCATCAGTGCCGCGAGCTGTGCCTGCTGATGGCCGAAGAGTCCATCATTTCCCGCAGAATTGACATTGACGTTGCCGTATCCACCCATGCCCATATCCATCCTCATGAGATTACTCTTATTACCCTTCAAGCCGGAAAGGTTACGATCCATCTCCTCCGTTTTCCTATTCTGGCTCGCCTTGCCAGGAACGGGTCCACGGCGTTTAGCGGGAGAATAGACACATTCAAAGAGGGAAGAATCAATCCCGGCGATGGAGGTGAGACGATGTTTTTTCATATATTTGTTGGCACAGTTACTGCAGGGGCGGTTCCCGTCACATTTGGTCTTTCGGGCGCGGCATCTGTCGCACGATGCGCAGAGTGCTATGCGTCCTCCATTGCGTGAGGGATCGTTTGACATTGACATTGCAATGTTGGTTTTGTGATTTATTTATGGCAAACAGTTATCCACGATACACGATAGCGGTCCTCTATGCGATGCTATGCGATGCTATGCATATCCCCACATTATTCACTCTTGAGATTCCCTGATTTTTGTAGATCCATCATTCCCATTATTAGTGACTTTGCATAAAAATAGTCTGATGTGTGGCGTTTAAGTCATGAATGGCGAGCGACACTGAAAATTCGCCCAGGCCGGCCTGGGCCAGAACAATAAAAATAGCCATCAATGCAGAGACTTGATTGATGGATGAAGATGATATCGTCCTTCCACTCATTACTCCAATACAACTCTAAAACTCACTGTAACTGTATCTATCATACTGTAGACTCAGCGTAAATGTTTCGTTTCATCTTAGTCATTTTTTAATCAACGCTCAATCGTAAGTCCTTGATATCTGCATGGACGAAAAGGCCATTCACCAGAAGAGAGAGGCCAGTCATTACTAAAACAATCATCATCTCTTTACAATTTTTATCCATTCATACTGTAGCTCTTATTACAACATATTATCAAGGGATATTCATCGCCTACTGTAATATTGTGAAGCACAAGCAATTTCTTCTAACAGTGGACGACCAAACCTTAAACGTCCTCTGAGAGGCAACTTTTAAACTGGCTTCTTAGCTATCAAAGATTTCTCTATGATCTGCATTATAAAGTGATGCTCATTTCTGCCCTCTGTCCATTCTTACACATCTCTCTTCTTGTTCTTTTCTTTTATGCCCTCTAAATCTGAGCATACGTAGCTTATAATCGACCTCCCCCTTGTGCGTATTCAGCCTTGACGGTGTTGGCGATTCAAAACCCTTTTGGGATAGTTATAATATACCTTGATCTTCCGATTGAGCTTTTTTATAGTGTAACTATTATTAATCTTTGCGTTATTATTATTCTTTTCTTTTATGCGACTTGAGTCAGGTGGGAATGAATGAAGGTTGAATGAAGGAATGAATCCTGTTTACCCCTTCCCTTCCCCTTTGCTTTCTCTCATCTCCCCCCTTGGACTTCTGAAAAATTCGAAAATCCAAAGTTTCAGTTGAAAACAGCGAGGCAGCGCACGAGCACGAGCGAGGGCATCACCTGGAAACTGCAGGCACATTGAAGG
>Ga0209712_10002500_pt1 | contig 15148 bp, 17 predicted proteins | sample ArcOceMetagenome_FD_187443 | JGI IMG/M metagenome (GOLD analysis project Ga0209712, IMG submission 187443) | Marine eukaryotic phytoplankton communities from Arctic Ocean - Arctic Ocean - Greenland ARC118M Metagenome (SPAdes) (version 2) | ecosystem: Environmental > Aquatic > Marine > Oceanic...
CTGCCACCGCGTCTAGCACCGCCTCCGCCTCCGCCTCCGCCTCCGCCTCCGCCACTGCGGGAAAGATAATATATTGAATTGTGAGAACATATCAATAAAAATCCATAAAACAGGTGTACCCGCTGGTAAGACTAACTTACCCCTTTGCCAATTTACGCGCTTTACGTTCATCAAGTACTTCGGAACCAGCTAGTAGGACTGCACCCTCAATGTCATGGACCACATGTTTGTCACCGTTGCCATGTACAAGCTCATGCTTCAATTCACGCTCTATACCTCCATCAGGTACTTCGGAACCAGCTAGTACATCATTTCCCTGTACAAGCTCATGCTTCTCAAAATCCTGATTTTTGACAGGAACATCTACACCGAATGTCACAGAGAGCATTACAAATACAAAGATCTTTTTAAACATTGAGACTTTCATTATCTTTCATAAGCCTGCGTTGTAGACAAAGGGATGAATGTGAGTCTTACACTATAATAGTGTTGCTTTTACAAGTATTTTGGAATCTTTGACATCGAAAGCGCCGTAGCGTCTTACCTTTATCTCTCTACTGTAGAACGAAAAATGAGAAGTTGTGTGGAATTTTCAAGAGTATGCGAACCGAAGTCAAAACTGATCTTTCATCATTCTTCAGAAGAATAAGATTTTGCGAAGCGAATCATGACTCTTCGCATTCTGCGCTTGCTCGCTTGTACTCCGTGAACTCTTGTCTCCAGAGTTCCCATCGATCGATGTGTATCCTATTGTTTCTACGTGTACCGGTACCTTGTTTCGAGAAGCTTGTTGACACTCACCGAAAGCCTTATTTCTTTCTCAATACGAAAGAAGAATGTTCGAATATATGAATTCTCATAATTTTTTAAATGCAGGGATATTTGTTTATTTACGTGTATTTTTATACCGTTATAGGATAAGCGAGAAAGGAATACAGTATGAACTACATCGGTATGCAAATACAAGGAAAAAATACACTTTATTGTCCGCGGGCTTTGTGCGTTACGTCAACGATACTGGTAAGGGCCATAAGCAGTCAACGAGCCGTTTGATACCAACATTGCCAGACTTCTCCATCTTCACCTCCTCTCTTCGAAAGTGTTGAGAGAAATTGTGTAATTATCTCGGACTCATTTGGTGAGGTGCGCGCCGCTTGTGCGCGACATCTCTGCACGAACTGGACCAGGGGCCATTGTCCAGTCACGAGGGTCTGTCATGAATCATGGGTGATTCGATTCATTCATCAGAGCCTTCTCTCTACCTCCATCAGCTTCCATGCTGATGCTCACTTTCTTTTTTCCTTTGTTTACCTTCTACGCTAAACAATAGTTAAACCTAAAAGACTGCCACAGTAAATACGTTTATTTACTACGTCAGGTTATGAACCATTACGCTTCCACTATGCAACGCGGCTCGACAGCCCATTCAAGTGTTGCAACAACAAGATCCGAGAACACCAATGCTGCCCCCGCGCTCTGTCACGACTTGCCAGAATCTCCTCATGGCTCATCCGGATCTTACACTCCAGCTCTGACCAAGCAATCCTTCAAACTCAGAATGAAATACAGCAATTGTCCCAGAAGAGCACTTGCATATCCATGGTCGCGATCAGATGAGGACTACTTCTGTTTACTCTGAGTTCACAGGAGGACTTCCTTCTACCTTCTTCCTCGAGCACAATATCATCAATGCTGCTACTTTGTTTCTAAACATGTACTACGGCCACGACAAGGCTGATGAATTCAAAAGTATGGATTGCAAGGTAGATTATTCTATTTTACCCGATTCCAAATTGATCATTGCTACCATCGACTTCCGAGACTTTGTCCATGACGTAACCCCCACTACTCACATCTACTCCGAGATCGCCAACAGTTGCCCTGAGCTCCAAGAAGATTTCAATAGGGTAATGGGTATTGCAAATATCAGCAAATATCTTCAGTCCGGACCCTCATCTTCCATTGCCCAACGGGTCGAGCTCATTCGCGATCGGATTAACGATTTCTTTCTTCAAGAATTGCTGAATGCCTTCTCCGCCGACACCCTCATATCTGATGATGATGTTATGGATATTGATTTCGAAGATGAAGCTCACTTTTCCCACGCACTTCAAAAATATGATGCCAGGGATGCCGCTTCTATCAAGATTGATCTGAAACCTTCTGCCGACATCACTCACACTCCTGTCGACTCTTTTGGTGTTTCTGCCGATCGCCCTCCCGACATCACTACGTATACTGTTCCTGATAATGCTGATCCTGCTCTCCATCTACGAACGGAACCGATTGACTATGAGGAATACGGTCGTGACTACAACACAGCAGATTATTCTTGTCTTTACGCCGACGATAAAGCTGTCCACGTATTTCAAAATTTTACGGACGATGTTTCTGCTGAACTTGACAGTGACGATGGTATTTTAGCGAAGTTCTCTACAAATTTTACCGATGATGCTGATACTAATGCTGCTGCTGCCATCACGTCTACCCGTATTTTAGCGAAGTTCTCTAAGAATTTTAATGATGATAAGGATGAATATGCGTGCAAGTAATATGTCTTGCACAACGACGATGAAAACTACGAAGCTGCACCATTTTGCTCTTCGTAATAACCCAAGACTCGGCTCCATAGAATAGCACAGTCTGAACAATAACCTTATAGAAAATTCCCATTGCAATTGCTGGATTTGCATCCTCTCGCGCTAATAACTTCCCAAGTCTTGCCCAAATTCCTCTTGCTCGTTGTATATTCCGATGATCAATAGCCGGTTCATCCTTATCAGAATCATCTACTATCCGTCCCAAGTACTTGAATTGCCGTACCTTCTTGATCAATGTATTCCCCACTTTGAATATAAAATTCTTTGCCGCTAACTGTTTTTTGAGGCGACACAGATTAATAAAAGGCGTCGCTTCGTCAAATCCTCACACTTCTTGCTTCCAAGGTGTTTGGGCGTTAGGACATTATTTGTTGTTGTGTTGTTGTGATGCCTCAAAAACCCAACCTGCACTATCCATATACGGTTGGGATGTCCAATTCAGATTTGAAACATTCTGCTCCAAGAGTAAAATGACAGTTTACTTCCATCACATTCAACCATAAATATTATAACAAAATTCGTTATCTTTTGTTGAAAGTTATCAATATTTATGGTTTCAACACTGTGTCTGCTGTGTATTTTGGAATTTTGTTCTCTTTTTTATTTTGTTTTTAGTTTGCGATAGTTTCGAAACATACAACAAGAATTGCTCGCTCGGTTAGCTCAGTCGGCAGAGCGTCAGTCTCATAATCTGGAGGTCGTGAGTTCGATCCTCACATTGAGCATTCTCTTTTGTTTCACTCTATTACAACTACATACAGCACCATACAGCACACAAAGAAGTAAATGGGTGTATGATGACTCACTCACTTACTCAACTCATCTACTCGACCAACGTGCTCATACGAGTAGATTTGAAAGTAAGCATGAACTCATATCATGACTCGGTTAGAAACGTTCCAGCATGGTTTTCCATCGGAAACATCTAAACTGGTCGCAGATATGGCTACGCACCCCAAGAAATGGTGGCAATTGACATCGTAATTTCAAATTGCCGCTCATTATTTATATTATTTGCTTACGCAATATATTTAATAAGCGTACCTCCATCAAATGCGAAGAGATGATCGCCACTGACATCGTGATTTCTTTTGTTACGCATTATACGCGTACCTCCATCAAATGCAAGATAATAGCCTTCACCTGGTACGATCATATGGAACGGCCCTTACCCCCCCCAAACTCAGAGTACACTAATCAAAATTCAAAATTCCTATGTAGTACCGATAGGTGGGTACTGTACGCTACGGTACGGCTGTACATACCGGCTGGTAAAAGGCTACTATTAGGATGAGGAAGAGTGAAACAAAAGAGAATGCTCAATGTGAGGATCGAACTCACGACCTCCAGATTATGAGACTGACGCTCTGCCGACTGAGCTAACCGAGCGAGCAATTCTTGTTGTCAATGTTGACAACTATCGCAAATTAAAAACAAATAAAATTCCCAAAATCAGAAAAAAACACCCAGAACACAACCTGAACAGAACAGAACAACACAACACCCAAACAACACGCTCCTGGAAGCGACTGTACCGGTAGAATGCAATGTCATTCAAATATTAAAACATCTTCTATTGAATTCTATGCAGAATGGCTATTCAACGTAAAAACAGATCCAACACACCAGCAACATCCCCGAGCCATGTCCCAACGCCAGCACCTACAACACTGCGCTCAAACATCAATAGCATCTACAGAAACAGCAATAAATTCAATCCCAAGCTGATATTCTCGCAAATTTTGGCACTTCAATCTCTCCATTACATCATTCTTTCAATCCTCATCCAGACAAATTACTTGGTTTTTGGTATCGATGTCACGATCGACAGGATTTTCACTCCGAAACACTTGAGTCTTTGGACTCGTGAGGGACGCATTGATGCCATGGCTATTTTCATCTCCAGTCTCTTTGGGTAAGCATATTATACGTGCAATTGCGAATGAAAATGTCTAGTTTGCATATCTTATTTTTGCTGCCTCGTGAGCGCGATCCCACTAATGTTCTAACCACTTTGCGAATATTCTCACTCATACAATAGGTCGGTGCTACTCGCAGTCATTGTAGAAAAATCCAAAAAGTGCCTTGATTTTGCAGTCACCCAATTCTTTGTCCATTTTACAATATGTTGTTTATATGACGGTTTTGCGGTTCTTCACAGTTTGCATTTCTGGATCGTTCATGTATTTGGGATGATAATAATGATTTTGCTCGGTGAATATCTTTGTTCAAGAAGAGAGCTAGCGGATATACCGTTGCTTTAGAGGTTTACCCCAGTACTAGTATTGTGCGGTGAAGGTCGAATTCAAAAAAGAACGACGCGAGTTACATTTTCTCAATGATGAAATTTCTTGTGTGCAGTACACGTACTGTTATGAATAAAAAGTAATTATTTCTACCCATTGCTCGTAGGATCGCGATCGCGCACGCAGTAAAATAACTAGGTAAAGAAATTCAAATGTTGAACTTGAAAGCGTTGAATGAATTATGAGCATACCCACTGATAACATTTCCATGCTGATTTTCAAATACATTCTTTGTAAGTAATTAATAAGTTGCAAATGCTCGAACAATTGGTTCACACTAAAATACTTAGAGGGATGATAACACACAGTACCGCAGTTATATCAGCAAGATAGACACTGCAAAGAGGAAGATGGGCAAAACCATATGAGCACAACGAATAAATACCCTGAGATAAATGTCGTGTTAGATTACCTGTTACCTCCTTTCCCTTCACAATTTTGGTGTAGTGTAGTGTAGTGTTTGAAATGACCTCACACCTACTAAATCATTCCAGAATATAATACTTCACCTCGTAGTGTACTGCTGGTAGAACATTTAGGCAGACAGACAACAGCAGCTTAGTGAGAACAAATGCTGTAGCATAGTTTTAGCATACCTCGGGTATTGATAATACAGCGTTCTTTGAAATGAAGCACTTTCTTGAATTCTAGTAAGCTAAGTCACTAAGGTGAACTTGAATTGCACTAAGGACTAAGGATAGCTTATGTACCAGAATTATGAGATATCGTTTTGTTGTTCCGAGTGATCTGAGTATAACGGTAAGTTGTAAGTAAGTAAAAGTAAGTTGTGCCGTGAGATGATGAAGAATAGAATAGAATGGCTTGCATAGGCCATTTTGTCCGAAATAATTTCAAATTTCAGGTACAGATTTGTGAAAAGGTTTTACAAGACCGAAAATGCGAAAACACCCTTCAATCACCCATCATGAAACAGCAAATTTTTCAATGATTTGGCTAACCGTTCACAGTCCTCTGCGTCGCTGCACAAAATTTTGATGCGTTTGGATGGATGCTAACGAAGATTTTCTTACATGCATATATTTCGACAATCAGAGGAGACTCAGGAGACAGCATCTAACATAGCGGAAAGGAGCATTACCCTGAAGCAAACTCAGAGGATGTCTAGTTGTTCGACTAGTTCTGACGATTCGTTGCCGTGCCGTGCTGTAGCCACTTCAGCAGATGTCATCCAAAGTCCTTCAAGAGCACGCCAGAAATCCTATCTCGTCGTGAAGAAAGTGGTGCCGCTCATATATTCACCACTAGCCGAAGGGTATGAGGAAAATCATTCTTCTTCTACATCCGCGACAAGTAATTGTACATCTGCAAGTAGTTTCCTACCGAGAATACCAAATCCTGCAGATTTTACCAGCCGATGGGAATTTATGTCGACCTTAGCTGGAGACCATCGGCAAAGTGCTCATGTTTTAGATGTATCGCATCGAAGAATACAGCCTGCTGCACTCAAGTTTGGTATCACTCCACTTATTGCTAAGAATATCACTGATTTCTCTTTCAACCGTGATTTCTTTGGGAAGCATGAATTACCTTCATTTCTTGATTTGGTCAAAGAATTATTTCCTAACTTGGAACGCTTGAATTTGAAGGGGGGTCCAGAGGCTACTAAAGCTAAATTTCCAAAAAGCACTGAATTGTCTGATGAGGGCAAAATCTTTAGTGCCGATGGGTCGGACGAAGACAAAATATTGGCAAATGATTCTTCTCATTTGCTAGAAAAATTTGATGCGGCCATTGCCATGGCACAACGTGAAACAGAAAGAATGCAAAGGTTGTACATTTTGTATCGGCTGCCAAATCTATTATTTATTAATGAGAAGGAGGTGACGGAGGAGGAGAAAAAACTTGCCCGACCACATACTTTGAATTGCCAAAAGATCCAAAACTACGAATGGGTCACTGCAACAATGTTGCCATCAAAAGAACAAAAGGATCCAGCTTCCTTGCAGTATTATTGCACTGAAGAAGACGTAAGCAATGACTCTGAAAGTGATGATGCTGGCCTTGAGGTTGAAATAAACATCAGTCCAAAGCAAGTCGTCTCCATTAAGAGCGAGCCGCAGAGCCACTCTCCCCAACCTCCATCCGAGAGCTCCTCCATCCAGATTGATCCAAGTTCAGAAGCAAAGGTAAACTCTCCCACGTCCTTACTTCGAATGTTTCCTCGCACAGGGAGGTCGATAGCCAGAAAATCAGAGGATAATTCGCCTGCAAAACCCGCATTATTAGACGTCGAACCAGTCACTCCAGCTCGCTCGAATCCTCCCAAAATCTTGGAAGCTTCTTTACCAAAACTTAATCTAGATACCTTCCTGCAGAAAGGAAATGCGAAAAATATGGTCCATCGCAAGTCACCCAAGGCAGTATCAGAAGCAACTGATACTGCCATCGCTGGCACCGGTCGTCTGATTTCGAAACTTTCTTTGAAAAGTGATCTTCAGGATAATAACACTGATAAGGAAAACATATCAAAACCAATTCGAAATAGAAGAGGCGGCAGAAATCAGGACGAAAAGAAACCTTCACCTCTTCTTGGTTCAATGGTGAAAGTTAAGATAAAGAAGAGGAGGAGTAAGTCAAGTTCTAGGCCACCCCCATCGCCCTTACCAGCATCAGCCTCAAGAATGTCGTTCCGTTCGCGTCTGAAAAGAAGAAATAGTGGAAGACAGAAAAGAGTGCTATCAACTGTTTCACTTGTCGACGACGATGATGATGACGACGAAGAAGAAGGCGAGGGTGATGATGTCATTCCAAAAGTCATTGAAGACAGGTCCATGTACTACGAATCCACACGTGATACAGATTCAAACATTGATCACTCGTATTACCATACATAGTATTCTTTAAACAATAGTGTATGATTAATCGATAAAGCTATACCTAAAGCGTACAATTAAAATGCATATTCAATATATCAATCCGCCGCATTATGATCTAGATCATTTCCGATACATTCAACGGCATTTCATCAATCTGCGTAGAGTAATAACGCTCAATATCGCGAAGTGTCTGAACATCATCCTCCTTTACGAAATTAATTGCAACACCCTTTCGTCCAAAACGCCCCGAACGCCCAATCCGATGTATGTAAAGCTCACGATTTGTCGGGAGGTCATAACAAATAACCAAACTCACTTGCTGTACGTCAATCCCCCTTCCCCAAATATCAGTTGCTATCAGGACTCTTGTACTACCCGACCTAAAGTCTTCCATTACTTTGTCGCGATCAGTCTGATTCATATCACCATGCATGGCTGATACAGTAAAGTTATTTTCTTTCATCTTTTGAGCTAACCAGTCTACTTTAGTCTTGGTGTTACAAAAGATGACGGCTTGTGTAATTGTTAGCGTGTCGTACAAGTCCGTCAAAGTATCAAACTTCCAATCTACGTTACGTTTGGAGAAGGATTTGGGGCGAGGTCAGGAAACGAAAACAAATAATGATTTGGGATGAAATACTACGTGCACGTGTACAAAAAACAAGATCCTTGGCAAACAATTCACATTCACATTCACTCACCTTCCTTCTCCACAGCAACAAAGAACTGCTTGATTCCCTCTAGCGTCAACTCATCTCTTTTCACAAGAATCCTCACAGGATCATTCATAAACTGTCTCGTCATCTCAAGCACATCAACCGGTAGCGTGGCACTCACAAGGACAACCTGTGTCTGCGGAGGCAAATACCTGTAAATATCATAAATCTGCACTTTAAAACCCTGATTAAGCATCTCATCCGCTTCATCAACCACAAGCGCCTTTAGAGCCCGAGTGCTCAATGCCCTGCGTTGAATCAAATCAAAGACTCGCCCTGGAGTACCGCTGACGATTTGCGCCTGATTCTGTTCCATAGCTTTGAGATCTAGTCCAAGACTCTTTCCTCCAATAGCAGCATGGCATTTGACATTCATGTAATCACCAAGAGACTGCACTACGCGCTGGGTTTGTTCAGCTAGTTCCCTGGTTGGACTCAGGATGACAACCTGCGTTTCTTTCACCTTTTCTTCGAGAATTTGCAAACTTGAAATAGAGAAAACTGCAGTTTTTCCAGTTCCTGATTGAGATTGTGCGATTACATCTCTTCCCCTTAATATAGGTCTGATTGCACGTTGTTGGATGGCTGATGGACGTTCGAAGCCATGGGCGTATATTCCTCTGAGGAGGGCAGGTTTGAGATTTAGGTCGTCAAATGATTGTGCTGGCGTTGTGTCGGAAACGGGTGCGTTATTTGATTCTCTCCTGTTGGTAGATGATGATTCTTTGTCGTATTCCCTGTGGCGATGCCTTTTGGATTCCTTTCTTGCCTTTGGCATTTTTTTAGATGGATGGGATGGGATGGGATGGGATGGAGTGAGAGTTTACACTACGTTTGTTTCAAGATGCTTTGAGGTCTGGGAGCGACACAGCCATTCGGTCTCTTGTCGCGAGCTTGGTTGGTTGGAGCGCTTCTTGGTTGGAGCAAGCGACGAAATTCTACAACGGCCGGCGCATGGCAGAATTTTAATGCGCGTACTGCAAGCCGCGTGCGCACAGTTTCCACAAAGGGGTTGTTCTTTCAATTTTGGGGCAATAGCTGGCAATAGTAAGGTGCACAGTCACGATTGAGCCCATTTTGATAAGATCGCAAATCTTAAAAAAGAGGAACAAAAATAATGACCTTCGGTGCAAGGTGCGCAAAACAAGAGATGCAAGCTCCCTCATTCCTTCCATAATCAAGAAACAAGCAAAAATCATGACAAGTATCAAGTTGATAGCATTCATCATCTGTACCGGTATGGTAAAAGCCTCCGAAGCATCTATCTTCGCCACAAATGAGTTCGAAACTGAGAGCCTTACCCAAAACTCTGATGGAATTTGCAGAAACAATTTTGAATACATCTATCCCAAAGAACCTAGTTGGGGATGTCAGGATATTCAGTTTGATGAAACGCGTCGAGTTGAATTGTGTCAAGAGGGAAATGTCCGTTCTAATTGCCCTATTGCTTGTGGTATCTGTTGCGAAGACGATCCTGATTACGTCTTTGAAAAACTCAATGGAAATGATGCATACTGCGGATGGCTTAGCATAGAACCTGAAAGACAGGTTAGATATTGTGATACAGTAGACCAGGCAGGGAAAATGGTGCGAGATAGATGTCCAAAAACTTGCGGCTCTTGTCTACATTTGATTAGTGTCCCCCCGTCAGATCGACCATCGGAAGTACCAACTGCATCTCCGACGAATCAGCCAACAACCATGCCAACTTCATCTCCAACAAATCAGCCGTCGAAAGAACCAACTGCATCACCTTCAGTTATACCAACTATTAGTTCTTTACCAACCTTAAGTTCTTTACCAACTGAAAGGCCTTCACTGGAACCTAGTATGATTCCGTCTTCATCACCATCTGATCAACCTTCCGGGTCACCTTCTATAAGCAAATTTCCTTCATCTTCCCCATCGATGTCAGAACTTCCCACATCCTTGCCTTCAAGCAAGCCTTCATCGACGCCATCGGCATCACCAACCACTATTCCAAGTGACCTTCCATCAAATACACCATCGACAAGTCCCACAGCAGCTCCCACTTCTCCACCAACAGCTAGTCCATCAAAGGCACCATCGACCAGTCCAACGACAACTCCCACTTCTTCGCCAACATCCAATCCCGCAAGTTCCCCTTCTACAATACCTACTGCGACGCCATCGGCATCACCAACCAATGTTCGAAGTGACCTTCCATCAAATACGCCGTCGGCAAGTCCCACAGCAGCTCCCACTTCTTCGCCAACAGCTAGTCCATCAAAGGCACCAACGACCAGTCCAACGACAGCTCCCACTTCTTCGCCAACATCCAATCCCACAAGTTCACCAAGCCGTCATCCAACGTTTAGGCCCTCGGGGAAACCAACTGCACCGCCTACGATGTCACCAACTTCATCTCCTACAAAGTCGCCTACTTCATCTCCTACAAAGTCGCCTACGTCATCTCCTACCGTGTCTCCTACATTATCTCCTACCAGTTTACCGACATCAAATCCTACGGAAACGAGGCCAAATTTGGTGATGATTTTAACAGACGAACACAACTTGAGAACACTAAGCTGTTATCGCGACTACCTATTGTCAAAATACGTTAATTTTCCTTCGGCCTCGGTGGACGTTTGGGGCGACATGTCTCTTGACACACCTAATATTGACAAATTAGCGAATGAAGGAGCAATCTTTACAAACTTCTACACGGTTGCACCTTTGTGTACACCAAGTCGCGCAAGTTTCATGACAGGACTTTATCCACCGTTCACTGGAGCAGCTGATCAGAATCATGGTAAACTCGCCACGAATCTTACAACCTGGGCAGAGGTATTGCGCAAAGAAAAAGGCTACCATACAGGCTACATGGGGAAATGGCACCTTGACGGAGAAGAAAAACCGTAAGTTCATATATTTTATTATTTTTACAGAATTTGCATGTTCCAGGAATCAACTCAATGAATCATGTTCAACACATATAGTCTTTGGGGAAGCAACAACCGAGATTTTGGATTCGAGGACAACAAATATCGTAAGTTCTTTCGAATTGATATTTTATTCATCAGAAAGGAGCCACGTACAATTTACTCATTATGTAATGCTTCTATAACAGGTTATAACAGAGGGCATTGGAAGTATTTTTCTGAGACCAACGGAAAAGTAACAGCACATGAAATGGATGCCGAAGGGAATTTTGTAGGCAATTACAAAGAGCACTTCGCCACCGACTTTCTCATGGATCGTGGGATTGAGTTTATAGAATCCGCAGTTGACAATAGCGACCCATTTGCATTAGTATTGAGTATTCCCGATCCGCACGGACCCAACGAAAATAGGCCATATTACCGAAACATGTACGATGATATTCATTTCAAAGTTCCTGAAACTGCACGAAAAAATTGGAAATTTGATCCAGCTCCACCAGGTTTCAACTCCTTCGCCGAAGACGAAGCACCACCCATTGACGACGTCGATACTTGGATAGACGAATTCGAGAATGGACCTTTCTGGCAGAGGCACATGCAGCAGTATTATGGAATGGTGAAGTGCATAGATTATAATATTGGAAGACTACTGCAGACGCTCAAGGATAAAGGGATCGATGACAACACTATCATTGTCTTTACATCTGACCACGGTGACACTTTAATGGAACACGGTAAGCTCAACAAAGGAAGACCTTATGAGACGGCAGCTGGCATTCCATTCCTAGTGCGCTATCCAGAAAAAGTCCCACCAGGAAAAGTAATCGAAACAGCGTACTCTTCAGTTGATTTCGCACCCACAATTTTGAGTCTCATGGGAGTAAACATTCCTTCCAATGTACCTTTCCAAGGAGTTGATGGCAGTGAAGAGCTCACTAGCAGTCAGTTATTGACAAGCAATGAACATCAAATAATTTACTCCTTTGACACAGGTAACACACCAACTTGGGCGGCAGCTATCAAAGATAGCTATAAGTTTGTCGTCTCGAAGAATGATATTCCTTGGCTTTTTGATCTCAATTCGGACCCCGAAGAAATGTACAATTACATCGATTCTTACTATCATCGAGACATTGCGGAAGAGTTACGACTTGCTTTGGTACAAGCATTGACAAATTATGACATTCCTCTGACTGAAATCACCAATACTATTTATTTGGACAAGCCTGTATGTCAAGACAGCAAAGACATCCTCCCTCTCACCAATGGAAATATCGCGTTCTGTAAAGATCTAGGCGAAACGATGAATTTGAGTAAGTGCGAAAATCAGCCCAAGATTAGAAATCACTGCCCACATACATGCGGGACATGCTGCAAAGATTCACCTGGAATGATTTGGGTAAATGGAAGCGCAAGACAATGTGAAAGTCTACAAAACAATTGCCACATGGACAAAGTGCAAAGGTTTTGCCCTGAGACTTGCAATTTATGCAAATAAAATAAATCATGCTCTTCTTTACATTGCCGAGTACAATTGCAATTTCAAGAAGAGACCACTGTGGTTTAGCGCCCATTTGAAACTTTCCGATACAGTACCACCTACAATACCAATACGTGCTGGTACTGTGTTAGACTTCATAAGCTCCCAGGGAACCATACAGGATAGGACTTGTCCGACCCCTTCATTGGTTCCAGTATTAAAAAAAAGAAACAGAAAATCTTTCTCATTTTTGAAATTTTCCAATTTCGAAGACGCCTGACGATGACAGACGGAGACTGCGCCTGATCCATCCAAGACGCAGGACAGCACAGTACATAGGGCGGGACGGGAGGGCTCAGCAGAGTCAGTCAGTCATGGGCTCGAAGTGATACGAGGGACGAGGCAGGGGACACAGAACCAATAACCAGCCCAAGGTTCACGAAGGCAAGAACCAAATTCATTCACAACAAAATGGGCAAACACAGCAAGAAAAAACACAACAATTCTTTCCGAAATAATCCACCGAGGGGCACTCCAGGATTTTTAGTGCTATGCGAAACAAGTCGAGAAAAAAAATGCGAAAGAGAAGCACTAGATATCCTGCGCCACTATTTCTATGGTGGTAAGAAAAGCGAGGATTCTTCAAGTGCAAAGGATAGTACCGGGAAAATCACGGAGCAGGAAGAATCCCAATTGAGCCTTGAAGAGGAAATTGCCATGCTGAAAAAGGGTGCTTCAGCAGATGCAGTTTTATCTGGGACTTCGGATCCTACAGAAAAACACAAAGCTCCATTTCGTGTGTATGATACCGGTTGTAAAGGAACTGTCTTTATTATGTGCACCATACCTGATTCAGAGTTGATTTCAACAACAATTTCAACTGCAAAGTCTCTGCATGATAATGGCAGCGACGGCAATTCGCAGCAGAAACGCAAGGGGGGAGAAAAAGTGGAAGTTTCTGACACTACACGTAGCTGCTTGGGAAAAACAAAACAAAAGGGTGATAAGTCTCTGCATGATAATGACAGTGACGGCAAATCGCAGCAGAAACGCAAGGGGGAAGAAAAAGTGGAAGTTTCTGACACTACACGTAGCTGCTTGGGAAAAAGAACGCAAAAGGATGATGCGGCTTCTGCAGCCCCGGATTTTGAAATTTCATCGTCAAAGAGACAAAAGATGGATGATATCGACAAACCCAAGTGGGATCCAATCAAAACAGTGCAATCAATATTCCGAGACATAAGGGAACATAATACTGAAGCTCCGAGAAGTAGATTTGTTTCAAGAATGGTACCAATACAGGTTACATGCTTTGCTTCAATGGAAGAGATTATGGCTAATGCTACAGAATTGATCAAAGACTTTCTTATGCCCAAGGTCAATGCATTGACAAAAGGGCTAGAGGACAAGCTTCCATCATTTAAAATCGAGTTTAAACGAAGAAATTGCAATCACATTCGTCGAGAGCAAATTGTCGACGGAATAGCAAACATTGTAAAGGACCTAACGGCTCAATTCTGGAGTAACCATTCTGGTGAAAAAACTGGAGATGGATCTAAGCCATTGTTTAGAGTCGATCTGGATAATCCTGATTACACCATTATTATCGAACTCTGCCGAACACTGTGCGGCATGTCTGTTGTGGCAAACACAAAGTCATACAAGAAGTTCAATCTCATCGTTCTTCAGGAGGAGAGTACTGCAGCCCACAAAGCCAATTAAATTAACTGCATCCCACAAAGCCAACTAAATTAACTGCACCCATAGAACTCATAGTCTGAGATGTTTTCTTTCAAAACATGAATCCATCTAAACATTTCAACTATTTTCAAATATTGGGTTAAAAATGGATGAATCATTTGCTCAAGAAAATTCTTTGCAGTGGAACTAGACACGGGGTCGCGCACTTTTTTTAAAAAATCTGAGAATATTCTGCTGGGACATCGCATGCGCTCAAATGAAATGTTCGGTGGTGGTCCTCTTCGCATGCTCAAATTGAAAATGTTCGGTGGTCCTGTTTTGTCTGAGAATATAACATCAATTGAATTCCTTTCCATGCTGATGCTGACGGTGCAAGCGGCGAACGCTATTTACTTTGAAGAAGAATGTTTTGATTTGTAGTCACTTTCTCTTGTTTCAAACTCGTTTTGGAGCTTTGTATCAGTCTACACAGTAAAGCACGAGACTAATAATTATTCTATAAATAAACAGGACAATATTCAAACCCCATTCATTTCTATCAGTGTAATTTAAGTTTTTTGTTCTATAACACCATTGTGTACAATCCCACGTATACTCCCCCCCCC
>Ga0209712_10002503_pt1 | contig 15128 bp, 10 predicted proteins | sample ArcOceMetagenome_FD_187443 | JGI IMG/M metagenome (GOLD analysis project Ga0209712, IMG submission 187443) | Marine eukaryotic phytoplankton communities from Arctic Ocean - Arctic Ocean - Greenland ARC118M Metagenome (SPAdes) (version 2) | ecosystem: Environmental > Aquatic > Marine > Oceanic...
CGTCGCGAAGAAAAGGAGACAGTCTTTGGCGAAGACTTTCAAAAAGAGATCATTCAATTTCTCAATTTCGACCCAAAATATCACCTTTTAGTTGAGCAATTGTCAACGTTGGTAAAAGAACACGCGGTGCCCGTTGGAAGCGGTACAGTCGCGCGTAGCTCATCGGTAACCTTGGATGATAAGGCGGCCTTAGCAGTCATGGCTTGGATGCGACATCAAACCAGTACTTATGACTCAACATCTGTTCCGCGTGTTAAGGGCGCAAGGCGCGAACTAAGGCGACAGATAGCGCGTCAATCCGAACGAATTCTAGCAAAGTACCGCAGTGGAGATGATATCGATTTTAAGGTTTGCCCACTTTATAAGGCTTTGTATACAAAATAAAATGATTTTAAGCGCGCTGATCTCGCAGATCCCTGCAAAATGATCTTATATTTTCTACACACAAAAATGAGTATTTTAAGATCATTAGATTGTAATTAATTCATACGGATTCTTATTTCGCTATTTCGAGTCACATTTACCCTAATATACTCATCTTAATAAATAAAAATTAGTCTAGAAGCTTAGTAAAAAGAAAGGGTAAACGGTGGCTTTCTGATCCCTTTATAAATCTTCGATCATCTGTTTTAAAACGTTTTTACAATTATTGTTATAAAAATGGATTAGTTGATTTGAACCTTGGGAAACACTATATGAAATTATGCTTGAGAGGATGCCTATTATTTTAAGGCACACGCATGGGCAGGCCCAAATAAAAAGTAATAATCTTATTTTAAATATTACTCACCATAACTATGGTAATAACAGTACCCAATTTTATTTGGTATGTAAAAAATGGTTTATATGTTGTCGGTGTCTTTTTGACTAAAATTCGATGTTTTTATTTGAGGGGTTATTTAACTATTTATATTTATATTTATTGTTATTGTTATTGTTATTGTTATTGTTATTGTTATTGTTATTGTTATTAATAATTTTCTCCCCCTTGAATTTGATCTGTATATAAAGCTTGTAGAGGATCTTCTAATTCGTTTAATTCTCCTATAGATAATAATTGCAGGCACAATGAGAATAGTTCAGATTGCGTGGTGATATCTAACTTTTGGTATATGTGCTTTCTATGGATCTTTACAGTACTTAAGGATATATCAAGCTTAATTGCCAATGATCTAGAGGAATGTCCGTGTAAAATGCATTGAACAACATCTTATTCCCTGTTCGTTAAAACAGATTTTCCAAAAGAGTCAAAGATGCTTTGATAATGATCCATCCCGGCTCTGTTACTATTTTTGGATGGCCTATTGTTATATATTTTCCAATGCTCTTCGATTAGATAGGTCATCATGGGAGAAATTGATTTAAGAATTTCGCTATCTTGTTTAGAGAATTGTTTACCCAAATGATTTAAATAAGAATCGATATAGCAGTTGTTGATATTAACAATAAAATCAAATTCATCAGAACTGCCTGTAGGCTCTATAAAATCACTGTAATATTTGCTTTCATGAAAGCAATCAGAGGCAATATCACTAAAATGATACAGGCCTGTTTCTGTGCCTTTGGCTAATAAACTATAATGTGGATCCAGGAGGTAAAGGCCTTTAAGGTATAGTTCAATGCACTCGCGATAAGTCTCTGTAAAGTGACCTTCATAAAGGCTAGTGACTTCATTACCGTTGTAAAACATCACCCCAGAGCAATCAAAATTTACGACTTGCTTTAATGTTTGTGTCAAGCTTGCAAAAAAACTACTAGCCCCAACTTCTTTTTGCAATTGTACTAGCTGCTCGAACCAAATCGCACTTTGAGTATTAACCATCCTATAAATACATTACTCATGCTAGGTAAAATAACCCTACCGTAATTAGTTAAGATTGTAAAATACCTGCTCTTAACCTGAGGGGTCCCCACGAATTTAAAATTTAAAATTTAAAAACTCGCTGCTTCCCAGTGCTTTTTTAATAGTGTGAGCTGTTTATCTTTGTATTCTCGTAGTCCAAAAAATTGGTTCAATAATGAATTACGGTTTTTAAGTGAATTTGCTTGGTAACATCGGTGTTTTCCAGCCGCTTTCACCGCTATACCCATTAAGAATAAAAATATTATGCAACCAATGCTATGAGAAGTAATACTTGTAATTGTGGCTGATTTTTAGATCCACAACCATTAATTTTTGGCCCCACTTTTACATCTCAAAAGCGCTCTTAAATTTATTCGTATAACATATATCTTCACGACTTATTTAGATAAATGGAGTGTTTTATTCATAGAGGTTGTCAGTAACCATAGTTCTTTTTCTCGTTCAGCGCAGGCTCTAGATTGCTTACTTTTTCTGGCTCGATCCCCTGTCGCCTTCTTATCTTTTCATCTTTTAGCTTTGCGCCATACGCCCATAATTTTCGATTCAAAAGACTGCTTCATACCTTGTTGGTATTACCCTAGATCTTTAGGCCGTAATGTACCTAGTTGATAAAATTAATTGACTGGAAGCCACGTAGTATCGCGTTTATTCTTACAAAATGTTTTATTTCTCACTCTGCCAACAAAGTCCCAGCCAAGTGACTCTACCAGTGTAAACCAAGGGATCCTAAAGCCTGCATCAGCGACAATGACTGGCTGGCTTTGAATGTGCTGGAAGTCGATCCGATGTTACAAATTAAGGAGTATTTCATTACTCATCGTATCGCCACAAGCCAGCAGCAAGGACGAAAGGTCTTTACCTTGCAAACTATTGCACCTATGACACAGCAAGAGCTTGCGTCAGATTGAGCCAAAAATGTGGTAGACTTTAATCTCTATGCAGGTGTTATGAGCAGCGCACGGGATAGATGTATACTCGAAAAGCTGTGCCGTTACTTACTGTGAAGAGAGTCCTACTTTGGAGTATCAGAAAAAAAGTTGGCAACAACGACTTACCCCAAGGTGCGCTACCCATTCAAAACACCCTACAGTGATGGCAACACCGGCGACCGGCGACCGGCTTAGTCATATAATCCTTGAACCACTGGACTTTATTGTCCATTTAGCCGCGCTGGTACCCACAGTCAGAGCTAATCTGACGCGTTTTCATAGTCTGTTTGTGTTGGGCAGCTCTAAGCTAGTCATCTTTTTTGATACGATATTTTTCATATACTGAAGACTAAATCCCACGTTCCATTCCAATAACACTGGCTTTAGCTCCATTTAACAAACTGCTTACACAACTTATTAATGACGCTCGTCTAACTTTAGATATTTTAGGTGTGACAGCTGTAAGAAACGTCTTCAAAATAACCACTTCATACATGGCATAGGTCTTTAGTGATGTGTGGCGATTGATCTGAACACCACGTGACGTAAATGTTCCTAATTATTTCAAAATAACTTACCAGCTTATTTCGTGGGGATACCTAAGACCCTGACTCCAATTTTATTCAAAACATTTGAATAAGCTTTCAACCAACTCAGCTAATACAGTGCTAAATTACCAGTAACACTGTATTAGTACTTTGTAGTCACTTACTAGTGCTTAACTAGTCAACAAACCTTCATCTTTTGCATGTAACAATGTCTCATCCAAAGCTATTTCTAGCACCTTAACAATGTCATCAATTTGCGTATGCGTAATGATCAAAGGTGGACAAAGCGCAATTGAATTACCTGCCACCGCTCGCACAATCAGGCCATGCTGTTGGCACGACAACATGGCAAAAGCGCCCACTTTGCCACCAGAAAAACGTTCATCCGTGCCCTTATGAGGAACCAGTTCAATAGCAGCTATTAGGCCTTTGCCTCTTATCTCTCCCACCAATGGATGGGCTTCAAATCGTTTGAGTTGCTGATGCAGGTGTTCGCCAGCAGCAGCCGCTTTATCAAACACATTATCACGTTCAAAAATCTCCAAAGTTTTTAGCGCTGCAGCGCATGCCACAGGGTGACCAGAGTAGGTATAACCATGCCCAAATACGCCATTTGCTGTACTTTGGGCAATCATAGCGTCATACATAAAACCTGGAATAACTGCGGCACTGATAGGATAATAGGCAGAGGAGAGTTGTTTCGCGAAGGTCATCAAGTCAGGCTTAATACCCATTGTCGTGCATCCAAAATCATTTCCTGTGCGACCAAATGCAGTAATAACCTCATCAGCCCAGACCAAAATGTCATATTTACGCAGGAGCGCTTGTACCTTTTTATAATAACCCTCAGGCGGCACTATGACTCCGCTTGCGCCAGTGATTGGCTCCATAATCATCGCTGCAATTGTTCCAGGTTTTTCACGAAGAATTAATTCCTCCAAGTTATCCACGATGCGATCTACAAACTGAGATTCAGATTCTCCAAGTAAGTGACTATTGAAATAGTGTGGCGAAATAGTGTGGCGAATCGGTACGTAATATATTCAGGGCGTCTAAGGGGGCATCGAAATGAGCGATATTAACAGGTAAGCTCGTTAGTGAGCCTGAGGCAACGGTTACCCCATGATATGCCCGCTCACGAGTAATGATTTTACACTTTTCGGGCTTGCCTATGGCGTTAAAGTAGTAACGCAACATCTTGTAATGCGTATCATTGACATCACTGCCTGAATTACCAAAAAATACCTTTGCGTCTTCAATTGGCACCATGGCGGCTATTTTATTAGCCAGTGCCACCGCTGGAGCATGGCTCTTGCCACCAAACAAATGGGAAAAAGATAGCTGATGTAGTTGATCAGAAATAGCAGTAATGAGTTCTTTATTACCATACCCAAGCGCAGTACACCAAAGGCCAGACATTCCCTCTATATAGCGCGCATTATTCGCATCATAAACATAAATTCCTTCTCCACGAACAATATCAAACTTGTCTTGCTCTGCTAAATTGGATGTAGGGTAAATTATTGCTGTCATAATTGTAAATCTCTCTATTAAAGACGCCAAAATCTAGCGCGCATTACTTACCTAAACCGCCCATGCACAAGTATTTAATTTCACAATAATCATCCAAACCATACTTGGAGCCTTCACGACCATTACCAGATTGTTTAACGCCACCAAAAGGCGCTGCAGCATTAGAAATAATGCCATCATTGATACCTACCATGCCAAAATCAAGTTGTTCAGCCACACGCCATATACGACCTATATCTCGAGCATAAAAATAGGCTGCCAAGCCATATTCCGTACTGTTTGCAATAGCAATCGCTTCTTGTTCAGTGTCAAATGGTATTATCGGTGCAACAGGCCCAAATATTTCATTTTGTGCAATGGCCATATCGTTAGATACATTCGATAAAACGACAGGGTTATAGAAACTACCCTCTCCTTTTACTGGACCACCGCTGAGCTCCACAGTCGCGCCCTGCTCTAACGACTCATCCACTAAGGTTTGCGTATCATTCACCGCGCCCTTGTTAATCATCGGGCCAATACTAACGCTTGCTTCCATGCCATTACCCACTTTCAATTTTTTGACTTCCTCAACAAATTTTTGCGTGAAGCTAGGAAGTATTTTTCGGTCTACTAAGATGCGGTTAGCACATACGCAGGTTTGTCCTGCATTTCTATATTTGTCAGCGATAGCACCTTGCACAGCGGCATCAATATCGGCATCGTCAAAAACAATAAATGGCGCGTTACCGCCCAGCTCCATCGACACCTTTTTTAACCGTAGAGGCGCACTGGCTAATAAGCGTTTTACCTACTTCGGTTGACCCTGTGAATGTGAATTTACTCACATTGGGGTCTTGCGTAAGTACCTTACCGATGCCAGCAGCATCTTTTCCGACTACCACGTTAAACACACCGGGTGGAATGCCTGATCTTTGAGCCAACTCCGCCAAAGCTAATGCAGACAAAGGCGTTTGCGTTGCCGGCCTGACGACAAAGGTACAACCAGCGGCCAGCGCAGCGGCTGCTTTACGCGTTATCATTGCATTTGGGAAGTTCCATGGCGTAATGGCAGCGACCACGCCAACCGGCTGTTTGATAACTACAATACGTTTGTCTTGTGAAGGCGGAGCAATGACGTCTCCATATATCCGCTTGCCTTCTTCAGCAAACCACTCAATATAAGAAGCTCCATACGCCACTTCTCCCTTAGCTTCAGCTAAGGGCTTACCTTGTTCTAGGGTTAATATCGTACTTAAATCGTCTTGATTTAACATAATCAGATCGAACCACTTTCGTAGCAAATTGGCACGCACATTGGCTGACATTGCAGACCACTCAGGTAGAGCTTGCTTGGCCGCCTCAACAGCCACTTGTGCATCGCTAGCGGTCGCATCACTTACCCGTGCAACGACTTGATGGTTTGCTGGGTTTAGCACGTCAAAAACTGAATGGCTGGCGCACCACTCGCCGTTAATAAACGATTGTTGCTTTAGTAGACTTTTATCTGATAATCCTTGCATGGTATTCCCTCGTTTTTTTTTAATACGCTTATTGAACTATAAAGTCACTTACAATTAAATATAAAACATTAAACCTTAACGTTTAAGTAAATAAAACATTATGTCGTCTAGAAACATGATTTCTAGGCCCGTTACCGAATATGATTTGTGTCTGCTGTGTATTTTCAAAGCTGTAGTAGAAAATGGTGGATTCTGAGCCGCGGGAGCTGAGTAAGGTATTACGCGCTCAACCATTAGTAAACCTGCCCCCGCAGATCCATGTTAAAAGCCCCGTTATCGGGACATCTAGGCTAATTAAGAATAAATTAACCAAAAATTATCGAGGTTGGATCAAAGTTAAATCATCCTGATTGGTTCAAAAAGCGGTTTATGAAGAAGAAATTAAGAGCACGCTGCCCCAGATATTTCAGTGGTTAATGTGCTTACCCTTTCAACTTAGATTTCTTTGCCCGATACCCTCAGATCATAGGTAAAGTATTGGGTAATACTCAAATCTTTACAGGCAACCTCGAGGTGTAAAATTTATGTTGATGTATTTGTGGCTCAGCGCAAAATAATTAAAAAAATCCTGCAATAATTTTTAAATCTTTATTATTTACCCACCTTAAAATCTGTAAACACTGGTTAGTTAAGTTCGTCTCATTCGTGAGACAAACCCACATTAAACAGTGTTTACATGGCGTTGTCTTCTGTAAAGCCAAATACCACTAGTATTTTCGTCCAGCCGCTGACGCCAGTGTGGTCAAACTGCATCAGATCTTTGCCGTTTCACTTTCACTGTCACTGTCACTGTATCTTCATACTTTAGTCCTTGATGGCGTATATGCAGAAGATAACTATGCCACAAGGTTAATAAGTTTTGCCGATAGAGCAGGCACTGCACTGGGTGAAAAATTAACGTGGATTTTTTACCTTTATGCTAAAATTCTTGAATAATACGGTTGTGCGATGTTATGACAAATATCGAAAAATTATCAGGAAAGCTAATTTGTATAACAAATAATTACCTATAGATTTTAGACACACGAATATGTCTAATGCACATCCTTTGTTGATACCAAAAGGTACTCAGTCACCTGAAGACAAAAAATAACCCAGTAGTTGAATTATTGCTTTCAGAAAGCAGAGCGCTGTGCTGAGTCAGTGTGTTTAAATAAAAGCTACTCAGCATCAAGAACGACGTTATATTTAAAACTGATTTACCCGACAGTAGTCGGGCATTTATTTTGAATTATATAGAACCATTGATTAACATACGAAAAATAGCCGACTTTCACTCCCTCAAGAATGTAAAATAGATGTGAAATAGATGTGAAACATTGAAAATATAAAGTATTATATACTTAATTTATGAAAGATGATGTTCTGTTTTACTTTACCCCTAATAGACTCGCTAAAAAACAAACCTAACTTAGGTAAAATGTTTATTTTTGTGAAGGGTGCCCTAGAAAATAAAATAAAATGCTTACGTTTAGGTGCAAATGACTACCTAGCTAAACCCATCGACTCGACTGAATTCTTATTACGAACCGTAATCTTTATTACAGTGCAACGACCAAGCGTTAGCTCTGAATTTTGCAGAGCACTCATTATTGTTGATGATAGGGCAACAGGGCAATGTTTGTAGTAAACGCCGAGTAGCAAATGCAGTTTATGCGTCACCTGAAGGTGCAAGTGATCTTACTATTGATAAGTTAGTGAGCCGCTTAAGAAAAAATTAAGTAAAATTGGTGGAAACGCCGAATTTATAATACAAGCATGTTTGTGTTAACTAGATTGCTTGGTAGTTAGCGATTCAATTTGTTAAGAAAAGCAAAGTCGTTTACAAGTATTTACTGGGTGTAACGTGTATGAAGAAGGTGTGCAAATAAGGCCGAACATGAAGAAAATCATTTCCTCGTTCCGTGTTTTTTCTTTTCTTTTGCTAATGTCTTATAAAATAGTGAGACGATTATGCTTATCTCACTGTGCGTTAACATTTACTCCTTTGTATAACGGCTATGCTTTGTCGGGCAACGTTGACCTGGCTGCAGATATACGTGGCGGGTCACCAAGCAGAAGTCAATATCAACGATAGGCCAAGAAAGAGATTAAATTATAAAACGCCAGGCAAATTAATGACTGAACGCATGGTGGCTATAGCTGCTTAGGGTTTATGTACTTCAGAGTTGAATATGCCTAACTACAAGTTAGTGAAAACTAAAAAAATTACCGTACTAGAATAACAAGGGATAATATGGTCTTCCAGAAAATTAGAAATTTCAGACAAGGTGTAGTTAATATGATTAAGGCAAAACATAACCGCCTTAATCTCAATCATATTGTTATATGTTTCCTAATCACCTATTCAGGTAACCTTACAGCAGGAACACTAACAAATATTAGTATATCAGCAACGGATTACAATCCGGGTGCGACGGACGTATCTTACACTTTCAACTATGATAATGAGATTGATATTCCCAAAGCTGGCAAATGGGCAAATGTATTAAAATTAATGTTGCCCACAGGGTTTAGTTTTAACTCCAGCTTTGTTGCACTTGATACAGGAGGTACCACAGTTGTATCCGGACAATGTGCTTTTATCGATATAGAAATAAATAGCGAAAATAAAAGCTGTGACTTTGTCCAAGTTAATAATTCTCTCTTATATATATTCATTGCAGAACCAATTTCAGCAAATTCTTCTATTGTCGTAAGCCTTAATGGTATTGTAAATAATGCCAACTCTGGTGGTGTTTATCCTTTTCGAAACTTTCTTATAAGTGACGATTTAAATAACCTATTCGATAGAGTGTCCCCGCTGCCCTCTATCAATCTGAGCGCCCCCAATACTGCACCCATAATCACAGGCACACCCGCCACGACAGTGGCACAAGATGTGGCTTATAGCTTTACCCCAGCGGTGAGCGATGTGGATGCAGGTGATACTCAAGTCTTCAGCATTAGCAATAAACCTGCGTGGGCAACGTTCAGTACCACAACCGGTGCGCTAACCGGCACACCCGTCAATGGTGATATAGGGGTTACTTCAGGTATTGTTATCACGGTGACAGATAGCGCAACCGCAACCGCTAGCTTAGCGGCGTTTGCTCTGACGGTCAGTAACACTAATGATACACCCATAATCACAGGCACACCCGCCACGACAGTGGCACAAGATGTGGCTTATAGCTTTACCCCAGCGGTGAGCGATGTGGATGCAGGTGATACTCAAGTCTTCAGCATTAGCAATAAACCTGCGTGGGCAACGTTCAGTACCACAACCGGTGCGCTAACCGGCACACCCGTCAATGGTGATATAGGGGTTACTTCAGGTATTGTTATCACGGTGACAGATAGCGCAACCGCAACCGCCAGTCTAGCCGCGTTCAACCTGATAGTGACTAATGTGAATGACCCTGCGGTCATCACTGGTGACATTACCGGTACTGCCTTAGAAGATGGCGCAGCTATTGATGGTGTGCTGGTGATTGTTGACCCTGATGTTGGTGATACCCCGGTATTTATTGCGCAGACGAACTCTATTGGTACTTATGGCGCTTTAACGATTAGTCAACAAGGGCTCTGGCGTTATCTAATCAATAATGAATTAGATGCTGTGCAATCATTGGTAGATGCAGAAACAGTGACCGATGTCTTCACAGTAACTTCCAGTGTCACAGGTCTTGATGCGATTATTACCATTACCATAACTGGCGTTAACGATGCTGCCGTAATAACCGAGGAAAACGCGCAAAGCATCAGTAACGATGGTACGTTGATCTCGGGCGCTTTAAGAGTGACAGATGCAGATGCAGATCAAAACCCGGTGTTCAATACGCAATTATTAGCATCAGGTACTCATGGCACATTCAGTATCGATGCTTTGGGTGATTGGAGTTATTTGCTGGATAATTCCGCCCTCCCCCCCACCCGCTATAGCAATATTGAAGACATCTTTACGGTGGATACCAGTGTCACTAATTTATCTATAAAACTGAAAGTATCCATTCGAAATGGCTCTTATAACGCTGTTGTAACTGGTTACTTAGGCAAGATAGGTGATGGTTCAGTATTTGAAGAACAAGAAAATATTCAGGGCAACTACGGTACATTTTCACTGAATGTCTGGGGTTATTGGACTTATCGGTTAGACAGAACTCGCGCAGCAGTACTGGCCTTGCCCCGTGGTGAAATTGTACAAGATGAATTCACTACAAACGCTACGAATTCTGTGTCAAATATCTCAAGACGCAGTCAAGTCGCCATTCAAATTCAAATTTAACGGATACCTCATGAATATAATGATCTTGAAATCTTTGCTATTGATTATGTGTATTGGATTACTCCACGCATGTAATTCCGACAATCAAAATACCACCATCGTTAAGAACACGCCGGCGACTATCGATGAGAATATGCCGGCAACTATCATCCTAACTGAATCACAGAGCAAAATAGTTGACGATCTTATTGCGTCACAGTTAGATGAAAATGCTGCCTTGCCTGATGACTACATAGGACAGCAGTTGGCGGTCCATGCCAATATCTCGAAAGATCTTATCACTGAGTTAAATCTGTCCGGATTATGGAGAGGTGAAATAAGTCATAAGGCAGACAGTGGTTACGTTTTCTCAACCCCAATGTCGGGTGCGATAAGCGCTGATGGGATAGTGAATTTTAAAACAGATGGTAATTTGTCACAAGGTTATTACTACATGCTGAAAGACTTATACCGTACATATTCAGTTGATGATGATGATGAGGGACGTTCTTCTGTGCAAGCGGTGTTTGTAGTGTTCAATGAAAACAATATTGTGCTGGCGGAGTATGACTTTATAGGTGTCTATATCAGAGGTAGCATAAGTGGTGAGCTATCTAACGGTTTGAATATTAACTATATAGCCGAAATAAACTATGTCGACAACCATCCAGTCACTTCATTAAATATCGAGCGATATCGGCCTAAACACAAAAATACTACCGAGTACCTGAAAGCTAATGAGTTAAAGATAAAGAAAGCTCTGTCTAGCAATCTCGCAGAAGGTATTGATGACAATTTATATATCATAAATAGCCTTGGTAATTTTTCATTTGCGATCAATGGCTGTATTGCTGTTGGTGCGATAAGTAATGTAGGAGGAGTAATGCAGTTTGCGGGTAAATCCACTGCAGAATGTCCCGCTGATTTCGGCCTCAGAGGTGTAATCTATATTAACGATGACGATTCGGTGGTCCTGCAGTATTTTTTGGGCAATTTTACTTACACACTACAGGGTGCATTGAATGATGTTTAAACAGTTATTTATAAATCGAGCATACTTCACCATTTTACTCGTTATTGGCCTAGGCACAGTGATAACCGGCTGTGATACTGAACTTAAAGTCTCCCCCAGCACCGGTTATTACAGTGGCGCTTTTTACAATGATATCGTTGTAGACCACACCATTAATTTGACATTAAAAACAGACCTCCCGGAAGGCTCAACAGGCGTCGTGTCCTTTAATCGACGTGAATGGTCTATTAATGCAGATGGGAGCGTTAATTGTAACCAGATTGCCCCGCTTGATATTCATAATACGGGATGTGACCTTACAGTTGACGTCGAAAATGGTTTTTTATCGTTTTCTTATAATTACAACACGTTTTCAGAAACGGCTGATACATTAAGGAATCATAATCAACGTTCGACAATCAACAATGTTACATTAGACTTTGAAGGTTATGATAAACATGTTAAAAAGTGTGAAAATAGCACTGACGACCGGGAAAAAAGTAAAAGTAAATGGCCTGTAAGGACTGATGAAAAACAGAATCGGTGGTTCAACAGATATGTCAACCAATTACAGAAAGTCACCTGTGCTACTGCATACATGACTTATGGCTTGAATCAAACACAGCTTAGAATAGTCCAGACTTATAATACCTCCAGTTACGGGACGATGCGAATTACAGTAAAAGCCGGTACTGTTGACGACGTTTATCTGCGCTACATGAAGGCTAACTATTACGGCTTTCTTTCTTTATCCCCTGTTTCAGTGGTGAAAAAGAATGGCTATGAAATACATTCTTTTGATTTTGATTTTGATAACAACACGCTGGATGCCGCAGAGTTCTGGCCTTATGTTGATATCATCGTTAAACCGCTGCAAGGTGTGTCTCTGGACGACACTCAACTGAGTATTCTCGATAGTTATGATAAGTATGAGCTTGTTGCTGGGGAGACACCTCTCATACTCAACAGTAATGAGAGCTATCTTGCATTAAGGGCTAATTTTCATAAATTCCGCTCTTTGAGACATAAACAATATACCGATCTGACTCCTGTGAATAAGGTTATTAGCTTTAATCGTCCAAGTAGTTTTAATAATGCAACCATACTGTCGGCACAACATAGCATCAATCCAAAAGTGAAAAATACGGATTTTCGCCCGCCATTACTCACATTTGATACTGTGGTGGCTGCGCCTAAGACAGCTAATATCAATGTTGCTATAGGCTCACAAGATGAAGTCAGATTAACGTTCAATGAAAACGTCACCTTAATGAGTGTTAATCAATTGGTTGAGCAAGAGTATAATTCTACAGATACTGTCCCTGGCAGAATACCTCATTATACAAAAGAGAATGTAAATAGTGGTGATTTACATATCGGTTTTACAAAACATAGCGCAAATCATGGATTCACTTGTCTCCGTTGCACCGTGCAATCCCAGGAGGATCTTGATCTTAATTTTAACTTCTGGGATGCTGAAGGTAAATTTAAATCAAACATAACTCAGCGTGTCTTTACTTTAAGCTCTAGCTTCGTTGATAGCGCAAATAATTTGGTTAGAGTAGAGCGGAGTAGAGCTTATGGCGAATTCAGGGACTTATGGTACGAACCTACAAATATTCTCTTACTGCCTGCTACGGGTAAACTTATTCCGATAAAAAACATTCTGCACGATGTGAGAAGCGATATCTTCAATAATCTAAATACTAATACTGGCTTCGGATCTGCTGGTGTTATTAATACGTACTTGGAGCATCAGTCTGATGTTGTTAAAGGTAAGCAGGTCGTAATCAACAAAAGTAACAGGAATAAACGCTACAAATATGTTTTTACCGGCGCTTATGTTAAATCAAAATACAAACCCAGATTAGTTAAATCAGGTACGGCGACTGCATCACTTAGCTGCGAAGATGTTATAAGTTACGGAGAACACAATGCGTCCATTCCCTATTTACATAATGTTAAGAAAATAGAATGTGAAATTGCTGACTTTTCCGGGAAAGGAAATCTTTCTGTTGCGATGACTTTTGACTCGGTGGTTAATCGCAAAGCTGATTTATTGTTCGCTGTTAATTTACCAGTGTATACCAATATTGTGATGGACGATGCCATCACTGTCGTAGAGGCTGATCTTATACATTATGACCTTAGGTTATCAAGCGGCATTATAGGAGGTCTTAATATTGATGACTTTACTCTGCTTACCACAGGTGATGTCACTGCTGATATTGTAGAGGTAGTGCCAGACACAGTCATCTCGGGTAAGTATCGCGTGACAATATCGTCAGCCATAGGTGATGGAACGCTGAAGCTTGCATTTGTAGATACCCTAGAAGCTAGCGGCGAGAACGGTCAGCAAGTTGATTTTGATAATACTAGCTTTGCAGATTTTCCGACTATTTTAATTGGTAACCCAGTAACATTGACTACCAGCACCATTGAGTATTTAGGTAAGTCAGTCTTGGATACTGAATACGCTGAATTCACCCTGACGTTAACAAGCCCGGTATCAGAGCTGACACCTGCTAACTTTGAATTGATAACATCAGGTAGTGTCGTCGGTGAAATATCTGATATTACTTTTAACCTGAATGGCAGATATAGCGTGAATCTTACTTCACTGTCAGGTGAAGGTACTCTTACCGTCAAAGTATTAGCCAGTTCTATCATTGATGATAATGGTGCTTCTCTGGGTGTTGACTTTATTTCAAGCGATGTCACCGTTGATGTTAAAGCCTACGTCATGCGTGCGGTGATAGTTTCCTGGTAAGATTTTTCTATAGCTGTTTGACGTGATGTAGCTTTAAGCCCAACACTCTGCATATCAGTGTGTTGGGTCCGATTATCTGACTGAGCTATCAATAATAGGTTGCGGCCTGCCACACGTTTTGTGAGCATCGCCTCAACGAACCCATTGTACGCATCGCAAACAATGACTACCTCAGGGTTAGGTCTTGTGACCCACATCCTTTCATAAGATTTAAACTAACCCCAGTTTAAATTATGCAAGGGAATATTGTCTATTTGAACCTGAGCGTCTTTTTTGTTCCCATTTTAACTCATATCCCAGATCCGAGAGCCAATTATCGATACTGCCTCCATCAGGCATTCTGTCTTCATCACCTTTGTTATGAATTTCAAGAAATATGGCTCTTGGTTTTTTATGCGTTTTTATTAAATCTTCCATGCCTGCCAGCACATGACCTTCAGCACCTTCTACATCAATTTTAATGAGATCGGGCACTAGGCCTGTTTTTTCCGCAAACGCTGAACAGGTCTCCACTTCGACGTTAACAGTGCCAGTCGACCCTTTAGAGGCTAAGATAGAGTGGCGACCTTCTCCCTCATAGCCTCTAATGAATAAGCCAATGGAACCTTTTTCTTTTCCTAAAGCCATCTGGTGGGGGACAACCTTGCCTTCAAGTCCGTTCAGTGCAATGTTTTTCTTTAATTGAGAGAAATTTCGAGGTTCAGGTTCAAAACTGGTAATTTTA
>Ga0209712_10002507_pt1 | contig 15119 bp, 9 predicted proteins | sample ArcOceMetagenome_FD_187443 | JGI IMG/M metagenome (GOLD analysis project Ga0209712, IMG submission 187443) | Marine eukaryotic phytoplankton communities from Arctic Ocean - Arctic Ocean - Greenland ARC118M Metagenome (SPAdes) (version 2) | ecosystem: Environmental > Aquatic > Marine > Oceanic...
CAATATTTGTAGGGGTCTTCAAAAAGACCTAATTCGAATTTTACACGTAAGATGCGTTTGGCAGCATCATCGATATAGGCTTCTTTGACTTTTCCTTCTCTTACTAAATCTGCCAATTCATTGACGTACAAATAGGATTCCATATCCATATCAGAGCCAGCGTTGGCTGCAATTTGGGCAGCATGCTTGTTGTCTTTTGCGTATCCATGAGAAATCATTTCTTCAATAGAGCCCCAATCCGAAACTACAAATCCGTCAAATTTCCATTTGTCTTTGAGAATGTCTCTTTGTAAATAGGTGTTTCCTGTGGCGGGAATTCCGTTGAGTTCATTAAAAGAATTCATGAAGGTTCTGACGCCTGCATCAAGGGTGGCTTGAAAGGGTGGGAAAATAATGTTGTTTAAAGTGGAAGTCCCTAAATCGGCAGTATTGTATTCTCTTCCTGATTCAGCAAAGCCATAGGCGGCGAAATGCTTCGCACAGGCGGCAAGTGTGGTGTGTTGCGATAAATCCGATCCTTGGAATCCTTGCACTCTCGCAAAGGCTATTTTAGAGCCTAAATAGGGGTCTTCGCCGGCGCCTTCCATGACACGTCCCCATCGGGCATCGCGTGAAATGTCGACCATGGGTGCAAAGGTCCAGTTTATGCCTGCGGCCGCAGCTTCTTCCGCAGCCACTTCTGCTGATTTTTTGATGGCTTCTAAATCCCAACTCGCGGATTCTGCTAAAGGAATTGGGCTTAGGGTTTCATAGCCATGAATGACATCAAAACCGATAATTAAGGGGATGCCTAAGCGGGTTTCTTCGACGGCAATTTTTTGAATTTTGCGAACATTTTCAACGCCTCTCAGATTGAGCATGGATCCTACATAGCCTTTGCGAAGGTGTTCGTATTTTTTAGCAGCATCGCCATTACTTGGTGCAGGGCCTGTAAGATCCCAAAACCCACTGTATTGGTTCATCTGACCGATCTTTTCTTCGAGGGTCATTTGTTTCAGTAGGGCTTCTACTTTTTGCTCTACATCTACTACTGATGTGATTGTGGATGAACGGGTTTCTGAATTGGTTGTATTGGAATTTTGACAGGCGTTTAATCCGATCAGAAAACATACGATTGCTACTATTAAATTGGGTTTCATGATTTTATTGATAGACTCTTATATAATCGACTTCCATTGCATCGGTTGTAAAGTTAGGATCAATGGTACCTCCGTTACTACCACCCATTGCTAGGTTAAATATTAGAAAGAAGTTCGCGTCAAAAGGCATTGTGCTATTCGTGGAGAACGCATAGGTTTCGACGTCGTCAATTAGCGCGATAATAGTACCAGCTCTCCAGTCTAAAGAATAGACATGAAACTCGGTAGGCGTGCTTAAATTCCTCGGCAGCCCATAACTAGCAGTGGTCCCATTATTGTTCCAATGGCAGGTGGTTTGCACATACGATTTATCTTCAAATTGCTCCATGATGTCAATTTCTCCACAATATGGCCATCCTTCAGAGCTAAAACTAGAGCCTAACATCCACAAGGCAGGCCAAGTCCCCGCAACGGATGGAAGTTTAGCGCGAATGTCAATCCGTGCATATTTGAAGTCGATTTTATTTTGAGTTGTAATACGAGCAGAAGAATAGGTCCCATTCGATTCTTTTACAGCCCTTATTTTTAAAATGCCGTTTTCTTTAACAACATTATTAGTATTGCTTGTATAGATCTGAACTTCTTGATTGCCCCAGCCGCCGCCGCCAGTCTCAAAATTCCAAAATTCGGTATTGATGGATCCATTGCCGTCAAATTCATCTGACCACACTAAAACATCATTATTACCAGAACCTCCATTGGTATTTCCATATACCTCAATTGTTAAGTTTTTGATGGTACTGATGCGTTCGTCAGTGTTTGAATAGGCATAAATAGTGAGCGCAAATTGATTGGTTCCAGATGTGTTAATGGTATGAGAAAAAACACCCGTAGTGTTTTGAGATTCTGTACCGTTACCCACTTTAAATCCGTATTTAACAGCATTGGTTGCTGTGGCTGTACAGCTAAAATTACCCGATCCATCGCCATAAGGGTTTGCTGTGTCCTGTCCTTGAATTGTGACAGTTGCCACTAAGTTAGAGGGTGTGTTTTGTTGATTTCCACCACCTCCACTACCGGAGCCTGAGGAATCATCGTCGCTCGAAGAACACCCTAAGAGGGTGAGACTGATGATCGTAAATAAAAGTGTAAAAGATTTTAAGTTTTTCATAGTTACAAAAATAAATAATAAAAAAAGAAGAGGCGAAAATTCGCCTCTTCTTTTCAATGTTTTACTGATTTGATTAATTTGCTACCTTATATTTAGCATACCATGCAAATCCACCGCCTTCTTGTATTGATCTGACATGAAGTTCTGTAGCGCTGATAGAAATGATATCGTAAACGACTTCACCTATATACCAACCCATAAAACCACCATCTGAGAATTGAAAGCTGGTCATTCTATATGGGACATCGTCATAAGATCCTTCAAGAGCGGCTTTGGATGATGATGGAGAAAATGAAACATTTTTAACTCCAAACATGGTTGTAGCCACTGTATCATCATGACAGGTATCGCCACCCACTCCTATAACGTCTGCGTAAGCTCCTGGTACAAATGCAGGGCCTACTGTTTGTTCAAAAGTAAGACCATTTGCTGTTGTTGTAAAAACAAATTCGTTGGTGTACATACACGATTTTTCTGGATCATTCGGTTGTATTGCATTCCACCAATTTGGCCATGCAAATTCGCCTCCGCCGTAGTCATCTGTAACAGGGCCTAGACCTATATGTAATGGAATATCCGAAGCCCAAACCCATGTTTTAGTATCGCCTTCATTGAGTCCACTTAAGAATTCTAAGGCCTCTAAGTCTTCAAATGAGCTAAAGACACTAATGTCAATAGAAGTGCTAGACAAGGTGCCGCCAGTACCTACGGCATTAATAATTACGGTGTAATCATTGACTCCGGTTTGAGAATACCTGTGAGATATCATCCCAGAAGGTGCTACTTCTGAATTTCCGTCTCCAAAGTTAAACTGATATGTAACTCCATTTACAGCAGTTACTGTAAAGTTTACAAATCCATCGCCATCGCCATTTGGATTGTCAGCGTCTTGACCAACAATCTCAGCGGTTACTTGTACGTTCGTTGGCGCAGTGATTGGGCCAAACTCGTGACTGTCATCCTCGCAACTTGTGAAAAGTGCTAAGGTTAAACATAAACTGAATAAATATTTTATTTGCTTCATAATATTATTTTTAGATTTTAAAGGATTAGTTTTGAGATATATCATCTACGTAGATGGTGTAATCTGCTGAGCCATCTCCTTGAGTTCCGTTATCCATAATCAATACCATATTATACCAATCGATGCTCGTGTCAATCGCAGAATGATCGAATGACAACGTTTGCCACTGATTGGCTACGGTTGTCGTCGCTGTAATTTCGGCTGAACCAGCATTGTTTGGCCATGGCACAGCATCTTCAAACTTCATCATAAGATCAAGACCTGCTCGTGGCGACCATACTTTTACGGTCACAGTGGTTGATCCTGCAAAAGAAAATGGTGTTGGAACTGTGATTTTAGATCCTGCCCATGGTTGTCCAGATCCCTTTACGAGTTCTAAGACTGAGCCTGAAGTATTGCCATTTGTATCTGGATTTGCGATCACTGCTGTGGTACCACCATCAAAACCATCTAATGTAAAGCCTGGTTCAAAATCTAAAATTGGATCCGAAGAAATATCATCTACGTAGATTGTATAATCTGCTGAGCCATCTCCTTGAGTTCCGTTATCCATAATCAATACCATATTATACCAATCGATGCTCGTGTCAATCGCTGAATGATCGAATGACAACGTTTGCCACTGATTGGCTACGGTTGTCGTCGCAGTAATTTCAGCTGAGCCAGCATTGTTTGGCCATGGCACAGCATCTTCAAACTTCATCATAAGAGTAAGACCTGCTCGTGGCGACCATATTTTGACTGATACAGTTGTTGATCCTGCAAAAGAAAATGGTGTTGGAACTGTGATTTTAGATCCTGCCCATGGTTGTCCTGATCCCTTTACAAGTTCTAAAACTGAACCTGAAGTATTACCATTTGTATCTGGATTTGCGATCACTGAAGTAGTACCGCCATCAAAACCATCTAATACATAAGGTGTTTCAAATGTGATAGGTGTTGGTCCAGAAGTATTGCTAGATGTTTTATAAAAATATAAATTATCTATATAAACAATTGCACTGTTACCAGTAGTATCATATAACAATTGAGTTATACCAGATACATCGGTTGTATAGTCTGCTAAAGGAATTTCTACGCTTACCCAAGCACCTAAAGTGATAGGGCTCACAAATTCCATGTCTTCTTTTAACGGGTCTCCATCTGGGTGAGAGGTGTTGACTAGTTTAAGACCTAAAACGGTCGCATCTGGTGTCCAATAGTCAAAATGTACAAATTCCATAGCTGAAAGATCTGTTGCATTTCCGTAATCGGTTACAATTCCAGTATAGTTTAAATCGCTATAAAACCAAGTATTGTTTGCTTCTACTTGAACTTCGGTTAGGACTGTTGTTTGTCCCCATCCAGGATTTAGTTGAGATAAATCAACATTGGTATAGGCATCACTGTATATTGAGACTACATCCGTAGCTTGTCTTGATGGCGGTGTTGGTGCCGCTGTTAAAGGTGCTACAATAGCCGTGACTTCAAATTCTTCGGTATAGGTGGTTGTTTCAATAGCTGCTCCCATAACGACTACGGTAATTGTGTACGTTCCAGCTTCTTCATAATCTAAAGAAACTATCTCTCCAATGTTTCCAGTAACTGGCGTTGTTACGCCTGTAACTCCAGAATACACGTCAAAGCTCACTGCAAAATCAGCTTCGGCTAGGATGTTTACACGTTTTGAAATAGCTGTATCATTTTCAATGGTCACCACTAAGTTAGAGGGTGCTTCAAAAGAAATCACTAATTCTTGACTCAAGGTTGTTTCTAAGCCTGTGATTCCATAAGCGACTGCGTTTACAGTATAAGTCCCTTCTGCATATGTATGTGCAATGTTTTGTCCGTTTTCTAAACTTTCAGGTTCGACATTGTCGTCTCCAAAAGAAATATCAAAACTAACAGCGCCTTCTGCTGTAGGAGTGATGGTTACCAAGCCTGTATTGTCTTGAGTTACTTGAAAAAGCATTGCTAATTCAGTAGGAGCCTCCACTTTGGAGACAAAGCTTAGGTCTGTTACATCTTCTGAACATGTAGTTAGTGCAAAGACTACAAGACATAAACTAAATAAATATTTAAGTGTTTTCATCGTTATATTTTTTTAATAAGTTGTGTTTTGTGTCCAGAGTCCATTTGAGAATTGAATTTCTTCAATTGGAATAGGAAATAATTCGTTTCTTCCAGCGACAAAGCCGTCTATTTCAGATGCTGCTTGACCTGTACGAACTAAATCAAAGAAACGGTGTCCTTCTCCTACAAGTTCAACACGTCTTTCGTGATAGATTGCATCTGTAAGTGCTGTCCCTGAAGCAGAAACATTATTAGTCGTATTTCCAAATGCACGTTCGCGTACTCTGTTTAAGTATAGTTGTGCTTTAGCATCATCAATACTTCCTCTGTTGTTCGCTTCTGCAGCCATTAACAATACATCTGCAAAACGAATCGATCTGTAGTTGTTTGGGTTTGTTAAATTTTGATCGCCCATATTTTGATCGCCTTGACGTGCAAGGTATTTTCTGTTGTAATAGCCTGTATGCTCATAACCAACTCCAAAAGTTGCTTGTGTAGTTACTGCCCAAGCTTCAATGTCTAAAATAGAAACATCTTTTCTAGAGTCTCCTGTTTCAAAAGCATCTACAGCTTCTTGAGTCGGCACATTAAAACTGTATCCAGAATCAAAAGTAGGTCCTGAATAGTTGCGAATTCCGTTAAATCCAACGGCAATGTTTCCTTCACTACATTGTAAGCAACCGAATCCTGCTCCTTCAGCATCTGTATATTGTACTTCAAATACCGATTCTACATTATTCTCACCTCCACTTTCAAAAATGGTTGCATAGTCTAATGCAAGATCATAAGGTCCATTATTAATCACGTTGTCTAAAACAGTGGCAGCTTCCGTAAATTTGTTTTGATACAAATAGGCTTTTCCAAGTAACGCCTCTGCAGCTCCTTTAGTCACACGTCCTACTTGAGGAGCTGTATATTCTAAGTTGTTAACTGCATAGATCAAATCACTTTCAATAAGCGCATATACCTGAGCTGATGAGGATCTAGCAATCGCTAGTTCATCGCCAGGAACAAAACGTTCTCCAGCACCTTCTAAAGCTGCTTCGTAATTTTTGATTGGAATTCCTCCAAACCATTTTACCAACTCAAAATGGTAATAGGCTCTAAGGAAACGAGCTTCTGCAACCATAGCATCACGTCCGTCAAAGGCTGTTTTGTTTTGATTTTCTAAGAAGTAATTGGTTCTACTCACTCCTGCAAACATCCAGCTCCAAATATCTCTTAGGTTGCTGTTTACTTCGGTGTGTCCCATGTCGTCAATTTGCTGAAAGCCTACAACGTCTGTTGCGCTTTCACCTCCACAGAGTGTATTGTCTGAAGCAATTTCTCCTAAGAGTACGTTCACGTAAGAAGCTTGTAGTAAATCATAAGCTCCAACGAGGGCTAAATAATAATCTTCTTCCGAATTAAAGAAATTCTCAGAGTCAATATTATAATTTTCAGTTTCATCTAAGAATTCATCCGAACAGGAGTAAATTCCAGTAGCAATTAGTGTAAACACTAGAATTGCAGATAGTATATTTTTATTGTTTTTCATCGTGCTTTAGTTTAAAATGAAACATTTAGTCCAAGAATATATTGTCTAACGGCTGGATAGAATCCACTATCAATACCGCCCCCAATGGCAGCACCATTTGTGGCTGCAGGGTCAAATCCTTTGTACTTCGTAAAAGTAAAAGCATTGTTAACAGAAGTGTAAATTCTTACTTTAGACATCCCTATTTTTTGGAGGAGGTCTTCAGGTAAGCTGTATCCCAACTGAATGTTTTGGATACGAACAAATGAAGCATCTTCTACAAAGAAGTCAGAAAATAATTTATTAGTCGTAGCTCCTGTGGTCGCTCTAGGAACTGTATTGCTGGTTCCTGGACCTGTCCAACGGTCTAAGTAATAATCAAGCCGGTTCACTCTGGGTTGGTCACGCTCATAATTACGCACCATTTCCTTACCTATTTCCGCATACGTATAGGCGCTAAAATCAAAGTCCTTGTAGTTGATTGAGAAGTTAAAGCCCATAAAATAATCGGCTAAAGGTTTTCCAATAAATGTTCTGTCATCGGCGTCAATTTTATTATCCCCATTAACATCTACATAACGAATGTCTCCTGGCGCTGCTGCATAACCCAATCCTTCTTGAGTTGGATGGGCATTTACTTCGGCTTGAGTCTGAAAAATTCCATTCGTTTGAAGTCCGTAAAAAGATCCTATTGGTTGACCAACGGTCATTATTGAGGGTAGCAAAGGCTGTCCTACTCCAAAAGATCCACCCGTAGGAGAAACATCTCCGATGATGTTAATGACTTCCCCTTTTATCTTAGTTACATTGTAGCTTACATTAAAGGATAGGTTTTCAGAAATATTATCGCTGTAGTTTAACAACAACTCATAACCTTCTGATCGTGTGGTACCAGCATTAACTGTTGGAGCTGAAGAACCTGGAGCAGTCGTTCCTAAAATTCCCGAAACTGGTAGGTTTTCAATCAACAAATCCACTCGGTCTTCTAAGAAGTAATCTGCTACAATTTCTAATTTATTATTAAATAACTTAGCATCCAGTCCAATGTCTAATTTTTCAGCTGTTTCCCATTGTGCAATTTTATTTGGAAGTTTTCCAAGCGCTTGACCATTGGATAAAGTACCATCAAATACGTAGGTTGCTTCTCCAGATAGTAATGCCTTGTATAAATCGGCACCAACAAGATTCCCTAGAGTTCCGTAACTTCCTCTTAACTTCAAGAAATCAATTGTTTGATTGTCTTTCAAAAAGTTTTCTTCTGAAATTTTCCATCCAGCAGTGACCGATTTAAAGTAATCGATTCTGTAATCATTATCAAAGGCTGAAGAACCATCACGACGTACCATCGCAGACAATAAGTACTTCCCTTTAAAGTCGTATTGAAGACGTCCAAAATAAGACAACAAACGGTTGTCATAGGTATAAGAACCATTATCATTCCCTGTACCTAAACCTGTTGTTTGTGAAATATCAGCAAAATCCCATGAGTTGTAAGGGACGTCATAACCTGTTCCAGATAAACCATCACCCCAGTTTTTGACAACGGTCATACCAACAGTTGTTTCAATGTTATGTTTATCTGCAATTGATTTTTTGTACGTTGCAAAAGAATCCCATGTGTAAGAGTCGTATTGATTTCGACTTTGATTCACTGTACTTCGGGTTGTATTAAATACTTTTCCTGATCCGTAATCTACAATCGGTGAAAAAGACTTGCTTTTATCGCTATAGGTTTTAAACCCGATTCTAGAGGTTACTTTTAAAGCATCTGTAAGTTTGTATTCTAATTGGAAGTTTCCTTCTATACTGCTTCCAGAATAGGAATTGTAAGTGTCTCTAATTTGAGACAATGGATTGATGATTTCATTTCCAAATAAAGGCGCATCAGATCCAAACACCCCCCCAACATCTTCTTGATCTAAAGTAAATAATGGCGAATAACTAATCGCATTAAATAATACCGAACCTAAACCTGATTCGTTGATTGATTTTCTACTGTTAGAAAAGTAATTAAGATTTAAAGTCGTCTTTAAGCGGTCATTCACGTCCACGCCTAAGTTTAATTTTATGTTATCTCTTACATAGTTTGACTTGTCTGGAGCAATGATTCCATCTTGATCTAAATGGGTTGCACTTAAATAATAAGTAATTTTTTCTGTACCTCCAGATAAACTTAGATTATGGTTAATCAATAGTGCTTCATCAAAAATTTGATCTTGCCAATCTAACCCTTCGCCTAAACCACTTAGGTTGGTGTGAGGCAAACTTTGTCCATTAGCTGCGTAACTTTCATTGACCAAGGCAGCATACTCCGTACCGTTAAGTAAGGAAAGTTTTTTGGTTGTTTGTTGTACGGCTGCAAAGGCATTGTATGATACTTTAGGCGCCGTATTTTTCTTTCCATTTTTAGTTGTTACTAATATGACTCCATTAGCTCCCTGAATTCCATAAATAGCCGCTTGAGCATCTTTCAATACTGTAAGACTTTCAATATCATTTGGATTCAGACTGTTAAGACTTGATACTATATATCCATCTACAACTAGTAAAGGGTCGTTACTAGAGTTACTACTAACCCCTCTAATTAAGAATTTAAATCCACTCCCTGGCGATCCTGACGCAGATGAGACAGAAACTCCCGTTGTGGTTCCCTGTAATGCTTGAGAAACATCTACAGGTTTTAATTTTTCAATTGTTTCAGCGCCTACAAATGACACTGATCCCGTAACATCTTTTCTATTTTTGGATCCATATCCAATCACAACAATCTCATCAAGAGATTCGTTGTCTTCCTCTAAAGAAACATCCATGTTTGCCGACGCTGGTAATTCTTTAGTCTCAAACCCTATATAGGTAAAGACTAAGGTTGCATTCGGTTGTACATTTGTGATGGTAAAATTTCCATCGAAATCGGACACAGCTCCAGTGCTTGTGTCTTTAACTATGACGTTTACTCCTATAAGAGGAAGCCCATCAGCGCTAGATTTCACTGTACCGCTTACTGTCGCATTTTGGGCGGATGCTGTAAATGCAAATGCCAAAGTCATCAGTGCGGAATAAAATATTTTTTTCATAAATATTGGTTTGTTTTGGTTTACAGTAAATCTAAAACAACTAATTGCATAATTTGTTTAAATAACCTCAACAAATGTTATACAAAATAAAAATAATGCATAAAATTTAGTAAAACGTCAATTTTATAGGTTAAAAAATATTGATTAATAAAATAGTAAAAAAGTTAGACGAAATTTATTTGTCCAAATGTAGTGGATTTGTATGGGTAAAAAAGCGAGCTGTAGTGTTATTATATTTCTAAAATATAATTTGTTAAGCTAGATTCATGTGGTAAATCCATTTTTTTCCGCAAACGATACCGTTTCACTTCTACACTTCTCGGGGAAATATTAAGCAGTGGAGCTATCTCTTTTGAGGATAGATTTAGGCGCAAGTATGCGCACAACCGAAGATCGTTAGGCGTAAGTACTGGATGCTTGTCTTTAATGAGCTTGAGAAAGTCTTTATCGGCATTGTTAAAGGCTTCTTCAAATAATTTCCAATCGTCTGTATTGTTTAGATTTTTATCAATAATCCTGATCACCTTCTTGATATCCTGTTGATTATCTTTTTCCTTTAATTCACTTTTAATACTATTCAAAAACTCATTCTTTTTAATCAAGCTCATTGTAGAAACTGCCAACTCTCGATTCTTACTTTCAATGTCAAGTTTTAATTTTTCGTTAGTTAACTGCATGAATTTTTGAGAGGTTTCAAGTTCTTTGAGTGCAAGTTGTTCGTGAGATTTCTGAAGAAGTTGTTGTTGTTGCTTTCTGTAATACCGTTTGTATAGGTTATGGATTAGGATCCATAAAATAATAAAAAAGATTACATAAAGAGTTATTGCAGCATTTGAAAGGTGCCAGGGGCGGTTGATAACAAAAGAATAGGAGGCGGTATTGAGAGTTTTGGAGTTGCCTATTTTGCCTTTAACTTTAAACTCATAACTCCCAAAAGGAAGGTTTTCGAATACTTGATGCGATTCGGCTTGCCAATCCGACCAAGAATTGGACCACCCTATTAGCTTGTAAGAATATTTTTTACTGACTACATTGTCGTAGTGAGGAATGCTGTAATTAATATAAATATTATTGTTTTCGGAGTCTAAAATCTTTGGATCTGTAGAGTTGAGTCGAAATTTATCTTGGTTAATTTTACTAGCCTGAACAGAGTTAATTTTTAAATTATAAAGGTGGTTCGGTTTTGGTGTGTCTGAATTAAAAATAAAATAACCATAAGCAGACCCTAGAAGATACTCATCTGTCCCAATTTTTGTTAGGTTCTCAAAACCAGAAACGACCTTTTTGAAATTCGATATCGCGACTGGGATGATTTCAACTTTTGGTGTTTGTGTGACACTTCCTGCACTAATTATTAAAATATTATCATCTGCAAAACACCATTTAAGACCCTCAGAGTCCTTGACATCCATAATGGTGGTACGTGTTGAGTACTCTTTTAAGACTTCTTTGAAAGGCTCTGATTCAATGAAGGAATGATCTGCAGGATTGAACTTGTAAACGTCTTCAGAAGAGGTGTAATAATAATTTTTAGAGAATTTAAGGAAGTTTGAACCACTTCCCTTGGTTATAGGAGTGATATTTGAAACTTTGGAAGCCACTGTCAAATCTTTGTTTAAAGTGAGTTCATATAAGCCCCTTAACTCATGGTTCACGTATATTTGATCGCCTATGTGTTGATAAAAACGACTTGAGATATCAAACCCTTTAATTTTATTTCTATAACGCCAACGCCCTTGGGTCTTTTCTAAAAGACTTAAGCCGTTATAATTGCCTTGCAAGATGATGTTTGGATTGTCTTTTAAAGGTTTAAAATCCCAGGTTCCAAGCGATTGATTGATACTGTATTGTAGTTTTTGATTTTTGATTAGTAAGGTTCCGCGGTCATGTCCGCAAAAAATTTGGCTGTCAATAACCTTGAGATTCCACACTTGACCATTTGTACCCTCTATAAAAGTAAAGCCAGAGTTCTTGTCTCTCCGTTTATAAAACAGTCCTTGATTTGTCCCTAAGTATAAATAATCTTCAAATAGCACAGAAGTATAGACGGTTCCGATGGCTCCTTTTGTATCGTTACAAATAATAAACTGAGAGGATAGATTTATATGGCTAATTCCAATATCAAGCCCTAGCCATAAGTTATTTTGGTAGTCTTCAAAAACAGATAATACCGTATTATTACTGAGGCCCTTCTCAAAGTTAAGATCATATTTAAGCGTGCCTTGTGGGGTTAAGTGATAAAGTCCGTTGGAAACCGTTCCGATCACAATACTGTTGTCACTTAACTTAGTGGTGCTGTATATTGTAAGTGCATTAAGGTCAACTTTAGGGTCTATTTTCCATGGGGTTAGTTTCTTGTTTTCTAGGAAATAAAACCCATTGGATGCCGTGATAATTAACAATTGGTTATTAAGCTCAAATACGCCCACAAGGTTATTAGATGTCAACCTTGCATCTTCACTAACAAGCTCAACATTTCCATCAATTATTTTATAAAATCCTTTATTTAGCTGGTTAAAAAACAAGACCCCTTCCACCTCAAATATATTTGAGATGACATGATCAGATTCTATAAAAGTTGTTTCTTTTGTGAGTTCGTTCACTAAATAAATCCTAGAAAGAGATTGGAAAATTAACCAATCATCTAATTTAATAATGTCCCAAAACTGTTCGTCTTCGTCTAACTCAATACCTAATTGCTGTACTAAAGAGGTGTACTCTAAGATGCTTTTATTATTTCGTTTCCAAACACCAAAATCCATATAACTCCCTGTGTAAATTAGGTCGTCAATTGCCTTTACCGATCTTACAATAGAGTTGTCTGGGACTGGATAAAGTTTCCAATTCATACCATCATACTCCAATAATCCGGAGTTATTGGCAAAATACATGGTTTGATCCGAGGTCTGAGAAATACTCCAATTTTGATTTTGAGCAGCATAGGCATCTGGATTATAAGCCATTACAGGAGGGTGCTCTTGGGCAGAAATCACCAAAGAGGCTAATAAAACTAATATATACTTAATAATCCTCATAATGATTCGAAAGGCACAAGGTAATGAAAATTTGAAATTTAAGCTAATAGCAACGAAGGATAACACTATAAAACCATCGGAGATGTCAATAGCGCTACTCTAAGAATCAAGATTACTTAATGTTTAAAAAGGATACTAAATCCTCTTTTCTTCGTTTGGCAACGGGCAATATAAGATTGCCAATTAACTCGCAGTTACTGCTTGTTTTAAAAAGCAATTTCATTTCATGGTTTCACAAACAAAGAAAGGAAGCTTAAATGAAAGATACTAGCTCAATGTAACAAACGGCTATTTGACGTAATAAACGGCTGTTTGACGTAATAAGCGGTATAATTAAGGCATTGTGTTTGAAGTATAAAAATCGTTAATACTAAAATAAAAACACTTCAAAGTCAATATATTACACACAACAACTCATTTCTGCACAAACTATATGCTAGAACTGGAAATTTTGAAGATGTATCAGAGAGCAACTCTTAATTTATTTTTGTATATCTTTAAGTGATGAGAAATTTAAAGTATCTTTTTGCTTATACAGTACCACTTTCGGCGTTCATCTCATTTGAATCCATGGGGCTAGGAACCTACACTTCCGTTATTTACGCTTTTATAATACTCCCTTTTCTCGACCTCATTACTGGAAAAGGATCTGAAAATATATCCAAAGAAGAAGCGAATAACAAAAAAACAAGCTGGGTTTTTGATGTGATGTTATATTTAAACCTACCCATTGTTTTTGGTCTTTTGTGCCTTGTTTTTACAAAAGTTCAAACACAAGAATACGCCGTTTATGAACTCATTGGATTGGGCCTCTCCGCAGGAATTTTATTGGCAACCAACGCCATTAATGTGGCGCACGAACTAGGACACAGAACGCCTTACTTTGAGCGATTTATGGGAAAACTCCTATACATGCCCTGCCTGTATATGCATTTTTATATAGAGCACAACTTTGGTCATCATCTGAACGTTGCGACTCCAAACGACGGCGCAACCGCAAAATACAATCAGACCGTATTTTCGTTTTGGGTCACCTCTGTGACAAAGCAATACGTAGATGCTTGGAACTGTCAAATGAAACTTTTAAAAACTCAAAATCGCCCATTCTTATCTGTGAAAAATGACATGCTTTGGTATCATTTAATCCAACCCACCTATATATTTGGAGTGTTCTATTTCTTTTCATTTGATGCGATGCTATTTGCCATCGCTGTTGGAGTGGTGTCTTTTCTGTTTTTAGAAAGCATCAATTATATTGAACATTACGGATTGAGACGCTTTAAAACGCCTTCTGGACGGTATGAACGCGTGCAACCGCAGCATTCATGGAATTCTAACTTTAATATTGGAAGAATTGTGTTATATGAATTGACAAGGCATAGCGACCATCACTTTAAGTCCTCCAAAAAATACCAACTACTAAACAGTTATGACCAAAGCCCGACCTTACCTTTGGGCTATCCCGCTTCTATCCTGTTAAGTTTTTTCCCGCCACTTTGGTTTAAAATCATGAATCCACTAGTGCCAGAAGAAATGAAGAAGAACTAAAGGTTGTGAATTGAACTATCTATCCTGAAGAGAATAATTAATAAATAAATTCTTTTTTAAAATTACATGAAACGTATTTAGACCTGTCTTAATCTATTGATTTTGTCAAGTTTCTCAACTGTTTACGGGACTTAGTTTAAAAAAACTTCTTTGATACGTCGATCATTTTTGTTTTGTCTAAACTTTAAAACAGACACTTTAGATTTCGTGTGAACCATGAGAACTTTATCGATACGTCCGATTGAAAGTCTAAGTTTTTTAACACGAGATTCATAAGACAAATTTGGTTCAAAAAAAGTTAAAATTGTAGGAAAGTCAACAGCGGCTGGGTGTTCCTGAAGTATGAGTTCTAAAACACTAAAATCTTCAGAGCTTAGTTCTTTACGGATAGTGTTGGATCTCTTTACGATGACACTATAGTTACTTTTGGGCTGTGTTTTTAAATAAACAAAAAAGAGGGCAATCATCAAAAACAGAGATAGAAGTATATACAATCCATATTGAATCTCTTTTTGGTACAGTTTGTAATCCGTCAAACCAAAGTGGACTGTTTAGTATAAAACTCTAGTATATAGTTTTTATTAATTTTAACCTTTTAAATTTAATAAAAATGGAAGAAA
>Ga0209712_10002509_pt1 | contig 15090 bp, 6 predicted proteins | sample ArcOceMetagenome_FD_187443 | JGI IMG/M metagenome (GOLD analysis project Ga0209712, IMG submission 187443) | Marine eukaryotic phytoplankton communities from Arctic Ocean - Arctic Ocean - Greenland ARC118M Metagenome (SPAdes) (version 2) | ecosystem: Environmental > Aquatic > Marine > Oceanic...
TTTTACCACATCTAAAATTGAAGACACACGTTCAACTCAATACTGTACTGACATCGCCAAGATGGTTCAGGCTCCTATATTCCATGTGAATTCTGACGACCCTGAAGCGGTATTGTTTGTGACCAAGCTGGCACTAGATTATCGCAATCAATTTAAGCGCGATGTAGTGATTGATTTGGTTTGTTATCGTCGTCATGGACATAACGAAGCAGATGAACCCAATGCAACGCAGCCTTTGATGTATCAAAAGATCAAGATACATCCTGTTCCTCGTAAAATTTATGCGGATCAACTTATAGCTGAAGGTATTATTGAAGCTCATGAAGTTGAAAAACTGGTCAGCGACTACCGCGCAGCACTGGATCATGGTGCATGTGTAGTGGAAGAATGGCGCCCAATGACTGAACATTCAGTGGATTGGTCTCCTTACCTTGGGCATGATTGGGACGTTAAATACGATCACGAAATCAGTGTTGAAAAGATAAAAGAATTAGGTAAAAAGCTTTGTACTTTCCCTGCTGAACACAAGCTGCAATCACGAGTTGCTAAGCTGTATAAAGATCGTGTCGCTATGGTTAATGGCGAAAAACTATTAGATTGGGGCATGGCTGAAAACTTGGGTTACGCGCATATTGTTGACGGTGGCAATCACATACGTATGACTGGTCAAGACTCTGGTCGTGGTACTTTTTTCCATCGCCATGCAGTGTTGCACAATCAAACTGATGGCTCTGATTATATGCCTTTGGCTAATTTGCATGCCGAACAAGGTAAAATGGAAATATACGATTCTGTTTTGTCCGAAGCTGCGGTACTGGCGTTTGAGTTTGGTTACGCAACAGCAGAACCAGGCACTTTGACCATTTGGGAAGCACAATTTGGTGACTTTGCAAACGGTGCTCAAGTAGTGATTGACCAATTCTTGAGCTCTGGCGAAGCCAAGTGGGGACGTTTATGTGGATTAACCATGTTGTTACCCCATGGTTATGAAGGACAAGGACCTGAGCATAGTTCTGCTAGGTTAGAACGTTTCTTACAGATGTGTGCCGATCATAACTGGCAAGTATGTGTGCCTTCAACGCCAGCTCAAGTATTTAATATGTTACGTCGACAGGCGCTACGTCCGATGCGTAAACCGCTGATCGTTATGTCACCTAAGTCTTTGTTACGTCATCCTTTAGCAGTGTCTAGTATCGAAGAATTGGCTGAGGGTGTGTTTCACAATGTTATTGACGAAATTGATGACATTGACTCAAGCAAGGTTAAGCGTGTGGTGATGTGTTCTGGCAAAGTCTACTACGACTTGTTAGAACAACGTCGTAAAGATGAACAAACCGATGTGGCTATTATTCGTATCGAACAACTTTACCCTTTCCCTCATGCGGAAATTGATGAAGTGGTGAGTAAATTCAAACACGTTAAAGATTGGGTCTGGTGTCAAGAGGAGCCACAAAATCAAGGTGCTTGGTATTGTAGCCAACATCATTTTTGGTCTTCGTTGCCAAAAGTTGCCACATTAAGTTATGCCGGTCGAAAAGCCTCTGCTTCTCCTGCCGTAGGCTATATTTCAGTTCACAACCAACAGCAAAAACAATTGGTTGATGATGCATTAACAATTAAATAAGGAACCAGTATGACAATAGAAATAAAAGTACCGGTATTGCCTGAATCAGTGGCAGATGCATCAATCGCTACCTGGCACGTAAAGGTAGGCGACAAAGTGAGTCGCGATCAAAGTCTAGTAGATATTGAAACAGATAAAGTAGTGTTAGAAGTGGTTGCACCTGCAGACGGCGTTGTCAGTGAGATATTTCAAGCTGAAGGCGAAACAGTGTTAGGTGAACAAACTATTGCTAATTTTGAGGAAGGCGCAAGCGCGGGTGCAAGCGCGGGTGAAAGTTCCGCTGCAACAGCTCCTGCTCAAGCCAGCCAACAATCAAGTAATAAAGGTGAGTCAGTGGAAATCAAGGTACCTGTTCTGCCAGAATCAGTGGCAGATGCAACAATTGCAACTTGGCATGTAAAGCCAGGTGAAGCCATTTCTCGTGATCAGAACTTAGTTGATATCGAGACCGATAAAGTCGTGTTAGAAGTAGTTGCGCCTGCAGACGGTTCGTTAAGTGATATTTTAGCGCCCGAAGGTGAAACAGTAACCGGTGAGCAAGTGATTGCTAATTTTGTTGCCGGAGCCGTTGCAGCAACCCCAGCCCCAGCGGCACCTGCCGCCGAAGCTGCATCATTTGAAGAAAACGATGCTCTTAGCCCTTCTGTTCGCAGGTTGTTGGCTGAAAAAGGCTTAGATGCCTCTAAAATTAAAGGCACAGGCAAAGGCGGTCGCGTGACCAAAGAAGACGTAGAAAAGTCTTTGCAAGCACCAGCCGCAAAACCTGCTGCATCTTTAGAAGCTGCGCCAGTTGTTGCCTTAGATAATCGCACTGAGAAACGTGTGCCTATGACACGTTTACGTAAAACCATCGCCACTCGTTTGTTAGATGCTAAAAACAACACGGCTATGTTAACTACTTTTAACGAAGTGAACATGAAGCCTATTATGGACTTGCGTAAGCAATACCAAGAAAGCTTTGAAAAGCGTCATGGTATTCGCCTTGGGTTTATGTCTTTTTACGTTAAGGCAGTTACCGAAGCACTTAAACGTTTCCCAGAAGTGAATGCCTCTATCGATGGTGATGATATTTGTTATCACAACTATTTTGATATCTCTATTGCCGTATCGACACCTCGCGGGTTGGTGACACCGGTACTTAAAGATACAGATTCTTTAGGTATGGCAGGAATTGAAGGTGGTATCAGAGCTCTAGCCCTTAAAGGTCGTGATGGTAAATTAACCATGGCTGAGATGCAGGGCGGAAATTTCACTATTACTAATGGCGGGGTGTTTGGTTCGTTGTTGTCGACACCTATCCTGAATCTTCCACAAAGTGCTATTCTGGGTATGCATAAAATCCAAGATAGGCCTATGGCTGTGAACGGAAAAGTAGAAATTTTGCCTATGATGTATCTAGCATTGTCTTATGATCACCGCATTATTGATGGTAAAGAGTCTGTTGGCTTCTTGGTAACCATCAAAGAAATGTTAGAAGATCCTACACGTCTGCTTCTTGATGTATAAAAAGTGGTAGATGTGTAACTAATCGAGGCAGGTGAGGGTTTTCCTCTCCTGCGTCTTCGTCGTTATTGTGTTACAAAACGACATAAAAAATAAAGCGGCTTACTAGCGGCTTTTTTCTTAAATTAAACGGGTAGAAAAACCATGAATTTGCATGAATATCAAGGCAAGCAGTTATTCAAAGAGTACGGCTTGCCAGTCTCTGACGGGATTGCAGCTTCTTCTCCAGAAGAAGCGGTAGCGGCAGCTGATAAAATTGGCGGCAGTGAGTGGGTAGTCAAATGCCAAGTTCACGCAGGTGGCCGTGGTAAGGCTGGCGGCGTAAAACTGGTTAAAACTAAAGAAGAAATCAAAGCCTTCGCTGAAAAGTGGTTAGGCAAAAATTTAGTGACTTTCCAGACTGATGAACATGGCCAACCAGTAACCAAGATTTTGGTTGAAACATGTACAGACATCGCCGATGAATTGTATTTAGGTGCTGTAGTTGACCGTACATCTCGTCGTATTGTTTTCATGGCGTCTACTGAAGGCGGTGTTGAAATTGAAACAGTTGCTCACGAAACACCTGAAAAGATTTTAAAAGCTGAAATCGATCCTATCGTTGGTGCACAACCTTACCAAGCTCGTGAAATGGCGTTTAAATTGGGCCTTAAAGGCGTGCAAATTAAACAGTTCACTAAGATATTTCTTGGTCTTGCAAAAATGTTTGTTGACTTAGATATTGCACTAATCGAAATCAACCCACTAGTAATCAAAGCCGATGGCGATATACATTGTCTAGATGCTAAATTAGCTATCGATGGTAACGCAACATATCGTCAACCTAAAGTTGCCGCTATGCACGATCCATCACAAGATGATGCTCGTGAAGCTGAAGCCGCTAAATGGGAACTTAACTATGTAGCACTAGACGGAAATGTTGGCTGTATGGTTAACGGTGCCGGCCTTGCTATGGGTACTATGGATATTGTTAACTTACACGGTGGCAAGCCAGCTAACTTCCTTGATGTGGGCGGCGGTGCAACCAAAGAACGTGTTGCTGAAGCATTCAAAATCATTCTTTCTGACAGCAATGTTAGTGCAGTATTAGTTAATATCTTTGGTGGCATTGTACGTTGTGACATGATTGCCGAAGGTATCATTGGTGCAGTAAAAGAAGTGGGTGTAAACGTACCAGTTGTTGTTCGTCTTGAAGGAACTAATGCTGAACTAGGCCGTGAAGTATTAGCCGGTTCAGATCTTGATATCATTGCTGCAAGCAGTCTAACTGACGCAGCACAGCTAGTTGTTAAAGCCGCGGAGGGCAAATAATGTCTGTTTTAATTAATAAACACACCAAAGTCATCTGTCAGGGTTTTACTGGTGGTCAAGGTACTTTCCACTCAGAACAAGCCATTGCTTATGGTACACAAATGGTTGGTGGTGTAACGCCAGGTAAAGGCGGCACTACGCACCTTGATTTACCTGTGTTCAACACTGTTCGTGAAGCGGTTCAAGAAACAGGCGCAACTGCATCTGTTATCTACGTACCTGCAGCGTTTTGCAAAGATTCCATTGTTGAAGCGGCTGATGCTGGTATCGAACTTATCGTTTGTATCACTGAAGGTATTCCCACAATTGATATGTTGTTTGTGAAAGCATATGTTGACGCTAAAGGCGTGCGTATGATTGGACCAAACTGCCCGGGCGTAATTACTCCTGGCGAATGTAAAATCGGTATCATGCCTGGTCATATCCACAAGCCTGGTAAAGTTGGTATTGTTTCTCGTTCTGGTACGTTGACGTACGAAGCGGTTAAACAAACTACTGACGAAGGTTTTGGCCAATCTACTTGTGTAGGTATTGGTGGCGACCCTATCCCAGGTTCAAACTTCATCGATATTTTGAAAATGTTCCAAGAAGATCCTGAGACAGAAGCGATCGTTATGATTGGTGAAATCGGTGGTTCTGCTGAAGAAGAAGCGGCTGAATTTATCAAAGCTAACGTCACTAAACCTGTTGTTTCATACATTGCTGGTGTCACTGCACCTGAAGGCAAACGTATGGGTCACGCTGGTGCGATTATCGCTGGCGGAAAAGGTACTGCTGAAGAGAAGTTTAAAGCGTTAGAAGCTGCAGGTGTTAAAACTGTACGTTCTTTGGCTGATATTGGTAAAGGTTTGCGAGAAATTACTGGTTGGTAAGTTTTCGAGACTTATATTAAATTTAAGACCCACCTTCTGGTGGGTTTTTTTTTGCCGAAATTATGACTTAACTCCCTTAAATCTAGATCGCTAATCACTTATTTTAGATATTTGTATTGGGCGAGTAACAATTCCGCTTTTAAGTTAATACCCTAATCAACCTTAATTTATTCAGTCTGTATGGTTATGTGATTTTACAGTTTTGAATCCGAATTAAGTTCTTCCAACGAATAAAACCATTGTGTTTTCATGTCTTGAGGCCTAAGTCATGATGAACTAACAATATCGCAATAAACCCACTAAACTTTTAATGTTATATCCAATGTATTTCTTTACAACAGGTTTACATTCTATTTCAAAGAATGAACTTTTGTTTTTACAATTTATTTTGAAATTTTACATTTTTATTTATTAAAAATTAAAATTCAATTAAAACATATAGTTAGTATGACTCAGATGGTTTTATAATAAATATTTTTGTTTGTTGTTGTTAAATTTTTGTAGTGCATATTTTGTGAATACGTATGCAATGCATTGAGGCGTTTGTTAATTAAGCGTTAGTATCTGTTCATTAAAAGTTGGGTTAAATGCTGATTCAAAGTTGAAGCTGACAGTTAACTGAAAATAACGGGAACGGGACACATAGATGAGAAAATTCAGACCCAGTCTAATAACCGCGGCATTGGTGGCCAGCGGAATGGCTTTAAGTAGCTCACCAATATTTGCACAAGAAACCCCTGTCGAAGCTGATGAAACGAACATTGTTGAGTCAGAGGAAGCGGTTGAGAGAATTGAAGTGACAGGTTTTGCTACTAGCTTGATTCAATCTCTTAATCAAAAACGCTTTAGCGACACCGTGTCTGAGCAGATTTCTGCAGACGATTTAGGGGGCTTGCCTGATGTATCAATGGCTGACGCTTTAACCAGGCTACCGGGTATTTCTGCTGTAAGAACCGGCGGTCAAGCAGCAGAAATTAATATTCGAGGGTTATCTGGAGACTTTGTTTTTTCAACCTTAAATGGCCGTGAACAAGTATCTACCAGTGGCGACAGGTCGATTGAGTTTGATCAATATCCTTCAGAATTAATATCTTCTGCAGCAGTATACAAATCCCCTAAAGCATCTTTAATTGAAGGTGGTGTAGCAGGAACTGTGGAATTGCGAACTGCCAATCCATTGAGTCTTGATGGTGATTCTAAGCTGAGTGTCAACGCTCGTGGCATGTTCAACGATCGTGCTGACGAAGTTGCTGATGCGAAAGAATTGGGTCATAGATTTAGTTTCTCTTATCAAACCAAATTTCTTGACGACACCTTAGGTTTAGCCCTGGGTTATGCGCGTTTATTTCAACCCAGTGTCTCAACCCAATTTATTGGTCTTGCCTACAATGCCCAGGCCGATGTTGATGGCTTAGCCAATGATACCGATGGACCAGCAGATTGCCCTGAGTGTGAAAACATCAGCGAAGGTTTTGAAATGCAACACCAAGGTGGCGAAGAAACACGCGACGGTTATATGGTGGCAATCGAATGGGCACCGGTTGATAACTTTACGCTTAAAACTGATATGTTTTTATCCCAGTTTGAGTCAGAAGAGTTTGCTCGTGGTTATCGTGTGAAATTGGGTGGGGCGCAGACTTCAATTACCAATCCTATTTTGTCTGGTAATGATGTTATCGGTGGCACCTTTAACCGTACTTCCGGTAGTTTTACTCGGGTGGAATTGGTTAACGATAACAATCAAGATTCAGATGAAGTGTTAAGTCTGGGCATTAACGCTGACTGGCAGGCGACAGACAATCTTAATTTAGCCTTTGATGTGAGTTATTCTCGGGCAACCAGCGATTTTAGAAATGGTTTGTTGTGGTCATTGGTGGGTGAAGACGCCACAATAGCTAATCCGCAATTTGATGAAAATATCTCCCTATCTTATCTATTGAATGGTTTGGATTTACCCGACCTAGCATTTAATCAGGCCGATGCGTTTTCTGATTTAGACCGTGTTATGGTCAGTAAATACGGCATTTATCCGTTTGTAAATAAAGATGAGTCTACGGCTTATCGCTTTGATTCGAAGTATGAATTAGATAACAATTTTGTTTCTTCAGTGGAGTTTGGCGTACGTTATTCTGAACGTGATTATTCGAATGACCGTTCTGTGTTTGAATATGGTAACGATTCGGCATTTTCTGTGAGTCAGCCTCCTTTGCGTTTAACTTCAGATATGGTTGAAATTGTTGACTGGAGTGGCGAATTTGGTTATTTCCCATCTTATCCTTCCATCGACTTGAACTCTGCTCTTAATGCTTGGTTTCCAGCCGGCATTCCTCAACCAGTGCAAACCTGGGGATCAGGACATCCTGGGGTCATAAACAGCCCGACGGGAGGCGAAGGCCCTAACACTGCGTGGTCGGTACAAGAAAGTGGTGATGTTTCAGAAACTGTCACCGCTGCTTACTTTATGGCAAACCTGGATATGGAAATAGGTGATTTACCGATTACCGGTAATATTGGTATTCGCCGTATTGAAACTGAACAAAGCTCCACGGTTTTACAATTGGCCACTCAAAACATCGTGGACCCAGATACAGGTGAAGTGCTAGAAGTACGAGGTGATCCTAGTCTTGGCGCTCAATATATCGTAGACGAAGCGGGTCTAATCAATGATTACTTCAAACCCGATATTTTGACCGATAAATACACTGATTATTTACCATCATTAAACTTGAATTTTAAACTAACCGATAATCATCAGTTGCGTTTTGCCGCAGCTAAAGTGATGGGGCGTGCACCTATTAATAGATTTGCTGCCAATTCTACTACCACAATTCAAACGGTTACAGCCAGTCAAAACCCTGATACTGGAGCCATAACTTTATCCTCTCCTACGGCAAAAATAAGTGGCCAGAGTAAAAATAGCCCGTACTTAAGACCTTTTTATGCCAATCAATATGACTTGTCCTACGAGTATTACTTTACAGAAACTGATGGTGCATTTATTGCCGCCCTTTTCTATAAAGATATCAAGTCATTTATTGAGGATATTGCACTTGATCCTTTTGACTTTAGTGGCAATGGATTTGTAGTACCTGATGATATTAATGTGGCTGTGTTTGTTGAGCCAGATGCGCCAGGTGATACACCACAGGTCGCGGTGGATATAAACGGTGACCAGTTGTTTGTTACTGTTCCCACCGAAAATGGCAAATACGAAACAGCAGTGAATAATGCCAAAGGCGGATATATTCGTGGTTTGGAGTTAACTTACACGCAGATTTATGACTTTTTACCCGATGCTTGGTCAGGCTTGGGTGTTAGTGCCAGTTATTCATTTACTGAAAGTGAAATCACTCGCACCTTGAGTAGCTCTGTTTTTTCCACAGATTTACCAGGATTGTCTGAGAATGTGGCGCAATTTACGGTATTTTGGGATTACGAAGGTTTTGAAACCCGTTTAAGTACCCGGTATCGCGATGCCTTTGTTTCTCAGCAGGTAGCAGTGAACGAACAGGTCGTTAACTTTGCTTCTGAAATTGTTATGGACTATCAAGCTTCTTATAAGATTAATGAAAACCTGAGTGCGGTGTTCCAAATTAACAACCTCACAGATGAGCCCACCCGCAGTTACTTTGGTAAAGAAGACTTAACTGGCACCATTCAGTTCTTTGGTACCCAGTATTTCCTTGGGGTCACATATTCATTATGAAATATTTAATCCTGCAAAACCTGAAAAAAATACGTTTCTCTAAGTTGGCATTACCACCAACTCAGTCCTTTAGATTAGATAAAACATCGGAGTATTTACCTATGTTTAAACCCAATAAAACAGTTGGTTTGTTAATACTAATGCTTAGTGCATTGTTTTTAACTGCTTGTGGGGGTTCAGATATTGAGTCCGGAACAAGTGAGTTATTGACCTGCAGTGTGCCTGCTGTTCCCAATTCAGCCGGCACTATGTGTGTTGCACCACCGGCTTTCCCATGCGATCCACCAACTGTGGCAAATGAAACAAATGATGGTTGTGTTGTAGGTGCTGACCCAAGTGCGCCTGAGCCTGTTGCTAAACCTTTAGAAAATCAAGCTGTACTCTATTTTAACCGAGCATCAGTGGGCGCTGATAATTCTAGCAATGACCCATTCTATGAAGGCTATAGGTTACATACTTGGAGCAATGATAGTTGTAATGCTTATGCCGATTCAGATACAGATTGGGCAAATGGTCGGGTTCACAACGGTGTTGATCCAAACTATGGCGCTTATTGGCTAGTCGATTTAAAACCAGGTTATGCTGGCACTGCAGGCGCTTGCGGTAATTTTATTATACATATTGGCACCGATGACGCGGGTAAAGAAATGGGTGGCGGCGACTTTAGGATGCCCTTATCCCAAGATGATCCTGATTTCGCCCGCATGAATTTTGCGTTCTCTGGAGTGGCGTCGGTTTTTGAATTCCCGATTACTTCATTAGGCGAGCAGCCGGTTAAAATTGAAGGGCAGGCAGCACACTGGTTAGACGCTAATACACTAGTTTGGGATATAGATCCTACGACTATGGGCAGCGTTAAATTACATTATTCTGCGGCAGCCGATTTAACAGTAGACTTAGAGACAGGTTTGAGTGGCACGGTTATGGCTCTAGAACAAGTCGAACTGACCACTGAACAACAAGCAATTGCTCCACATTTAGCCGCTTTACCAGCTTTTCAAGGTGCTTGGACGTTAGAAGATGCAAAACAAGTAGTGAAAACTCAGGCTGTATTAGCCGCTTATGATGCTGAAGATAAACTCATTAGCGCCACGGGTATTCAACTTGCGAATGGTTTAGATCAATTGTATACCGCAGGTGAAAGTGACGCCGATGAAGCGCAACTTGGGCCTATTTACAATGAAGACGCTACTATCACTGCAGCTCTATGGGCACCTACAGCTCAAGATATAAAGTTGAAATTGTTTAATACTGATAAAACTTTAGCCACTACCCATGACATGGTATTTGATGATGTCACTGGTATTTGGTCTTACACTGGGGGCAGTGAGTTAGACCGTGCTTTATATCGATTTGAAGTAACGGTTTATCATCCAAAAGCCGAGGGCCTGCAGGTGTTAAACGTGACCGACCCCTATTCGGTGAGTTTATCTACTAACAGTCGTTTCTCGCAATTCGTTAATTTAAGTGATGACGATTTAAAACCTGAAGGTTGGGATGCTCATACTATCCCTACTATTAATAACTTTGAAGATGCGGTCATATATGAAGGTCATATTCGTGATTTCAGTGTACGTGATACAAGTACCACAGTCGCTAATCGTGGTAAATATATGGCTTTCACAGAAGAAGATAGCGCCCCGGTACAACATCTTAAAACGTTGGCTGACAAAGGATTAACCCACTTCCATATGTTGCCTGCTAATGATATTGCCACGATTGAAGAAGATCTGAGCAAAGTAGTTGATATGAGCAGTACCTTAGAAGACTTATGTAAGTTAAATAAGAATGCTGAAATTTGTGATGATTCGTCTATTTCACCTTCCACTGTAATAGGTGAGTTGTTTGCCAGTTATGATCCTATTTCTGAAGCGGGCAAAGCTCAAGAACTGGCTCAAGCTATGCGCGGTATTGACCAATTTAATTGGGGTTATGACCCTTACCATTTCAATGTGCCAGAAGGGAGTTATTCTTCTGATCCAGAAGGTGTGACACGTATCAAAGAAATGCGCGCCATGAACCAAGCCTTACATACAATGGGACTCCGTGTGGCACTGGATGTTGTGTACAACCATACCAATGCCTCTGAGTTAAATGGTAAGTCTGTATTGGATAAAGTGGTTCCTGGTTATTACCACAGATATGAAACCGATTCTGGTTCTATAGTGCGTGAAACCTGCTGTGACGATACAGAACCTCGCAATGCCATGATGGAAAAACTAATGAAAGACTCATTAGTGCTGTGGACTACGCAGTATAAGTTTGATTCATTCCGTTTTGATATTATGAGCCAAGCTACAAAAGACACTATGGTCGACTTGTTTAACACTATCACTATGTACGATGCAGATAATTACTTCTACGGTGAAGGTTGGATTAAAGAAGATCGTGGCTACGAACAAGCCACTCAAGTAAACATGGCAGGCACTGAAATTGGTACCTTTAACGACCGTATACGTGAAGCGGTTCGTCAGGGTCAAATATTCAGTCAAGAGCCAAGTGATGCTGCATTATCAGCCCAAGATCGAGTGAAAATGAGCTTGGCCGGCACATTAGCTGATTTTGTATTGGAAGATTTCAACGGTGTGGCGTCGACTACTAATAGCATAGGTGGTTATGCCAAAGACCCAGCTGACATTATTAACTACGTGTCTAAGCATGATAACGAAACCTTATGGGATCAGTTCAATTATGTTTTGCCTGCGGACTTAACCTTAGCCCAGCGTGTACGTGCACAAAATGTGGCTGCAACCATTCCATTAATGGCGCAGGGTATTCCCTTCTTCCAGCTTGGCGGAGACTTCCTTCGTTCAAAATCTATGGACAGAAATACCTATGATTCTGGTGATTGGTTCAGTTACGTGGATTTCACCATGGACTCTAATAACTGGAATGTAGGATTACCTTTAGCTGAAGATAATCAGGGTAAATGGTCAGAAATTGGCTTGTTTATGAATAGCCCAGAGCGTGCTGCGAGTATGAGCGAAATTGAATTTGCCTCAGAAGTGTTCAATGAAATGTTGAGCATTCGTAGCGGCTCCTCTTTATTTCGTTTAACGACGGGGGCTGACATAATTGACCGTATTGGTTTCCATAATATTGGTAAACGCCAAACCCAAGGTTTAATTGTCATGAGTATTGATGACGGTTTGTCTGCGGATCCTGAGATGTCTCGCGCTGATTTGGACCTTATGGTGGATGCGGTAGTTGTAGTAGTTAACTCCAGTTATGAAGAGCAATCTCATACTGTGGCAACAGCAGCAGGCTTTGAGTTACATATGACTCAAGCATCGTCTGTTGATCCCACTGTGCGTAATGCCTACTTCACTGCAGGTACTGAGGAGGGCACCTTTACTGTGCCAGCCTTAACTACCGCGATATTTGTTAAACCACAAATGGGTGATCAGGCTATTGGCTTATCCGCTTATGCCACATCTGGCGCTCCTGACGTTGTACCTTACGGCAGCACAACAGTGTTTGTTCGTGGTGGCATGAACGATTGGGGTGAAGGCAACCCAATGACCTATGAAGGTGATGGCGTATACGAATCCATTATCACTGTTGCTGCTGGTGCATATGAGTTTAAAGTTGCATCATCTGATTGGTCTACAGTGGATTTTGGTTCAGATGATCAAGTAGTTGAACTAGGCACTGATAAAGAATTGAATCGTGGAGGTTCAAACTTAATGCTGACTCTTACTGAAGAAGCGACACTTAAATTCATTATTGACGCCAGTGATACAGAAGCGCCTATATTCAACGTTGATTTTGAGGAACCCTTCTTCGGTACCACAGTATTTGTCCGTGGTGGCATGAATGATTGGGGTGAAGGTAACCCTATGGATTACGCCGTAGGTGGTCAATACACTGCCACTTTGGATGTGACCGCTGGCTCCTATGAGTTCAAGGTTGCCTCCTCGGATTGGTCAACTGTTGATTATGGATCTGCCGACGAAGACACCAGCGCTGTAGTTGGAGCAGGTAAAGACTTGGCAGTGGGTGGCAACAATATAGCCATCACCTTTGATGCCGATGGTAGTTATACCTTCTTATTCGATGTCTCTAATTTAGCAGAGCCAAGTGTGTCGGTGTTTAATGCTCAGATGTTTGGTGATACCACGGTGTTTATCCGTGGTGGCATGAATGGTTGGGGAGAGGATGATGCTTTAACCTATGATGGCAATGGTGTGTACTCTGCAGAATTAGCCATAGACGCCGGCAGCTATGAATTTAAGGTGGCATCATCTGATTGGTCTACGGTTAACCTTGGTGGCAGTGGCGATGATACGGCCACCAGTGTTGATGTACCCAAAGCCATAGTGGCCGAAGGCAATAACTTGGCCATTGATATTCCCACTACCAGCACTTACAAGTTCACTGTTGTAGGACCAGACCCGTCTGCGCCCTCAGTCACCGTAAGTGAAGTGACACCTTAATAGTGTCTGTTGATTAAAATGTTAGCCGCTCCCATGGGAGCGGCTTTTTTCATTCAAGAGATTGGTTAAGCTACTGAAACACATCTATTTAAATAGGCACTATGGTGACAATAAATAATCCAAACATGAAAAAAATTGTCATTCTCGGTGGCGGTACTGCTGGTTGGATGGCAGCAAATTTGCTGCAACACTATTTGGCCCAATCCGGCTTTACTATTAGTTTGGTCGAATCGCCCGACATCCCCACTGTGGGAGTGGGAGAAGGCTCCACACCACAATTAAGACAGTTTTTTAACACCTTAGGTATAACAGAACAAGAATGGATGCCTTCGTGTAATGCCACCTATAAAAATGGCATCAGTTTTGAGAACTGGTCTGATAAACCGGGTTTTGAGGAATATTTCCATGCTTTCCCATCGGCGACAGACCGACAAACCGCCGCAGGCTTTTTACAAAATTGTATGGCCAGACGTCGTGGATATAATGTAGATGCACACCCCAACCGTTACTTTTTATCGGCCACTTTAGCACAACAAGCTTTATCACCTAAACCTATAGGCCAAGCAACGGTTGCGATAAATTATGCTTATCATTTTGACTCGGTGTTATTGGGAAAATATTTGGCTAAGCTTGCAATCAATAATGGTGTTAACCACATACAAGCTAAGTGTGAAAAAGCCCATAATCATGTCAATGGAGAAATCAAGAGCATTGAACTGCACACCGGTGAACAAATAGAAGGCGATCTCTTCATCGATTGTTCCGGCTTTCGTTCAGTTTTACTACAACAACATTTGGCTGAGAAATTTACTAGTTATCAGGATGTTTTGTTTAACGACAGCGCTATTGCCATGCCAAGTAACAGTGAAAACGTTATCCAGTCACAGACTTTATCCACGGCATTGTCAAATGGTTGGGCTTGGCAAATACCTCTGACAAATCGTATTGGCAACGGTTATGTGTATAGCTCAGAATTTATCAGTGCCGACCAAGCTGAACAAGAATTGCGCACTAAGCTGGGCTTGTTAGACCATGCTAATAGCGCTAAACGTTTGTCCATGAAAATTGGTCGGGTGCAACAACACTGGGCGAAAAATTGTTTGGCAGTGGGGTTATCTCAAGGATTTATCGAGCCATTAGAAGCTACCGCTTTACATCTGGTGCAAGAAACCATTGAAAGTTTTGTGGGTGCGTTTAGTGCAGGCAATTTTACTCAGCAACATCAACAGCAATTTAACCACAGGATAAATGCCAGATTTGATGGTATTCGAGATTACATTGTCTGTCATTATAAAATCAACAGTCGCGATGATAGTGAGTATTGGCGTGCGAACCGACACAATTCTAATATCTCCGACAGCCTACAAAATATTTTGCAATGCTGGGATCAAGGTGGCGATATCACTGCAGAAATTAACCGCCAGCAGATAGCCGCTTATTATCCTGCGGTGTCCTGGCACTGTTTATTAGGCGGTTATGGTCGTTTTCCTGAATTGTCCAATGCGCAGCACCATAACCCAACCACAAATGAAAACTTGCAACACATCGATGGATTTATTCAACAATGTGCCAGCGGTTTTCAACCACATGCCAGCGCTTTAAAGTTTGGTTAATACTGATTAAGTTTTATGGGGTACG
>Ga0209712_10002510_pt1 | contig 15090 bp, 13 predicted proteins | sample ArcOceMetagenome_FD_187443 | JGI IMG/M metagenome (GOLD analysis project Ga0209712, IMG submission 187443) | Marine eukaryotic phytoplankton communities from Arctic Ocean - Arctic Ocean - Greenland ARC118M Metagenome (SPAdes) (version 2) | ecosystem: Environmental > Aquatic > Marine > Oceanic...
TTTGATTTCCTTGTCGAAGGTTAGCTTGGTCGCTACCTTGGCGCTGATCAATGCATCGTTGGTGCGGGCCACAATCGAAGAGTTACCGCGCACTTGCAGTTCATTGTGAACCTTGCGCTGACCGGTATAGGCGCGAGCCGTATCACCAGCCAGTAATCGCAATTCTTTAGTCGGCACTTCTCCAGTCAACAGCACAACACTATTGTAAACATGCACATTTACATGAGCTCGTCTAAGCTCTGGATCGGCTTTCTTAATATTGACCCCGATAAAGGTGTCCATTTTGATGTCGTTGATATCCGAGCCAATGGGAGATGATGTGGCATCCGGCATAATCGGTTCTTTGACAACCGAGTTGACCACGGTTGTGCAGCCGGACAGAAACGCCGCCATTGTTAAAACTAGCAAACTGTTGCGCATTTAATCACCTCCAAAAATATGACTGTCGATCAGTGCGCAGAGGCACTGAACAATTTGTACTTGCGACTGAATAACCAAGTGAGATGGCCAGCCAGCGACACTGATATGCACATCATTGTAGCTTACCGCGTTAATCAGCGAGTCGTCATTCTCAGCAGAAACAAGAACAATCGACATACCGCGATCGAGGGCAGTGTGAAGTGCGCCGAGCAGAATAGGGCTATTATTACCGCTGCTGAGCAAGACTAAAATATCGCCGCTCGCCGCCTGAGTTTTCAATGCTTGATTGTAACGTTCGGCAGAACTACTTTGCAGGGCGATCTGATTGAGATTGAGGGATGGAAAGCCGGGGCGATCAATATCGTAGCCCTGGGACAGATAATCGGTTAGCAACTGCGCTACCAAACCACTAGAATTCTCGCCGCAGGTAAACACACGGTTGCCCGCCAGCAGGGCCGAGGCAATTTTTTCCGCGGCACTGGCTATGGGCTCAGCACAGGTTTCACCGGTGGCCATAGTCGCTTCAATCATTTTTTGAAACTGATTAAAAACCTTTTGATCTACTGCGTCCAAAAACTGTTATCCCTATTTAAACTAATGGTTACTGAAGAATGTTCTCTATCCACTTAATGCAAAACGCGCCTGTCGTTGCTTGATTCTTATTGTCAGGGCTGATGGCGATAGCATCAAACCGGGCACTGACTTTATCTGTTAGGCCTTCACGCTGCATATAGGCTTGGGCTGCTGCGGTTAAGCGCTGACACTTTTGCGCGGTAATAGATTCTTCGGCTGAACCGTAATTAACACTGCTGCGAAAGCGCACTTCGACAAACACCAAAACCTTATTATCCAGCATAATCAGATCAATTTCGCCCCTCCGGGTGCGAAAGTTTTTCGCCACAAACGCCAAGCCCTTGGACTCAAGAAATTTCTGCCCCAGCTTTTCCGCGTCGGCACCGCTCAAACTGTTTTTTATGCCACTTGGGAATATCCGCTTCCCCATAATGTCCTTCCTTGAACACTGTAATATCAAAGGTTATAGCTCGGGCTTTGCTGGCACCACCCGACCTTTTTTAAACAGCGCCCATTTTTCTTTGCGCTTAATGCTGCCTTCTTCTAGAGACAGCATTCCAGTGGCGCCAAATACTGGCAATGCTCCTGGCCGCGCCATCTCATCGAGCAGGGCATGCAGCAAAAATGCGTCATAGCCCAGGGCGTAGAGCTGGCGATAGGAGGTCGGCAGGCGCTGATCTGGGGTCAGTGGCCTCGGCATATGACCTTCAAGAGTCCAGGGCATAGCGCTAAAGGTGATGCCGCTAAGATCGCGGTTGAGTTCTATCTGCTGGGTACCACTGTAGATATGCGAGGTGGCATAGACTGGAATATCGCCAGCATAGAGAAAATCTAAGGCCGGCTTAATCTGTCGTACTTTGTCCGAGTAGCCCAGCACAATGACCAGATCTATATCCTGACGGCGACGCGAGGTAGAGCTGAGGCTGCGATTAACCGAGCGTCGCAGTGCCAGGCTGCGCTTTTCACTGAGATCAATTTCCAGTGGCTGCTCTAACAATCGAGTGAAGTCATTAACACTATTGGGATAGGAAATTGCATCCACTACTGTGCCGCCTTTGGCAGTCCAGTAATCGACAAAATGACGTCGAGCACGCAGACCCCAGCCGCTATCCGGCGCAATCAATAAGACATTAGTCTGCCCCTTGATCCAGGCCTGATCGGCAATCTGGCTGACCTCATCCAGTGCCGAGAGACCGAACTGCACCAGATTCTCGGTCGGCTCGGATGCCTTATTGTTAGGACGGTCAGCACGGTCGATAGGGTCGAGACGGTTGAGGCTTAGGGTGGGCACCTTTAACTCTGAGTTAGCGGCCAGTTCTTCCACCTGAGACTGGCGCAGAGGACCGATCACCATATCGGCACCGCGTTCCACAGCCTGGTTATAGACCTCGGTTACCGGTACTGAAGCGGTGTCGTAGATAGCTATTTTGGGCAGACTACGGCCCTGGGCCAAGTTCTCATAGTAAGCGCTGACAAACCCATTAAGTACCGTATTGCTTGGGGTTTCATATTCACCTTGAAGCGGTAGCAGCAGAGCGATGCTCTTTGGCGTGGCACTGCTGCGGAATCGATTTTTTAATAGATTGGGGGGCGTCTTGGCTCCCGGGTGCTCCCGCCAGCTCTGCTTCCAGACCGCGAAAAAGCTTTTCTGTGCACTGGGATCGGCCTGTCGATAGCGCATGGCTGCGGCCAGTTCGAGCCAGCCGGCAAGCTCACCGCGGTCGGCGAGGTCCCGCTGCTGTAGCTGATTAAAGGGCAGTTCATTGAGTTGCAGCCAGATCTGATCGTGAAGGCGCGCGATCAGTCTTTGATCAGTGCCCTTGCGCGGATTGTAGAGCCCGCCTAGCTGAATATTATTCTCGATGCTGGCGATGATATTGCCACCGGCATAGTTAAGCGCGCTCTCGAGACTCAGGATACGGCGCTGAAAATTCATTTCCAGACCCGGTCGCAGAGCCACAAAACGTTTCTCGGAAAGTATTGTTTGGGCGCTGGCGAGCTGTAGCCCAGCAAGATCTAGTTCCAGACCGAGCAAGCTGTATTCGATAAAAAAGCTGTCGTTCAAAAGATCGCTATTAATCAGCAGTAATGTGCTTTTACTCTGCTCGAGATCAGCACCTTGGGCAAATAGGATGGCAATATCCAGCAGCATATTGTCTCTGCGATAAGCGTCTACTGAATTTATCCGTGCCAGAGCCAATTCCGCTTGGCTAACCAGCGACTGATTGATCTCGGTATCTTCAGAACCCAGAGTAACTCGGGCAATTGGCCCTGAAACTTGCGTTGTAGTTGGCGCACAGCCCCCGATAAAGGCTAAGATGGCCAGCGCATAAATCATCGAGAGAGAAAGTCTTTTAGTCATGAACTCAAATCAATCCGGTACGTTGTATGTAGTCGCCACACCCATAGGCAATCTGGGTGATATGGTACCCCGAGCAGTGGAGATCCTTCAATCAGTGAAGGCTATTGCCTGTGAGGATACCCGTCACAGCAAAAAATTGCTGGATCATTTTCGCATCGATACACCATTGATGGCCTATCACGACCACAGTGACAAAAAAAGCAGCCATAAGATTCTGGTGCAGCTCGCTGGGGGCAATGATATAGCCCTGATTTCCGATGCGGGTACCCCGCTAATTTCCGATCCTGGCTACCGCTTGGTCTTAGCCGCTCGGCAGCAGGGCATCAGTGTGATTCCGGTTCCCGGTGCCTGTGCGGCTATTGCTGCACTGAGCGTAGCAGGTCTGCCCACTGACCGATTTAGATTTATTGGCTTTTTGCCCGCCAAGAGTACTCAGCGTAAAAAGGTGCTGGAGGAGTTGTCGGCTGTGCCGGAGACCATGGTCTTCTATGAGGCGCCCCATCGAATTTTGGAAACCTTAAAAGACAGTGTTTCGGTATTTGGTGCAGAGCACAGTGGTTTTATCGCTCGTGAACTGAGCAAAAACTTTGAGACCTACCTTCATGGCACCCTGGCCGAGTTGGTGGAGATAGTCGAAGCCGATAGCAATCAGCAGCGTGGTGAAATTGTCTTGGTCTTGGCCGGTAGAGAAGAGACTGAGAGTGCTGTAACCGTGGACGGTGAAAGAGTTTTGCGTCTGCTGCTGGCAGAATTGCCCACCGCCAAAGCCGCGGCACTCACTGCCAAGATTACTGGCGGTGATAAAAAGCAGTTTTATCAAATGGCGCTGGCCTTAAAAGAGTAATTGAGGGCTTAATAAAAAAGGGCCAGTTCTTTCGAACCAGCCCTCTGCACCACTAATAATCTATCTATTAAAAGCTTATCTATTAACAGCTTATCTACTTACTGTGCTGAATATCCGCAACCGTTAAGGCCGTCATATTAAAGATACCTCGAGAAGACACCGACGGAATCACAATATGGGCTGGCTTGCTAAAGCCATTGATAAACGGCCCGATCAGCAGGGCATCAGTCAGTGAGCGAATCAATCCCATGGCAATATTGGCCGCATCCAAGTTAGGCATGACCAAGACATTGGCGCGCCCCTCGAGGGTCGACTGTGAATAGATGGTCTTGCGTAATTTAGGGTTCAGCGCGCTGAGCACATGCATCTCACCATCAATCTGTAGCTCTGGATGAGCTTCCCGCAACAGCTCACTGGCTAAACGCATTTTTCGTGCCGAGGCGGTATTGGCCGTGCCAAAGTTTGAGTGGGACAGCAGTGCCACCTTGGGTTCAATACCAAAGCGCTTAACCAGATCAATACTGGCCTCGGTAATTTGCACTAACTCTTCGGCCGTGGGATCCACATTCATCGCTGTATCAGCCAAAAATAACGGGCCATCAGGCATCAACAATACGGCTGCCGACGAGACCAAGTGTTCTTTATGAGCAGGGCCGAGCAGATGCATAATTTCCCGCAGATGGAAGTCGAAGCGACCCACCTTGCCGCAGATAAGGCCATCGGCTTCGCCGCGGGCCAGCATCACTGCAGCGATAGCGGTCTGATCATCGCGCATAATCTTGCGCGCAGCATCCACTGAAACACCGTGACGACCGACACTCTCGTGATAAAACGCAGCGTACTGTTCGTGGCGATCATTATCGCTGGGATCAAATATTTCTACATCTTTGTCCAGGTCGATACGCAGGCCGAGACGGTCAATCTTTTGTTCCATGCCAGCGCGACGGCCCACCAGGATAGGCGTGGCGATCTGCTCGTCCAATACCGCTTGCACGGCCAACAGCACATCGTCGTTTTCCCCTTCGGCATAGACAATGCGCGCCGGGGCTTTTTTTGCTAGCTCAATAATGGGCTGCATAAACAGACCGGCCTGATTAATAAACTCATTCAGGGTCTGGCGATAGGCTTCTAAATCTTCGATGGGACGTGTTGCCACGCCACTGGCCATGGCGGCCTTTACCACTGCCATGGGCACTACTTCAATCAGACGGGGATCAAAGGCTTTGGGGATAAGATACTCAGGACCAAATTTAAGCGCTTCATCAGCGTAGGCCGCTGCCACTACATCCGAGGTTTCCATCGTGGCCAGATCGGCGATGGCGCGCACCGCGGCCATCTTCATCTCTTCGTTGATCGTCGAAGCACCGCAGTCCAATGCGCCGCGGAAAATAAACGGGAAGCAGAGTACATTGTTAACTTGGTTGGGGTAGTCGGAACGGCCGGTGGCGACGATCGCGTCAGGGCGGGCGGCCATGGCTTCCTCCGGCATGATCTCTGGAATCGGGTTGGACATGGCGAGAATAATGGGTTTTGGCCCCATCTTTTTCACCAGCTCGCCATTTAACACGCCGGGCCCTGAGAGACCCATAAACAGATCAGCACCTTCGATAGCATCGTCAATGGTGCGATCGCTGGTCTCGACGGCATAGTCTTCTTTCCAAGGGTTCATACCGTCCTTGCGGCCAGCATAAATAACACCGGTGCGGTCAATCATGCGTACATTTTTCTTTTGCAGGCCCATGCTTACCAGAAGGTCGACACAGGCGATACTGGCAGCGCCAGCCCCTGAGACCACCAGTTTTACATCTTCAAACTTTTTATCCACTATGCGCAGGCCGTTATAGATAGCCGCGGCGGCAACAATGGCGGTGCCGTGTTGATCGTCGTGAAACACTGGGATCTTCATGCGCTCGCGGAGTTTCTTCTCTACCATAAAGCATTCTGGCGCCTTGATATCTTCAAGGTTAATACCGCCAAAGGTTGGCTCAAGAGAGGCGATAATATCGACCAGCTTATCGACATCGGTTTCGTCCACTTCAATATCGAAGACATCGATATTGGCAAATTTCTTAAACAGTACTGCCTTGCCTTCCATCACCGGCTTCGACGCCAGCGGGCCAATATTGCCTAGACCTAGCACAGCAGTGCCATTGGTGATTACCGCTACCAGATTACCGCGGGATGTTACCGAGGCCACTTCCGTAGGATTCTCCACAATCAACTCACAGGCGTGGGCCACACCGGGAGAATAGGCCAGAGACAAGTCACGCTTATTCGCCAGCGGCTTAGTCGGCCGAATTTCCAATTTACCCGGTGTCGGATGGGTGTGGTATTTCAGTGCGGCTTCTTTAAATGAATCGGTCATCTGTGGAAATTTCCTGTTACGGTAATGGGGATAAACCTATGCCAAACGTAGTGTATAGACTAGATTGGCAAGAGGCTCCAGCTGTGAGGCGCGTATTTTAGCGCGGCGCCTAGGTAAATAGCTATGCGCCTCGAGGTTACACTTGTAATACTTTGGATCACTTGAAAGAATACCCCTGCATTACAATAGGAACTCTATATTGAGTACTCATAAAAATATACTTCATATACTTCAGGGCCGGGCCGATCGGCTTCGTGCTCCGGTGGTGTCTCTATTGCTAATGGCTTTGCTGATTTGCTGGCCAACCTCAAGTTGGGCTCAGAGCGACAGTGCCCGCACATTGTTTGCCGATAACAAAGCCGGCATTCTGCAAATCAGGATTATCGATATTACCTCGGGTAGCAAGAGCGCCATTGGTTCGGGTTTTGTGGTTAACGAGACAGGCCTGATCGCGACCAATTATCACGTGGTGCAAATGGCTGCCAGCAAGCCTGAGCAATATCGTATTGAATATCTCAGTGCCAGTGGTACGGCCAACAGCCTGACTCTGGTTGACGTCGATGTGATCAATGATTTGGCTCTGGTTCAAGTCATTGGCCAGATCACGCCGGTGTTGCCCTTGGCGGCGGCTGAGCCCCCTATCGGAGTGCCGGTGTATGCTCTGGGCAATCCCCTTGACCTGGGTATGACCGTGGTTCCCGGTACCTACAACGGTATCAATCGAACCAGCTATCATCCGCGGGTGCATTTTACTGGTTCACTAAACTCTGGCATGAGCGGCGGGCCAACGCTTAATCAAGCCGGTGAAGTGGTGGGTATCAATGTTTCTACCGCCGGCAATCAGGTGAGTTTTTTGGTGCCGGTGACGGCGCTACAGCAGTTAATCGCCGAACATCAATTGCGTGGCCAGGGCGTGGAGAATATCCGCCAGCGAATTGGCCAATAATTGATTGCCGATCAAGAGAAAAAATTCGCCCAACTGCTGGCTCTCGACTGGCCGACCATTGCTCTTGGCGAAGCCCTGGTGGTCAATGAGCTGTCACCCTTTTTCAGGTGCTGGGGCGGGTCTAATAGTAGCTCTGACAAAGCCCAACTGCTGAATGCCGACCGCACCTGTCGCAGTGAAGATAATATTTACCTGAATGCCAAATTTAACAGCGGTGTGATCGAACATCAGTTCTTCTGGTTGGAGGCGGACAAACTCAATCAGCTGCAGTTTTACGCTTACTATCAACGTCTATTTAGCGATTTCGCCCCTGGTAATAAGGCCCGTGAAAAAGATGTTAGCGACTACCAGTGCGATAGTGAATTTGTCGCGGTGAATAATATTGAGGCGCAGCCTGAGCGCAAAACTAAGGCGGTGTTTTGTGCCCGGGCCTACAAAGATTATCCGCAGTTATACGACGTACTGTTTTTGCAGGGCACGGTGGACGATTCTCGCGCCGCCTTTATCAGTCACTTTACCTTGGCCGGTGTCAGCCGCGAAAACGCTAAAGCCTATGCGCGCAAGTTTATGGAGGTGTCGCAATGGCAGTAATTATTGAACTGTTGGGTTGGGGCGGCAAGCGCCAGCGCTACTTCACTGTTGAGGGGCCAGCGGTGACAATTGGCCGTAGCTATCAGAACGATGTGGTTCTTGGCGACGGGCATATTTCTCCCGAACATCTGCGCCTCGATGCTATCGACCCTAGTAACGCGGTTGAGGGTGGGTGGCAGCTAACCGACCTGGATAGTCTTAATGGCGTCGAGATCCTTAAAAATCCCCATTCGACCAACTCTCATTTTACCCGCGCTGATCCCCATGAATCTGATTCACTAATCCTGCTCGGAGAAGGTGCAGAGTTAAAGATTGGCCGCACTCGATTGCGTATTCTCTCTGACAGCCATCCAGTGGATCCGGCTAAAGGGCTGCACCATCTTGAACAGGATGTGGGGAAATTAAACCGACTGTCTATTTGGTTGCCGCTTTTTCTAGTCAGTTTGACTCTGGATATAGGCGCACTCTATGCCAGCAGCTATATAGAATGGCAGTGGAAAAATGTGCTCTCGACGATTTTGGGCACCCAGGCAGGGCTGCTTATGCTGGCGCTTTTCTGGGGCGGGCTGGGTCGCTTTTTACGCAGCGAAAGTCACTTCTTGAGTCACTACTGTTTGATTTTGTTGGCTGGCCTGGCCTATTCGCTGTCGGACTGGCTGATCGGGGTCCTCGGTTACAACTTGGGTACCCAAACGGTGGCGCTAGTCTTAAAACCACTGATTGCCCTGTCGTTTGCGGGGCTTTTGCTCTCGGCTAATTTTGCCCTGGCGACCAATATGTTGCCTCGCCAGCGCTGGGTTTCAGCTCTCGGCTTTGTAATGCTGATCATTGTTGTTAGTATCACCGCCCAAGTGAGCCAGTGGGGTGAGTTCTCACCCTATCCTGATTACTTCTCTGGTCTTGAGGTGCCTGTATTGCAGTTCGCTGATGCAGAATCAGCAGAGCAATTTGTGGTCGGTTTGGACCCCATTTTTGCTGCAGCTGATCGTATGGCCCTCGACTAAATATCGCTGGTGATGCAAAAAATAGAAAAATAAACGCCGTGATTAAACGGCCAAAAAAATAATAGGGATTAATCGTGGAAGCATTTGTTAATTATCTCAATGGTATTATCTGGAGTTCGGCGCTGATCTATCTGTGCCTTGGCACCGGGCTCTACTTTTCACTGCGCACACGTTTTCTGCAAGTTCGTCACTTCGGCCATATGTTAAAAATTATGCGTGAAGGCAAGAGCTCCGAGGCCGGTGTCTCATCTTTTCAAGCACTGACCATGTCCCTTTCAGGACGGGTTGGCACAGGTAATATTGCCGGCGTCGCCACTGCCATTGCCATTGGCGGCCCAGGTGCAGTTTTCTGGATGTGGACCGTGGCCTTTCTCGGGGCATCCACCGCCTATATAGAAGCTACCCTCGCACAGATCTATAAAGAGCTAGATGACAACGGCAGCTACCGCGGTGGCCCAGCCTATTATATTGAAAAAGCCATGGGCCAAAAATGGTATGCCTGGACCTTTGCCGTGGCGACTATTATTGCTATGGGCTTCTGTCTGCCGGGTATTCAGGCCAACAGTATTGTTGCCGCCATGAATAATGCTTGGGAGATTCCAGCGCTGGTGACGGCTTCCGTATTGGCAGTGGGTCTGGCGCTGATTGTGATTGGCGGCGTCAAACGCATTGCCAATTTTGCTCAGGTTGTGGTGCCGGTGATGGCAGCTGGCTATATCCTTATTGCCTTTACCGTGGTGTTTCTCAATATCGATATGGTCCCCACAGTCACCAAGTTAATTATCAATAGTGCCTTTGGCCTCGATGCCGGTTACGGTGCGATTATCGGCATGGCCGTGGCCTGGGGTGTTAAGCGCGGCGTTTACTCCAATGAAGCAGGGCAGGGCAGTGGCCCGCATCCGGCTGCTGCGGCAGAAGTGTCCCACCCAGCCAAGCAGGGTTTGGTTCAGGCCTTTTCGGTGTATGTGGATACGCTACTTATTTGTTCGGCGACTGCCTTTATGATTCTGTTGACCGGCCTCTACAATGTCGAGGGTGCCGACGGCACTTACCTCTATCAGGGTCTACCCGGTGTCGATGTGGGTCCAGCTTATGTACAGGCAGCCTTTGATACAGTGATGCCTGGCTTTGGCAGCAGTGTGCTGGCTATAGCGCTGTTGTTTTTCGCCTTTACCACCATTGTTGCCTACTACTATATTGCCGAAACCAATGTCATGTTTATTAACCGCAAGGTGCATCGTCCATGGTTGGCCAACCTGCTGAAAGTGCTGGTGATTACATCGGTGATGTACGGTGGTATCAAGAGCGCCGATCTGGCTTGGGCTCTGGGTGATGTGGGTGTTGGAATTATGGCTTGGCTAAATATTGTCGCGATCCTTATTTTGCAGCGCCCCGCTTTGGTAGCGCTTAAAGATTACGAACAGCAGTTGGATGCGGGAGTAGATCCAAGCTTTGATCCCGAGGCTTTGGGAATTGAAAAGGCTGATTTCTGGGTCGATAGAAAGAACGCTCAGAGTCAGTAGCTGTTGGTAGCCAACAGCCTCTGTTAGTAGCGAATAGCCGCTACTAACAGGCTATTCGCTTACAGGCTATTCAGCTTCAGCTTCGGCATCGGCCTCAAGGGGCCAACCGCCAAGATCTTTCCAGCGATTCACAATGCCACAGAACAGCTCTGCGGTTTGCACTGCGTCATAAAGGGCACTGTGAGCACTGCGATTGTCGAAATCCATCTTCGCCGCCTGGCAGGCTTTAGCCAATACGGTTTGGCCATAGGCTAGACCGGCGAGGGTAGAGGTATCGAAGCAGGAAAAGGGATGAAACGGATTGCGTTTTATCTGATTTCGATTGACCGCGGCGTTAACAAAACCCAGATCAAAATGAGCGTTGTGAGCCACCATCACTGAACGAGTACAGCCGGTTGCGCTGATCTCATGACGGATGGGTCGAAAGATATCGCGCAGAGCTTCACCTTCCTCCTCCGGCATACGTTCCGGATCGTAAAGATCAATACCAGTAAATTCTAGCGCCGCTTTTTCAACGATGGCACCTGGAAAGGGATCGACATTTCTACTGTGGGTCTCTTTGATTTGGATATTGCCCTGAGCATCCATCTCCAGAATCACCGCGGCAATTTCCAGCAGTGCGTCGGTGCGAGAGTTAAAACCACCGGTTTCAACATCTATTACAACAGGCAAAAATCCCCGAAAGCGCTCGGCGATATTATTCGTATACTCTTCACTATCAGACTCTTTGATGATCGGCGACATATCCATTAGTGGTCCATTTTCCAATTCAGAGTGGTACCAGCGCCGAGAGGAATCAGTTGCGAATCATCAAACGGAATCGCTGCGGGCAGCTGCCAGGGTTGGCGTAATAAGGTAATGCTAGTGGTGTTTCTCGGCAGGCCATAAAAGTCTGCACCGTACTTGCTGGCAAAGCCCTCGAGCTTGTCCAGCGCACCGGCCTCTTCAAAGGCCTGGGCATAGAGTTCAATCGCTGCGTGATGGCTAAAGCAGCCAGCGCAACCACAGGCACTCTCTTTTTTATCCTGGGCATGGGGCGCAGAATCAGTGCCCAAAAAGAACTTCGGGTTGCCGCTAGTGGCCGCTTTAATCAGTGCATGTTGATGAATATCGCGCTTCAAAATCGGCAGACAAAACAGGTGCGGTCTAATACCGCCAACCAACATATGGTTGCGATTGTAGAGCAGATGCTGAGGAGTAATGGTCGCGGCCACATTGTCACCGGCTGAGGCAACAAACTCTGCTGCTTCAAGGGTCGTAATATGCTCAAAGATAATTTTTAACTTGGGGTAGTGCTGAACCAACCCGCGCAGATGACGCTCGATAAATACCGCTTCGCGATCAAAAATATCAATCTCGCTGGCGGTGACTTCACCGTGGAGCTGCAACACCATGCCCACTTCCTGCATGGTGGCAAGCACCTTTTGGATATTGTTGAGACTGGTAACGCCGGAATCGGAATTGGTTGTAGCCCCTGCCGGATAATACTTGCAGCCATGGATAAATCCACATGCTTTCGCCGCGCGAATTTCATCGACGGTAGTATTATCCGTGAGGTAGAGAACCATTAATGGTTCCCAATTAGAGCCTGCTGGACGCTGAGCCAAAATGCGCTCGCGGTATGCGCCGACCTGAGCCACGGTGGTTGCCGGTGGCATTAGGTTGGGCATAATAATGCCGCGACCAAAGCCTCTTGCGGCGGCAGGTACGGTAGCTTCCAGCATACTGTTGTCGCGCAGATGCAGGTGCCAATCGTCGGGTAGGATAAGCGTGATTTGATCCATTATATTTTGTCCGCAGAGTCTGTGCGAGAGTGCAGGGTGAATGCTACCGGAAACAGTGGCTTCATACGAGTATTTTGCGTGATAACGCCCGTCTTATAACATCCTCTGGTTCCAAACTTGCAACCATGCCTCAAACTCAGAGGGTCTTATCTTAAAGCGTGCAAAGTTACCGCCATGCAAAGCCAGCAGCTCGTTTTCGGCCTCTTCTCTAAACTGCTCCGCGTCCGCCGCCGGAATATTGTCCTTGGCCCAGCTTGCTAGAAGTTTGAATGCCGCTATTCTGTTAAGTTTATGCAGAACAATATAATTAATGATTTCACGCAGCTTAATACGATATTTGAGTACAAATGGGTTGGGATCGCCGATAACCTGCTGAACCACCTTGTACCTTTCTGCCGAGCGTTCATAGGTCCAAATAAACAGCTCTTTAAGCAGATCGACGTTGTTTAACTCATAGATACCCAGCATCGCAGAGGTGTAAGAATCGGTAGGCACATCGACAAAAGACAGCGGTGCCAAGTTGGCGCGTATCAGCGGAATATTGGCTGCTAATCGTGACACCCGTTTATTCACGTCTTCAAAAGGCTGCAAGTAAGGCAGTTGCACCATGACAAAAAACGCCTGCTCAAAAGGGTCTGTAATGGCCGCGGCTGAGATCAGTATTTGGGCAAAGCACTCTTCAATCATTTGCGGTATTTCGAGCGGGTAATACACAGACTGACCTATACCAACAGCAATACGCCGTAGCCGACCTGTGGCCTCTTGTCCGAGCAGTAAATTATTGGCCAGCAAAGCATGGAGGCTAAGTATGGTTTGCGTATCAAAGTCGATGTCCTGAGCAGATTCCACCATAAACTCAATGGCATCTTTGTGATTAAGAATCATCTGAGCATCAAGCTGCCCCTTACCCTCAATAGCCTCATCAAAACTAATTAACCGTTTGGTGTCGAGTAGCGAATAAGTATTGCCCTCAAGACGACTCGAGTTAAAAGACAGGTCGATAAGCAATCGATTGAGTATTTGTTTTGCGTAGGTGCCAGCCGGTTGCTGTCCCGTAGGCGGTGTTCCAATTTGGTGCAAATGAGCCAGTTCTGTAGCAGATAGATAGGTGCTGACATTAGGCTCGTAGGACTCCAAAAACGCGCGGCTATAACCCACAGGCTTGCGCTTATGAACTGGCTGGCGAACAATTTGTTGAATCTCTGCAGCACTTTTTGAGATGGGGACGGTTGAGATAGCGACAGGCGGCTGATTTTCATACTCGGGCGTATCTTCCCGCAACTGGTTTGCAGTGGTCGGTAAATAATACCGTGCCCAACGTTTTTCGCCCTGTCTAATAAGGCGCTGGTTATCGACAAGGTATTTCAAGCGATACTGCAACGTACGGGGAGGCAACCCAGTCGCCAACTGACTGGCAATATTCAGCAGAGACGCGCCATCGGGGTAGCAGCGAACTATAGCCTCCAGCGCCTCTAGCTCTTCCTGTGGAATAATTTTCGCCATTGCAGATACCTCCATTAATTGCTGCAATCAATCTATGCGCAGCTAAACACATAAGCGCAATTAAATCATACTTATGCGCAGTTAACCACCTAAACGCAACCATAGAGGCTATACGCAATGATTCTGGTCGGTGCATTGATGGCCAGTACCCATCTCCGCCTGCCTATTGATTACTGCATGCGGCACACTAAAGCCAGACTCAGATCGAGTGCTTATCCGCAACATTACTTTGATCGATGCCAACAAGGGCATTTGTGAAAGTCGCTCAGTGACTCTCTCCAATGGTCTTATCTATCGCATTACATCGACCGCCGAAGAGGATTTCCCAAAGTCGTTGCGTGGGCTGGATCAGAGTGACAAAACAGTAGCCTCCATTGCCGTTTTATGAAAAAGTAACAGCATTCAAGCAGGCTGTTATCCAATACTATGAATATTACCCTTCTTACCAACCGTGACCTTCCAAGCCATTTGGCGCTTAGTCGTTTGATCGGCGCTCTTAGCCATCACAAACTGTCGATTTTTATCTCAGAAAAGGTCGGTGCTGATCACCGGCTTCCGCAACCTTTAATGGATCTGGCGGCCTTTGAAAAAAAGGTGCTGGCTGATGGTCGGCCTAGCTTTGATGATCTGGCGGCGTGTGCTGCCTGCACTTTGCAAGGCTTTTCGGATATCGGCAATCGGGTGAATGGCCCAGAGGGCATTGCGCGCCTTCAGGCGACTGAGCCTGACCTTATTATTTCCCTGCGCTTTGGCTTGATTATCCGCGATGCGGTGATTGCGATTCCCAAGCATGGGGTGATTAATCTGCACTCTGGGCTATTGCCGGATTACCGTGGGGTGATGGCGACGTTTAGGGCGATGTTGGACGGCGAGTCTGAGATTGGCTCGACGCTGCATTTTATTCAGGATGCGGGTGTTGATACGGGGGATATTATTTCTCTGTTGCCTATTCCTGTGGCGACCGATAAATCCTATCTGTTTAATGTGCTGAATCTCTATGCCGGTGGCTGTGATCAGATAATTGAAGCGGTGGCGGCTATTGCGGCGGGGCAGCCTTTAGATGCTCGGCCTCAGCAGGGGCGGGCGGGGTACTACAGCTTTCCCTCAGAGGAGCAGTTGGCGGAGTTTTTTACGTTGGGCTATTCGTTGTTTGAAGAAGATGATGGAGAGGGTGA
>Ga0209712_10002513_pt1 | contig 15070 bp, 11 predicted proteins | sample ArcOceMetagenome_FD_187443 | JGI IMG/M metagenome (GOLD analysis project Ga0209712, IMG submission 187443) | Marine eukaryotic phytoplankton communities from Arctic Ocean - Arctic Ocean - Greenland ARC118M Metagenome (SPAdes) (version 2) | ecosystem: Environmental > Aquatic > Marine > Oceanic...
GCGTTACTCACCCGTCCGCCGCTCGACGCCTGATAGCAAGCTATCATCGTTTCCGCTCGACTTGCATGTGTTAAGCCTGCCGCCAGCGTTCAATCTGAGCCATGATCAAACTCTTCAGTTTAATTTTTAAGTCTGACAATTAAGTCCGACTGCTCAAGTATTTAAAACTACTGTTAAATAAATTTGACAGTGTTTCGACTTACTCGAATAAAAGTCTGTGTGCTTCCTAAGAAGCTATACATCGACTGTTTCGGTAAGTACCCACACGAATTGTCTGAATTCGTTTTTAAGGAACTTGATTGCCGCTCGGGCTAATCAATCTGCTGCGTTAGCAGCGGTGCTTCTCTCGAAGCGAGGCGCGCATTCTACAGAAGCGCTTCTCTATGTCAACCTTAATTTTCGTTTTGTTTTTGAAGCTCTTTATAAAAAGGCCTTTAAAAACAACCGGTTAAATCAAGCACTCAATGAAGCTTCACAAGAAGGTCTTCGTTAAGCGAGGCGCGCATTCTACATCGTTAGATCAGTGCGTCAACCTGTTTTTGAAAGTCTTTATTAAAAAGTTAAAACTGAGTAAAAAGTCTTTCAAACTCAACTACTTAGATGCCGTTTTTCTCTTTAAAGAAAAGGGCCCTGCGTTGTTGAGGAGGCGCATTCTACGCACTTCAGGTTTCTCGTCAACACTTCTTTTAAAAAGTTTTTCTGGCCGACGAATCTATAGATTAGAAGAGGTTTTTTTATACGCAAGTAGGATTGGATATATTTTCATCACAATAAAAGAAATGAATAAGACTGAGATCAACAGCGCCAAAGAGAACTCTGCTTTTACCTGCCACCAAAGGTGAATCATAACCAAGACCGCTACCGGATAAACCAGTAGATGCAGTGTCTTCCATTTACGTTTTAAGCGCTTTTGCCAACCCTTTGTTGATGTGACCGCTAAAGGCAATAGCAATAGAATGGCAAGCGCACCTACCAATATGTAAGGACGCTTTTGAATATCCTCAGCCAGGTCACTCCACTCTAAGCCCAGCATCAACAATAAGTACGCCACCATATGCAGTACGGCATAAAAGAACACACTCAAACCTAAACGCCTGCGATAAGGCATAAGATTTAAACCCAGCTTCTTTATATATCGAACCGCCAGCACCAACGCCAAATACAGCAATGCCCACTCACCAACAATATGTACAACGGCTTTGCCCGGCTCCGCTCCCCAATACAGTAGATCGCCCATTATTTGTACTTGGTAGATCCCCAACGCCAATTGTAAAAGCGGCAGAAAAACCAATAGCCAAATCAGGCTATTAAGATAGATTGGCTTACGCTGAAATATTGTCATTAATAGAAACGCTTTAGATCCATGTCTTTATATAGGTGCGCCACTTGCTCGCCGTAGCCATTAAACATTTGAGTGGGAATGCGCTTCACATCAAAGAAGCTGCTTGGCAAGCGCTTCTCTTTTGCCTGACTCCAGCGCGGATGATCCACATTAGGATTCACATTGGCATAAAAGCCGTACTCTCTTGGGGCTATTTGGCTCCATGTGGTTTTTGGTGGTTTATCTGTAAAGCGTATTTTCACAATGGACTTAATGCTTTTAAAGCCGTATTTCCAAGGTACCACCAAGCGAATGGGCGCACCGTTTTGATTTGGCAGATGTTTGCCATACAAACCCGTGGCCATAAACGCCAATTCATTCATGGCTTCATCCATGCGCAAGCCTTCTACATACGGCCAATCGATTGTAGAAAACGCATGGCGCTGACCACTTAAGTTTTCAGGATCATGAATGGAAACAAATTCAACATACTTGGCTTTTGATGTGGGTTTGAATTGTTTGAGCATGCTCGCCAGCGAAAACCCCACCCAAGGCACAACCATCGACCATGCCTCTACACAACGCAGCCGATAAATACGCTCTTCTAGCTGCTGCTTGGCCAGAATGTCTTCTAGGTGAAACTTACCTGTATTTTCTGCATGACCTTCTACGGTAATCGACCAGTTATCGGTTTTAAGTTCCGATGCGTTACGCACAGGGTCGCCTTTACCTGTGCCCAGCTCGTAGAAATTATTATACGAGGTCACCACATCTTCAGGGGTTAAGGTGTCGTCTTTGCCGTACGGCGTATCTTTAAATTTAAGTGCTGATGCGAAACCCACAGATGGCAATGCCAAGCCTGCAAATGCAAACAACCCCTCTTTAATAAATTGGCGGCGCTGTTTATAGATGGATTCAGGGGTGACGTCTTTCTCTGTTAAAGAAGCCGCTGAACCATTGGAAAGCGATGAGGGGCGAATAATCATGCGTTATGCCGTCCACAAAAAGATAAGTGAAGTTTAGACGCGTAATACTTAAATAGTTCCCTATTTATGCAGGCATTAAAACAACAAAGCCCCGACTTAAAAAAAGACAGGGCTTTGTTATTTGAATTGAGGTAGCTAATTAACCGCTTACTTGGCCGCTTTACGAGCCTTTAGCATTTTCCAAACCGTCATAATCGGGCCAGAGGCACCGTAGATTAAAAAGATCGCCAATAGAACAATTGGAGGATTGGTTGCAATCACTGCAAACACACCAACAACCGCCAGCATGGCAACAAACGGCACCTTGCCTTTAAGGTCAATGCCTTTAAAGCTGTGGTATTGCACGTTACTTACCATCAATAAACCAGCTAAACCGACAATCACCACCATCACTGGGGCTACTGTTGTAGCAGCAACACCTAAATAGTTAAACACCCAAACTGTGCCTGCCACAATGGCTGCGGCCGCTGGGCTTGCTAAACCTGTGAAGTAATTTTTATCGGCGGTATCAATTTGTGTATTAAAGCGTGCTAAACGCAATGCCGCACCTGCCACATAAATAAACGCAGCGATCCAACCAATTTGACCCAATGATTGCAAACACCAGCTAAAGGTAATCAGTGCTGGCGCCACACCAAAGCTCACCATGTCGGCAAGGGAGTCGTATTCGGCACCAAACTCAGATTGTGTATTGGTTAGGCGCGCTACACGTCCATCCAAACCATCTAGGATCATGGCAATGAAAATCGCAATGGCGGCTTTGTCGAAATGGCCATTCATTGACGCCACTACCGCATAAAAACCAAAAAATAATGCGCCTGTGGTAAATAGGTTAGGCAGTAAATAGATGCCTTTATTGCGCAGGCCGTCTTTGCTGCGTGCTTCAGAACCTGTTTGCTCTTGTTCTGTTTGTTCGTTTTCAGTATTCAAAGGTCTGCCTTTTGTTCGTCCACTTAGCCTTTAACGTTAAAGGGCGGTGGGAGCCTAAATTATTGTTTTGCCGCATTTTATGACAATTTTACAGGGAATGCTTGCCTGTCTTTACCTCAACAAGCTTATACAGGCTCTAGCTCACACATTTAGCCGATACAAGCACAGTATAGTTTACTTTTTAAGCACTTCTTGTGCTCTTAACGCTCACTGGCCAACCAATCTTCAGCCACCTGCCAAAACGCTTGCACCAATGGGTGTACTAAATGCTGATTTAATACACACAAGCCCACCGAAAACGGTTCAAGCTCAGGCAATACCGTCAGCAGCCTAACTTTTTCTGCCATTGGGCTGTTGCTCAATACCAAATCAGGTACCACACCAGCACCAAATCCCAAAGCCACCATGGCCACAATGGCTTCGTGACCCGAAACCTGTGCATATATAGAAGGCTTAATGCTTTGCTGTTTAAACCATTTTTCCACTCGTACACGTGCCAAGCCGCTTTCAGATAAGATCATGGGCACAGATGACCAATCGACACTTGAGCTGCTAACCGCATTACTAACCGGCCCACTTTGAATGGGCGCGATAAACCTTAGGGGCACTTGAGTCACGGGCTTAAACGCCAACCGACTAGAAAGCTGGTCGGGGCGAGCTGCAATGGCGATATCTACTTCACCTTTTAAGGCCATGTCCACCGCTTGCGCTGCATCCCCTGTTCTTAAACGAATATCCACATTGGGGTGTCGCTCTCGAAACACAGCTAATAACTCAGATAAAAAACTATAACTGGCCGTCACCGAGCAATACAGTGAAAGCTCACCTTGCAGCTCACTGGCCTGAGTATGCAACTGACGTTTTAGCTGCTGATACTGCTCCACACTTAATAAGGCAAATTCTCGAAACTGCTCGCCCGCTTGTGTTAAGCGTACGTCTTTACGGTCACGCTCAAACAGGCGCTGACTTAACTCATCTTCTAAGCGCTGCACCATACGGCTAATGGTGGATGCCGAGGTATGGCATTTCACCGCTGCCTGCCCGTAATGCAAGGTATCGCACAGCACTATGAATTGATTTAGGTCTTTAAAATCCAAGGAACACCTACTCTATTTGCCCACCATTAAACGGCTTTCTATCCGCTTTAATGCAGATTAAACACACAAGCGCCATTGTATTGCATTTATCGCAACACGCAATTGCAAATATCGCGTTTTACGCAACAGCGTTTTTTGCCTACACTTCAGCCGATTTTAAATTTCCATGAAAGTTTTTAAACCGAAAGTAGCTTCTAGCAGCGTCAACGGCGCAGACCTAGCAAGGCCTAAACACTCGAAAGCACATGAGTTTACTCTAGTAAATGATTGGCTTGGGAGGGTTTTAACGCCGCTAGGGCAAGTAAGTTAGCTGCTTGAAGTTACGGTGGCTTTCATAACCCCCTATTTAAAGAGGAATCTAAGATGGGTCAGAATTACTTCAACACTCTAAACCTACGTGAACAGCTAGACCAACTAGCCCGTTGTCGTTTCATGGACCGCAGCGAATTCGCTAACGGTTGTGAAGCCCTTAAAGGCAAAAAAGTTGTAATCATCGGTTGTGGTGCACAAGGCCTTAACCAAGGTCTTAACATGCGCGACTCTGGTCTAGACGTATCTTACGCTTTGCGTGATGCGGCGATCGCTGAAAAACGTCAGTCTTACAAAAATGCAGCTGACAACGGTTTCACTGTTGGCACATACAAAGAACTTGTTCCTACTGCTGACCTAGTATGCAACCTGACTCCTGATAAGCAGCACACTGACGCTGTTTCTACTGTTATGCCTCTTATGAAAGAAGGCGCAACACTAGGTTACTCTCACGGTTTTAACATCGTTGAAGAAGGCATGCAGATCCGTAAAGATCTAACAGTAATCATGGTTGCTCCTAAGTGCCCTGGTTCTGAAGTACGTGAAGAATACAAGCGTGGCTTCGGTGTTCCAACGCTTATGGCTGTTCACCCAGAAAACGATCCACAAGGCATTGGCCACGAACAAGCTAAAGCTTGGGCGTCTGCTACTGGTGGCGATCGCGCTGGTGTTCTTGAATCTTCTTTTGTTGCTGAAGTTAAATCTGACCTTATGGGCGAGCAAACTATCCTTTGCGGTATGTTGCAAACTGGCGCCATCCTAGGTTACGAAAAAATGGTTGCTGACGGCATCGACGGCCCATACGCTGCAAAACTGATTCAGTTCGGTTGGGAAACTGTTACTGAAGCACTTAAGATTGGCGGCATCACTAACATGATGGATCGTCTATCTAACCCAGCTAAAATCGAAGCATTCGACATGGCTGAAGACCTTAAAATGCTAATGCGTCCTCTTTTCCGCAAGCACCAAGACGACATCATGACTGGCGAATTCTCTCGCACCATGATGGAAGATTGGGCTAACGATGATAAGAACCTTCTTACATGGCGTGAAGCTACTGCAGAAACTGGCTTCGAAAAAGCTGCACCTTCTGACGTAGAAATCGACGAACAAGAATTCTTCGACAAAGGCATCATGCTGGTTGCTATGGTTAAAGCCGGCGTTGAGCTTGCGTTCGAAACTATGGTTGAGTCTGGTATCGTTGAAGAGTCTGCTTACTACGAATCTCTACATGAGACTCCACTAATTGCTAACACGATCGCTCGTAAGAAACTTTACGAAATGAACGTTGTGATTTCTGATACAGCTGAATACGGTTGCTACCTATTCGCACACGCTGCGGTTCCTCTACTTAAAGAAGAATTCATGCCTAACATCACTACTGCTGTTATCGGTAAAGGTCTAGACCTTACTTCTAACTCTGTAGACAACGCTCGTCTAGTTGAAGTTAACGAAGAAATTCGTGAGCACCCAGTTGAGTGGGTTGGTCAGGAACTACGTGGCTACATGACAGACATGAAGCGCATCGTTGAAGCGTCTAAATAAGGGAACCTAGCTGCGTTGTTAATGCGGCGTTAAAAATTCAATTTTGTTCGTTACATAGCTCCGCTATGCGCCTCACTAAATTGGATTTTTGCCTTGCCTTAACTGCCTCGCTAACGGTTCTATTAGATCGTTGATACAAAAAAACCGCTTGGGTGTGAGCCTTAGCGGTTTTTTTGTGCCTGAATTACTCTTTTCTTAATGAGATAGGAGTTCCTGTTATCATTCGACTTTTTGATAGATACATATATAAGGTGCCAAAAATCTTCTTTTCTTCAATATTCTTCCAACCACCCAATACCATTTTATTGAGTGTCGGATTTATTTCTTTTGGGAAAGTAATAATCATTAAATCATCAAAAAATTGAATATCATCAAAGCTTGCCAAAATAGCTTTTGATCCGGACTTATGAAACCACTGAGCGCTCAAGTCATCAGCAATAACCAAATTACCGAACCGATCTTGATAAGTTGATACCCAACTTCCAATTAAGTCCTCTTTATTCAATAAGTTTCCAGCATGGACCATATGAAAATTCAAACCCAGTACAAGACCTAGAAGCCAAAATTTATGCGTCATAGAAAATATCACCTGAACAAACCCGCAATATAATAGAACTCTCACTCTTTAACAAAGCAGAGATTCAAATCTGACCCTTATCACATTGACATGCACCAACCTTAAAATTAAAGTATTTACTCTAATCATAAGAAAGAATCATCATGGCCCATTCTTCGAACTTACAACAACCTTTAACCCTGCCTTGCGGGCAGGTCATTCCTAATCGAATTATTAAAGGGGCCATGACTGAGGGCATTGCTGATAAGCACGATAACGCCACAAAACAACACCAAACCCTTTACCGTACATGGTCCAAAGGAGAAACCGGTGTTTTGATTAGCGGCAATATTATGGTGGACCGTCGTTATTTAGAGCGTGCGGGCAATGTTGTGGTGGAAGATGAATCCGGTTTAGCTCAGTTAAAAGCTTGGGCCGATGCCACACACGAAGGTAATAGTTTGTTATGGGCGCAGATCAGTCACCCTGGTCGCCAATGCCCACGTTTAGTGAGCACCAAACCTCTATCAGCCAGTGATGTGCAGTTGAATATGATTGGTAATTTTGGCAAACCAAAAGCGGCTAGCCTTGATGATATTCAAGATGTAATCAAACGCTTTGCTACTACGGCAAGCATTGTTAAAAAAGCCGGTTTTGATGGGGTGGAAATTCACGCCGCTCACGGTTATTTTATTAGCCAGTTTTTAAGCCCCAATACCAATCAGCGTGACGATCAATATGGCGGCAGCTTAGAAAACCGTGCCCGTTTATTCTTAGAAGTGATCAAAAGTGTACGCGCCGAAGTAGGAAGTGAATTTCCTGTGGCTGTGAAACTTAACAGCTCCGACTTTCAAAAAGGCGGCTTCACTCTTGAAGAGTGTGTTCAGGTAGTGGAGTGGCTAAATGAAGCAGGAATTGATCTACTGGAAATTTCCGGCGGCACTTATGAGCAATTAGAGTTCTTTAAAGAGCAGCCTCAGCGTGAAAGCACCATTAAACGTGAAGCCTTCTTTTTAGAGTACGCTAAATCCATTAAAGCGGTGGCTAAAATGCCATTGATTGTCACTGGTGGTTTTAGAACAAAACAAGCCATGGAAGATGCTCTGGACGAAGGTTTGATTGATGCCATTGGCATTGCGCGCCCGCTTTGCCTAAACCCAGATTTTCCTAAGGCATTTTTTGACGGCTCATTAAATGAATTGCCTAACGATGAAAGCATGCTAGTCATTGGCAAAGGGTTTTGGGGCCCAACCAGCTCATCAAAATCCATTCAGGCATTAAACAACCAAGCTCAAGCAGGTTGGTACTATCATCAAATTGAGCGACTGGCAGACGGGCAATCACCTGAAGAGACTTTCTCACCACGCAAAGCGTTATTTGCACATTTAAGAAAAGACACAGGTCGATCTATTCGCAGAAAATTTTAATAGAAATAAGCCTCATAAAAAAAGGCACGGGTCTGAACCAGTGCCTTTGATACTCGCCTTATATTAATGAGCAATATTAAAATCTAGCTCCGAACACCAGCATCCAACTATGTACAAACTTAAACCGCGTTAACAGTACTTCGGCAAACAAACCACTGGCACCATCACTATTAGCCCCTTCCATTAAAATACCGCCACCAGCGATATTACTGCAGCCACTGCCGCTCCAAACATTTAATACATCTTCTGCACTGGCGCCCCAGCAATGACGCCCGAACTTGGCATATGGTCCATGGGATTGCAGTGGCAAAAAAATTTGAGCCTCAGCACCTAAACTGATGCCTGCAAAATGAAATTCATGCAGTAATGCATGGTTAACATCTGCATCACCATCGTCTTCATCTGAGGTATTCCATAATCGCATCGAAAGAGATGCAGCTAAACTATGTTTAAAACGCTGACCAATTGAAAAACCGGCATACTCTCCCACACTGGATATAGAGCTGTTTTCATCAACTTCAATATTATAAAACGCCAAACCCACGCTGGTGTCCATAAACGGGCTGGCATTCACAGGTATACAAGTTAGCAACCATAAACAAAATGCTAACAGTCTGAATCCATTCATCGTTTTACAAGCTCATACCAATTTGTCTCAATACTCCAATACACTGGGCTTTCTTGCAATGGCCTGCGCGCGATTACTCACACCTAATTTTTGATAAATGTTTTTCAAATGCCACTTAGTAGTGCTTAAGGCCACATTGCTTTTTGCGCTGATGTCCGCGTTGCTCATGCCTGAGCTAAGCAGGTTATAAATGGTTAATTCTTTTTCGGTTAAATGATACAAGGGTAAGTCCGCTACCTCACTGGCCATATCTTCAGCACAACCCGTCTCTAATACCGCTTTAAATATGTGCTTAAAAGGTTCAGGCAATGCCAGTGATTCATTTTTTAGGCCATAGTTAAACACATCATTTAAACCAGGCGCTTCATCAAAGGTGGTTCGGGATATGGCGCTTATTCCATATTCAGCAATGACTTTTTTAAGGTGGTCTACTGCAAAGCGCTTATTATCTTGTTTATAGGCAAGCACCGCTAAATTACAGCGGGCCACTGCCGCTCGGCTCACTAAAGCCAATTGATCAAGCCGAATGGCCAGCTCCTGCATTAATGTTTTTGCCCCGGTGTAATCCTCAGATATGCACAACACATAAAATGCCGCCAATACTTTGCGCTCACACTCTTCATTAAAACGCCCTTCTAAATTAACCCCTTCTACTTCTATGTTTAATAAATCGTGTTGATCGCTTAGGCGATTCAAGCGTACAAGGTCTTTTTCTAAATACGCTTGCCGCACCACTTCACATAGATTTTGACTACAGAATCGAGCGTAATTACCTAATATTAAAATACGATCCAGCTGGTCCAATATGCGTTGTGACTTGTTGTAGTTGCCTTCAATAAATAAAAGCCTTGATAGGCTTAGGTAAATGGTTGAAATAACATCCGTCACACAGGTATGAGTTAAATGCGGCAATAGCAGCTCACACAGCTCTTTCGATTTTTTTAATTGGTTTTGTTCGTAATACACCACCACCATGGCGGTACTTAGACTTACCCAAGGTAAGCCACCCTTTTTAAATCTCGATTTTTGATACAAGTCGTTAATATAAATAATGGACTCAAGCCCTCTGCCCATATAACGATCACATAGCGCGATTAACAAATCGGCATAGCTTTCTAAAAAAATATACCCCTTTTTAGACATAACCGTTTTTGCTTGAACAGAAAGGCGCATGGCTTCTTTTAAGTTACCGTGTTGCAATTCAAAATACGCAGCAATGATCAGCGAGAACATGCGCGCTTCGCTTAAATAGCTATCATTCAATAAGGTTAATACGGTTTTTTTATCCAGCTTTTCAATATCTTGTTGTAAGAGTTTTAGACTGATCCATAAAAATTCAACATCACTTTCAAATGAAGAGCTACGCTGAATATGAATTTGATCACTTAACAAACTAAGAAAAAACTGAGCCTGATTAAAGCGCCTTGATAATATGAGGGAATACGCATAAATAATCGCCAAATGATCACGGCTAAGTAATTCATCTTCAGGCAGTTCATCTAGCGCTTTAATAATATGAGTGAACTCACCCTGTTTAAGCCAAATTTCGCAAGAGAATGTCAGGGACTCTAGATAGCCCACTTGGTTATTGGATCGTTTGCCATGAAATACCGCCATTTCATATTCTTCAATGCTCATACAAACCTGCATACAGGTTTCATGTAATGTCGCCTGCTGCTCAAAATCATAATATTCGTTACGCTTTTTATTTAGGAAATCGATTAACAGCGAATGATATCGATACCAACCAGGCCTATTTTTGTCCTCTATAATAAAATCTGATCGAGATAAAATATCTGACAATATGCCTTTTGAATTTACTTGTTGGAATAAATCGTGGCACACATCAATATTAAAGCGTTCTAATAATGAGCTAATTAAAAAAAACTGTTTTGTTTCATCTGGCAGGTGTTCGTACACTTCGGTGGCAAAGTACTCCATCATATCTGGCTGGCCACCATTAAAAACTACCAAACCTTGTTCGCCATGCTCACGAATGGACAATAAGGCAATTTTAACCCCTGCACACCAGCCTTCTGTCACATCTAATAACTTAAATAACTGATCCGCTTTTAACTCTAAACCCGTCACCTTTTTTGATAAGTCTTGAATTTGATGCTCATTAAGCATTAGGTCATGAGTATCAATCTGCAATAGGTTGTCGGCTAGTTTTAAGCGGCTAAAATTAAATTTAGGGTGATGACGCGAGGATAGAATGATATGAACATGTTTAGGTATTTTTTCAAATAACTGCATCATAAAGTTTTTGGCTTGCGCGCCTTCCATTAAATGAAAATCATCCACCACCAGCGTGATGTTTCGATTAATGGAGTTTAATACTTGAACAACAGAGTCCACACAAACAACACTGTCTAGAGTGATATTGTCGGCAAATAAATTAAAGATAGGCGCATCGAAAATTTCCACCTGATTGCGAATTTCCGTGAGCATGTACTTTAGTGCATGCTGAATGCTTTTTTTGTTATGCCTTAGATTAATTCTCGCGATTAAATCTTGAGCATTAGCCGCCTGCCATTGATCTAACAGCGTGGTTTTTCCCGAACCAGCTGGTGCAATCAATAGCGTAACAGCATAACGATTAGACTTAGATAACAAGGTTTCTAAGTCTTCACGGTAAATCAATGAGGACATGTAACGGATACTCTTCCACGGTCAAATAATATTTGCCGCGTATTGTTCTTATTTTGTACGTTTTTATAGAAAGCGCGGCTTGTCTGCAAGGACAATAACGCCAGCTTAACTATTCTGCGCATTATATTCACTTTCCCCCTCCTTTGGGAGGGTAGGCTAAGGCCTATTCTCTCTTTACCCTACGCCCTGCTCAGGATTTGCCGTAATTGAGTCATATTAAAAAAATAAAAAAAGGAGAGAACTAATGAGTACATCCGTGTGGGTTACATGGCCCGCGTTAACCAAACTTGGCACCTTAGGGGTGTTAGCCGGTGTTTTAGTCATAGGACTAGAACGCGAAAAACTATTCGAAAATAATTTATTCGATGTGGACACTTACACTGATAAAAATGCAAACATCGTATGTGATGAACGCAGCCACACAGCCAGAACAGAAGACGGTACCTGTAACGCACTGGAAAACCCAACAGAGGGTTCTGTTTTCATGCGCTTTGGGCGCAACGTTCCGCTAGAGTCTGTTAAACAGGAATTAAGTGCCGATACTCTATTAACGCCAAACCCGCGCGAAGTCAGTAATGTATTAATGGCCCGTGACGAATTCAAACCGGCCACCAGTGTTAACTTTATTGCCGCAGCTTGGATTCAGTTTATGGTACACGACTGGGTTGCCCACGGACCAAATGAAACGGCCGACCCAATTCAAGTTCCATTACCTGAAGGTGATGAACTTGGTACTGGCGAACTTGAAATACAGCGCACACGCAAAGACCCAAGTCGCACGGCTGGCGATGCCAACCTGCCCGATACTTACCAAAACGTGAACACTCACTGGTGGGATGGTTCGCAACTTTATGGATCAGATAAACAAACCAACGACTCTGTGCGTGCGTTTACAGATGGTAAATTAAAAGTAACCGACCAAAACTCATTACCAACCGATTATTTAACCGGTGTACCGGTAACCGGTTTTAATGATAACTGGTGGTTAGGTTTAAGCATGATGCACCAATTGTTCACGCGTGAGCATAACGCCATTGCTGACATGCTAAAAAGCAATAACCCTGATCAAACTGATCAATGGATATATGATAAAGCCCGTTTGATAAACGCCGCACTTATGGCAAAAATTCATACGGTTGAATGGACACCGGCCATTATTGCGAACCCTGTTACTGAAAAAGCCATGTATACAAACTGGTGGGGCATTTCTGGCAACCGCCAAGGTCGTGATGACGTTCAAGACGAATTTGAAAAACTAGCCGCTGCGATTGCGGCAAAAGATTCATTTGTCACAAGTGTGTTAGGCATTAATCCAGAGCTTAGTGAAAAATTAGATGATGCCTCATTTATTGAGCACGCACTGGGCGGTTTGGTGGGTTCACGTAAAGCCGATAACGCTGGCGTACCGTACACGTTAACGGAAGAGTTTGTTGAGGTGTATCGTATGCACCCACTAATGCGCGACAACGTTGATATCTATGACATTGGTTCAAACCTAGTGAGTAATTCAATTGATATTGAAAATACATTGGATGAAAACGCTGAAACAATTTTAGCGCAAGAAGGCGGTGATCGTCTTTGGTATAGCTTTGGTATTACCCACCCAGGTTCATTGACACTTAATAACTACCCTAACTTTTTACGTAATCTTGATATTCCAACAGTGGGTCAAATCGATTTAGCCGTTGTGGATATTGTACGAGACCGTGAGCGTGGTATTCCTCGTTATAATGAATTCCGTCGCCAAATTGGCTTAAACCCAATCACTAAGTTTGAAGATCTAACAAGTGATCCAGCCACATTAGCGGAACTGAAACGCATTTATAACAATGACATCGAACAGATTGATGCATTGGTGGGTCAGCTTGCTGAAACCGTGCGCCCTGAAGGCTTTGCCTTTGGTGAAACTGCGTTCCAGATCTTTATCTTAAATGCTTCACGTCGTTTGATTACCGACCGTTTTTACACAGAAGATTACACAGCTGAAGTGTATACCCAAGAAGGCCTTGACTGGGTAGAAGAGCAAACCATGGTGACGGTGATTAAGCGTCACTTCCCTGAACTAAATACCAGCCTTGTAGGCATTGATAACGCGTTTAAACCTTGGGGTTTAAAAATTACCAATGATTACAAAGAATGGAATGCTTGCGATAAAGAGCAACACCTTTGGGTGAACGGTGCCATGCGCACACAATATCCTGAAGGAGAACTACCTGCGATTCCTGAAGCCGATATTGGTGGTTTGATTGATAGCATTCTGTGGACCAAAGTGCGTTTGAGCGATGACGTTGCACCACTTGGCTATGAAAAACCCATTCACCCCCACGGCGCCATGGCAACCGTAGCGTTTGAAGCAGAAGCAAACCAACCGTTTACCGGCATGTTCAAAGGTTCGGAATGCGGCTTACTGCGTTTATCCGTAACCGGTGATCCTGACGACAAAGGTTTTGCACCAGGGCTTGCGTGGAAAGCATTTGTGGATGGTAGAAACTCACGCAACGTTTCGGCTTTATACACATTATCTGGCCAAGGCAGTAACCATAACTTCTTTACCAACGAGCTTTCTAACTTTGTAAGCAAGGAAGTGAATGAAACGTTTGCCACTACCGCACTGTTTTCGTTAGTCACCTCCAAACCCACTCAAGTGATGGTGGATAAAATGGCTCGTGTAAAACAAAATGGTGAAAAAGAAGAATCTGAAAAATCCCCTACACAAATTTACTTTGTACCGCGTCCTGAAGTGAAGTCTTTGTTCTCAACAGCCTCTCATGACTTCCGCAGTGATCTAGTATCATTACCTGAAGGCACGGTGTTGTATGACATTTACGGCACGGATAAAACCATTAAAACATCGATCTTTTCTTACTTTAATAATAAGTACATTAAAGACCGTCGTAACAGCGCTGTAAAAATTGGTGAGTTAAAACTGACTTCTCAATTTAATACATCCACGTTTGGCGATGGCGGTGTATTCTTTAGACACGAACGTCACGAAGATTAATATTTAAATTTTCTTCCTATAAACAAAAACGCCGTTACTTGAAAAAGTAACGGCGTTTTTTTATGGGGCTTTATTAAGAACTAAGACTCGAACGATTCTTTCACTGGCCATGCCCTATGAAAATTAAAGAGTCAAATTCTGGCTCTTTTCTTTGGGCTTTTGCAGAAAACGTTTTAATCATGTCATTTGGTCGGAACATACCGGACTGCACCCAATATGCTCAGATATATTTAAACTATTAAGACTCGAACAGTTCTTTAACTGGCCATGCGTTCTCAAATTCAGGCTCTTTTCTTTGGGCTTTTGCTGCAAACGTTTTAATCATGTCATTTGGACGGAACATACCAGACTGCCATGTGGCCATATATTTTAGGCTGTCTTCTACACTGTGATCACGGCTGTAGTTAAGCATTTCTTTACACCCCACTACCGCAATCGGCGCGTTGGCGGCAATTTGTTTGGCCACTGCCATTACGCCATCTAATAGCTCTTCTTGTGTATCAAATACTTGATTCACAAAGCCTAAATCTTTGGCTTCTTGTGCGGTAAATTTACGGCCGGTGTATGCCAATTCACGCACCACACCTTGCGGCATTAATTTTGGTAAACGCTGTAAAG
>Ga0209712_10002518_pt1 | contig 15046 bp, 11 predicted proteins | sample ArcOceMetagenome_FD_187443 | JGI IMG/M metagenome (GOLD analysis project Ga0209712, IMG submission 187443) | Marine eukaryotic phytoplankton communities from Arctic Ocean - Arctic Ocean - Greenland ARC118M Metagenome (SPAdes) (version 2) | ecosystem: Environmental > Aquatic > Marine > Oceanic...
TGGTGAGCTCCGTTGCCTTGGTGCGATACGATCGTGTGCAAGAAGTGGCAAGCGTGTCGGAGGATATGAAGATTCTTGCCGGTATCGTGGCTAACCGCAGTACCGCCGCGTTAATCTTTGCCGATGCCCGACAAGCAGAGGCCAACCTAAAAGCGTTAGGGGAGAACCCCAACGTGCTGATGGCGTGTATCTATGACAGTGGTCAGCAGGTGTTTGCCCTGCACCATTTTACTCATTTGGATCAAAAGCCTTGCCCTGAGAACCCAAAAGAATCCGATTTAAGTATCGATAGCACCATAGAGATTTATGAGCCCATCGAGCTAGATGGCCTGCCGGTGGGCACCTTGTATATGAGCCTGAGCCTAGATTGGCTCAATGAGCGCTGGCAGCAGCAGCTCTTGTTCATTGTGTTGGTGATTTTTGCTGTGCTCATGCTGTCCATGGTGCTGGCAAAGTATCTGCAGCTATTGCTGCTCAAACCCATTCAAAAAATCACCACCACAGCACGTGAAATTACCGAGCAACAGGACTACAGCCTACGCGCCGAAAAAGAGGTGAAGGATGAAATCGGTGACATGGCCGATGTGTTCAATGGCATGCTCAGCAAGATAGAAGATGAAACTGCGAGGCTCTACGCCAGCGAAGAAAAATTCCGTCAACTGGCCACGTTATCTCCTGTGGGTATTTTTCAGATTAACCTGCAGCATCAAATCACTTATGTGAATAGCCGTTGGTCAGAGATCACAGGCATTCATCAACCATTAGCAAACTTAGAGCATTGGTTAGGGCGCATTCGTTCAGAAGATCGCCGCCGCACGCTTAAGGCATGGAGCGCCCTGATTCAAAATCATCAGGAATTTGTGGTCGAGGTGGGGTTTGAAAAACACGATGAAATTACATGGACCATCATCGAAGCCAGTGTCCTGCATGATGGCAAGGGTGAAGTGTATGGTTACATGGGGGCCATTAGCGATATTACGGATCTTAAAAACGCCCAACTACAAATGGAAAACCTTGCTTTTTATGACCCGTTAACTGGATTATCGAACCGTCGTTTATTTCAAGACCGACTCAATAAAGCGGTTGCCGAAAGCAAGCGTCGCGGCACCTTTGTGGCGTTACTGTTCCTCGACCTAGATCAGTTTAAACGCATTAACGACAGTCTAGGTCACGATGCAGGTGACCAGCTATTAGTAGAGACCGCTCAAAGGCTCCGTGACAGCGTAAGGGAAACCGATACAGTGAGCCGTATTGGTGGCGATGAGTTTACTGTGTTACTCAGTGATGTGGACTCGACCCATGGTGTGCGCCACATTGCGGACAAAATTTTAAAGAACTTGTGTAAACCCATTACCCTTAAAAAACAAACCGTCATTAATACCGTCAGTATTGGCATCACCATGTCGCCCACCGATGCCAATGATGCTAACAAGCTCATGCGGAATGCTGATATGGCCATGTATCGGGCAAAAGCCATGGGGCGGAATAACTTCCAATTCTTCTCTGAAGATATGAATAAAGAGATGATGGGCTACTTAGAAATAGAGAAAGATCTAAGGCATTCCATTGAGCATAACGATGAGTTCATTATTTATTTCCAGCCCAAAATCGATCTTTTGAGTTACCGTTTTATTGGCGTGGAAGCCTTAATTCGTTGGAAGCCAAAAGGCAAAGACATGATTCCGCCAGACCGCTTTATACCGATTGCGGAAGAAAGTGGCCTGATCATCCCTATTGGTAAATTCGTGTTTAGACAAAGTCTATTACAGGTTCGACGCTTGATGGACTTAGGCATCTGGCCTGAACATGCCAAAATGGCCGTGAACTTATCCGCACGCCAATTTAGCGACCCAAATCTTATCCATGACTTGAACGAAAGCATTGAGATGACGGGCTGTCCGGTTGAAGTGATTGAATTAGAAATCACAGAAAGTACCCTAATGGACCATGTCGAAAGTGCGATCTTCACCATGCGCAAAATCAAACAAATGGGTATAACCATTGCCATTGATGACTTTGGTACAGGCTACTCAAGCTTAAGTTACTTGAAGCGTTTCCCTATTGATGTGTTAAAAGTAGACCGCTCTTTTGTGATGGATATTCCGAACGATGTGAGTGATATGGAAATAACGGCCGCGGTAATCGCCATGGCCCACAAGCTGAATCTCAGAGTGGTTGCTGAGGGCATCGAAACCAAAGAACAAATCGACTTCTTACGTTCTAACCGCTGCGAATATGGTCAAGGTTATTTGATTGCCAGGCCCATGCCGGCGGATGAATTGGAAGACTATATCCAACGGCCCATCCAAGTTGGTTTGTTGTCTTTGTAAGTGTTTATTGAACACTGATATCCCTGGTTTTCAGTTAAGCTGCGCTTACATCTACCCAGTCATTGAGGTAGGCTTGGCCACTTATTTCTAGAAGCTGTATCCAATCACTATGAGCCCATCTTCAGCATTCAGCCAAGCGGTACTTGCTTGGTTTGATGACAATGGACGTCACGACCTTCCTTGGCAGCACAACAAAACCCCATACCGTGTTTGGGTGTCTGAAATCATGTTGCAACAAACTCAGGTCGTGACCGTTATTCCTTACTATCAGCGTTTCATGGCATCTTTTCCCACGGTTGAAGCGTTAGCCAAAGCCAGTACTGATGATGTTTTGCATCACTGGACGGGTCTGGGTTATTACGCCCGCGCTCGTAATCTGCATAAGTGCGCACAAACGGTGGTGAATGACTTTGCTGGCGAATTTCCTCAAAGCGTTGAAGAGTTAGAATCGTTATCGGGCATTGGTCGCTCCACCGCTGGGGCCATTGCCAGTATCAGCATGGGAAAACACGCAGCGATTTTGGACGGTAATGTAAAGCGTGTGCTCAGTCGTTTTCATGCGGTAGAGGGCTGGCCTGGGAATAAAAAGGTAGCCGATGAAATGTGGCTAATTGCAGAACGTTACACGCCCGCCAAGCGCACGGGGGATTACACACAGGCCATGATGGACCTTGGTGCCACCCTCTGTACCCGAAGCAAGCCGCAATGTCAGATTTGCCCATTGGTGAATCAATGCGAAGCCTACGCGCAGGGCCGAGTGAAAGAATTCCCCCACAGCAAACCTAAAAAAGAAAAGCCGGTTAAAGCCGTGCGCTTACTTATGTTGCAGCATGGCAACGAGGTGTTACTGCAACAACAACCTGACAGCGGCATTTGGGGTGGCCTGTGGATATTTCCGCAGCAAAGTCTTGAACAAGAGTTGTTCGACCATGAACTGCTGGTTCAGAATAAAATTAAAGGGGTGGAACACGGTGATGTGTTCCGTCATACCTTTAGCCATTACCATTTAGACATACATCCAATTCGCGTGGAGCTTATTACCAAGGTGGAGCAGGTGGCTCAATCGCCGATGCTTTGGTATAACCTACAACAACCGGCCAGTGTGGGCCTTGCGGCCCCTGTTAAGAAATTATTGGAAAGTTTATGACTCGAACCGTGCAATGTCGTCGATATCAAAAAGAACTAGAAGGGCTAGAAAAACCGCCCTTTCCAGGGCCACTGGGTCAGGATGTATTTGAGAATGTGAGCAAGCAGGCTTGGCACGACTGGATGGAACATCAGACCCGCATCATTAATGAGCAGCATCTGAATATGATGGATATGACCAGCCGCAAATACTTGCAGGGGCAAATGGCGAAATTCTTTGCCGGCGAGGAAGTGGATCAGGCAGAAGGCTATAAAGAAGCCGATAAAGAATAAGTCGCTGATAACTAAGCAAAATTATTTCCAGACAGGGTTGACACACATCCTGAATGGAGGTTTAATACGCCACCTCGACGAGGCAACGCCTTAGTTGATATGCCCAGATAGCTCAGTCGGTAGAGCAGAGGATTGAAAATCCTCGTGTCGGTGGTTCGATTCCGCCTCTGGGCACCATCCAGAATTCTTAAAAAGCCTCGATTTAATCGGGGCTTTTTTTTGCCTGTCATATTTGGAACGGCGGATCGAACACTCTCTACACTTTGGTGGTTAGATTGAGCGGCGCTGCGCTTGGTCTTCGACTGCCTGCGGCACTCTATTGCTGCGCAATGATCACGCCTCTGGGCACCATTCAGAATTTTAAATCCTCGCTACTAGCGGGGATTTTTCGTTTTAGCACTCCCTTTTTTAAATCTATTTGCCCACTGTTCGGATGAGAAGCATCGCGGTTCGACAAAATCGTCGGAAACGATTTTGGTTGCGAAGCAAGCCGTAAGTCGAGCCCCTGGGGTGTGGCGAGCAATTCCGCCTCGCAACCGTTTCGATTCCGGCATCCGCCCAATTAGGGCACCATCCAGAATTCTTAAAAAAACCTCGATTTAATCGGGGCTTTTTTTGCCCGTTATATTCAGCACAGCAAAGCTAATACGCTTAGTGCGCTGAATCACTTGCTTTAAGTTTTTTAATTAGTTGCTGATATTTTGCATACTTCTCTTTTTCGCCTTTTTTATAGGCGAGCTTAGCGGCCTCCTCTAATTTGAGTCTTACATAATACCTAGCGACTGATTTGTAGATATCCAATGACGCCATGATGGGTAACCCTGTCTTTCATATTTAGAGCATAGAAGATAAAGAGCCCTTGAGTTCGATGTCGAGTAATGAGGCCAGAGGCAAACTCATTTGCCCCAAAGGAGAAAAATCACGCCCCCCCGTTTATGCTGGATTAGGCTAGACTAAAAATGTGTACGTACATTGGCCGACCTAAACGTCTATGAGACTCAAAACGAGCAGCTTTTGCTTAGGCGTCATGATAGTGAGCCTGCCATGTTTGGCGGTGAGTCCCAATGAGGGCTTATTTGATCTCACTCTGAAACAGCTCAGTAACATTAAGGTTACCGGCGCGGCCGTGCGCAATTTAAATCTCGCATACACCCCTTATAGTGATAATCCTTTTTCCCTGTCGAATTTACAGCTTCCTGCCGCCATTGATGTTGTTGATCATAAAACCATAGAAGCCCGTGGCTTAAACAATGTTGTGGAGGTGGTGGATAGCATGGTGGGAGTGCTCTCAGGCGAGTCGCCTTCTGAGCCATACAGTTTCAGTACCCGTGGTTTTAGTCGCAACTCAATCGGGGTTTTGTACGATGGCGTGTCTATGGGGATGTCGACACTGAATATGCGCCCGCAAACATCGTTTAATCTTGATCGAGTCGAGGTGGTGAAGGGCTCAAGTGTATTAAGCGCCAATGACGGCTCCGCTGGCGGCACCGTCAACATCATTACTAAGAAGCCTGAGTTTTCAGAGCAATCTATTAACCTGCACACACGTTATGGGCGCTTTAATACCCAGTCCTATAACCTGGGGCTCAACGCTTCAGACAATGCGCAGCAGGCCTATCGGTTAGATGTCAATCGCAATAACAGCGATGGTTGGGTGGATAACACAGAGTCAGACTCCTTAAATGCCTCTCTATCGTATGCGTATCGTCCCTTGGCAGATATGCAGGTGTTACTTTACAGCAGTTATGCTGAGGATAATTTGCCAGCGTATTGGGGAACACCTTTAGTGCCATTAAGTGATGCCGGCGACCCAAGTGGTGATGTCGTGAATGCCGGTGATGACCGCGTGGTGGATCTGGCCACTCGCTATAATAATTATAATGTAGGGGATAGCATCATTGACTCAAGCAGTTACTGGCTTAGGTTGGATACTCATTGGCAAATAAGTGAACACACTAAGTTAAAAGCCACTATGTATCAGTTTACGGCTGATCGTGTTTGGCAAAATGCAGAGTCCTATACCTATGATTCGGTTAGTGATCGTGTGCAGCGTGATCGCCTTTTAATAAAGCATCAGCGCTACTTGCGTGGTTTGAATTTATCTATGGTGCATTCGTTTAACGCTTGGCAAACACCACAGCAGCTTGCTGTCACTATTGTGTCGAGCACGAATGATTTTACCCGTGATGTGGGGTTTGATTTAAATGCTGCGGATTTTTATAACATTGATGACGTGGATCTATCAGCCCCGGAGGCGGGGCAGTTTGGCAATGTGGATGTGCGTGAAGACAAGCAAACGGTCATTAAGGATGCGGCGGTTATTCAATATAGAGTGAATCTTTCTGAGCAATGGGCTTTAACATCCAGCATGCGCTTTGAGCGTATTTATTACGACCGTCTTTATATCGGGTTTGATGATTCGATCCGATCTCGCTCAACCCTAGATAAGCAATTCAATCAGCAAGCGTATTTTTTAGGTGCGACGTTTGAATTAATGAAAGATACCTTTGTATATGCCAATGTCGCCAAACAGCACGACCCACTGGAGGACGGTTTGGTGTATTTTTATGATATCAAGCATTTAACCTCATCAGACATTATGCAGTATGAACTTGGCTTTAAATCCATTTACAACCTTGATACTGAGCTTTCTTTCGCCATGTATCAGATTGATAAAAAGCAAGATTACCAAATTGGTGTCGGTGACCCGGTTAATATAGGTCATTTAGTTTCACAGGGCGTCGAATTCGCCATCAAACATGATGTCAGTGAACGGTTCCGATTTGGTGGAAACTATGCGCTGGTCAATGCCGAGTATGACGGCCTGTACGACTCGGCTGAGGGCGTTAATGTGGATGGCAATCAGCCTGTAAATGTACCGGATCATATGCTCAGCGCATGGTTAAGCACGAACGATATCTTCGGCTTACCCTTTGAATGGGGCCTGGGCTATAACTATGTATCAAAGCGTTATGCGAACGCCTCCAATAGTATTGAATTGAAGCCCTATGAATTGCTCAATACATTTATTGCGTATGAGGGGCAGCAGTACAGGGCGGCCATGAGTGTGCGAAACCTAACAGATGAAGTCTATGCCCCATGGAGCGATGTTTATTATCCTAACCAAGTGGCGCTTGGCTCACCTCGTATGATTGAAGCAAGCTTAAGATTACATTTCTAGATTGTTGCCAGTGCAGGATAACGATCCACAGGTGTGGATTTACTTTGCGCGTTTTTACCGAGTATTCAAACGGCGTTGCGTTTTGATCACACGCTTTCTTTTGTGAATGTTCTTTCACCTATAAACATGGCAAGCTGAGCCAGAATTAAAAATAATAAAAGGTAATCAATATGTCAGTGGTTTGGATTACAGGTGCCTCTTCAGGCATTGGAGAAGCCCTTGCAAAGCAATATGCAAAGCTGGGTAATCAGTTAGTATTATCCGCTCGTCGCGAGCCTGAGCTTGAGCGTGTAAAGCAAGCTTGTGTGGACCTTGGGGCAAGCCCGTCGGATATTCTGGTGCTGCCATTAGATGTCACCGAACATGCGTCCATGGCTGAAAAAGTCTTTGCCGTCACCGCCCATTTCAAAACCATTGATGTACTCATTAATAATGCAGGGATTTCCCAGCGTTCGCTGTGTTTAGACACCGATTTATCGGTTTATCAAACCCTGTTGGATGTGGATGTGCTTGGACAAATTGCCCTCACCAAACAGGTGCTGCCTATCATGGTGAAACAAGGCTCAGGGCATATTGCTGTGACATCAAGCGTAGCCGGTAAAGTGGGTGTGAAATGGCGTACGGGATATTGTGCTGCCAAGCATGCCGTGATGGGTTTTTTTGATGCACTGCGTGCAGAAGTGGCCGAGTACGGTATTCAAGTGAGTACGATTACGCCTGGCTTTATTAAAACGGATATTTCTAAAAATGCGGTCACGGCTAATGGTGAAAATTTTGGCGTGGATGATGAGGACATTAAAGGTGGCATGGACGTGAACAAATGCGCACAGGTGATTATCAAGCAACTGGGTAAGGGGAAAAAAGAAATTGCTGTAGGTGAAGGTTTGTCTATGGTGGCCTTGACGCTTAAGCGTTTCTTTCCGAGCGTATTGTTTCGAATGGTTGAGAAAAAGAAATAAACACGGTTAACTAAAATAGCTCAATGTCGTCGTTATCCTTATTTCGCGCGTTTTCTTCGGCGATGACCATCTCTTTTAGGTCGGCTAATTCGGCGTCATTGAGCTTTGAAATATCGAGGGACTGGAATGTGCGCTTTAATGCTTGGTCAGTCTGGAAGCAACGTAAATGCGCCACACCTTTTCCAGGAATCGTCATGGGGTTCTGATTAATGACGGATTTCCCGCAATAAATACAGCTCATCCCCATTGAATAACTCCTTACACTTACCTGTCTACCAAGGCCTGATTACTCAGGCCTTGGTGCATAAGCAAACACATCACTTAGCATCTGTGATTGATGAAAGCCTTTTTGCTCTAAGCCACTTAATACACTGTAGACAAAATTAGGGCTGCCACAGGCGATGGCTTTAATATTAGAAAGATTCCCCAGCTTCATTTGCACTAACTCTTCCACTGTGTGCTCAGTGAAAAAATCACACTCAGGGGCTTCTGGCGTCATGGGATGATAGTGAATCAAACCTTGCTCGCTCCAGCTTTGCGCAAGCTGAGAATAAAATCCCGTTGCATCACGGTTAATCCAGTACAAATGAATGGCACTGTGCTGATGCTTCAGTTGTTCTTCAATCATGGCTTTGGCTTGAGCAAAGCCAGTACCAGCCACAATAAATACCAGCGGATCATGTAGATTAAATTGATCCGCTTCGGTTTTTAGCCAAACATCGCCCATCGGTAAACGCGCGCGTACCGTTGGGTTGGTTTGTAAGTACTGCAAAATGATCTGGCTGGATTGATTTTCATCACTGACGCCTAGGTGCAGCTCAATGCGGCGATCATCCGGTGCGCTGGCAATGGTGAACGGGTATTGAGCATCATTAATTAACAGCTCTAAATACTGTCCAGCATGATAACGAATGGGCTTGCCGGCAGGGGCCAATAATTCAACTTGATATACACCGCCACTTAAAGCGGTCACGCTTTGCACTTGAAACGCAACATGTTGCAAAGCAATTTCTCCGGGTCCTAGCACCTTGTCTAGCTCCAAAATTAGGTCGCTGCGTGGTTTGGATACACAGCAAAGCAATGGGTTAACATCTGGATGATCTGCATTTTTTCTACCTTCTGGTGTGTCTACCACACCCGCTAACATATGAGCTTTGCAAATCTCGCAATTACCATTGATACAGCTTTTACGAATTTTAATGCCAGCACGTTGTGCGGCATCCAGAACACTTTCATCTTCGCGGGCTTCAAATTGGAGCCCTTTTGGTTGAATCATTATTTGATGCGTCATTATTAAGCTTAGGACGGTTCATCAAAAATATTCAATTCTTCCCACATATCGTCCACTTTTTGTTTCACTGCGTCATCCATCACAATGGGAATACCCCATTCACGGTCGGTTTCACCGGGCCACTTGTTGGTGGCATCTAGGCCCATTTTACTGCCAAGACCAGAAACGGGTGAGGCAAAGTCCAGATAATCGATGGGTGTATTATCAATTAGCGTGGTATCACGGGTAGGGTCCATTCGAGTGGTAATGGCCCATATCACGTCGTTCCAGTCACGCGCGTTGACATCATCATCCGTGACAATGACGAACTTGGTGTACATGAACTGACGTAAGAAAGACCAAACCCCCAACATGACGCGCTTAGCGTGACCAGGGTATTGTTTCTTAATGGTCACCACCGCCATGCGATAACTGCAGCCTTCAGGTGGCAGATAGAAGTCGGTGATTTCAGGAAACTGCTTTTGCAAAATCGGCACAAACACTTCATTCAACGCCACCCCCAAAATAGCGGGCTCATCGGGTGGACGACCTGTGTAGGTGCTGTGATAAATCGGGTCTTTTCTATGGGTAATGCGTTCTACGGTGAAAACCGGGAATTGGTCCACTTCATTATAGTAACCCGTGTGGTCGCCAAACGGGCCTTCATCGGCCATATCGTCTGGATAGATAAAACCTTCTAGAATGTATTCGGCACTGGCTGGCACCATTAAGTCGTTACCAATGGACTTCACCACTTCGGTGCGCGAGTCGCGTAATAGACCTGCAAAGGCGTATTCAGAAAGGGTGTCTGGCACCGGTGTTACCGCGCCTAATATCGTGGCTGGGTCTGCGCCTAGTGCCACAGAAACGGGGTAGGGCTGACCTGGGTTTTGCTGCTGAAATTCACGGAAATCGAGTGCGCCACCGCGATGGCTTAGCCAGCGCATAATGAGCTTATTCTTCGCGATCACCTGCTGACGATAAATGCCCAGATTGTGACGATCTTTATTGGGGCCTTTGGTGATCACTAAAGGCCAAGTAATCAAGGGCGCGGCATCGCCGGGCCAGCAATGTTGGATCGGCAGTTTTCCCAAGTCCACATCATCCCCTTCAATCACGATGTCTTGGCAAGGGGCTTTTTTTACCACTTTCGCACTTAGGCTTAATACTTTTTTAAAGATAGGCAGCTTTGACCAAGCGTCTTTTAAACCTTTTGGCGGTTCTGGCTCTTTTAGAAATGCCAGTAACTTGCCCACTTCACGCAGGGCCTCAACGCTGGATTCGCCCATGCCCATGGCAACGCGCTTAGGTGTGCCAAATAAGTTGGCAAGCACTGGCACATCTGAGCCAATTGGGTTTTCAAATAATAGGGCAGGGCCGCCGGCACGCAATGTGCGGTCGCAGATCTCGGTCATTTCCAGCTTGGTATCCACGGGCATGCTAATGCGTTTTAGCTCGCCTTGTTTTTCCAGTTGCTGGATAAAGTCGCGTAAGTCCTTATATTTCATCAGGATTTCTTATCTTTAAATAAAACAAAAGCAGTCAAAGACTGCTTTTAGAAAAATGAACTCGACACTTAAATAAGGCAGTGTCGTAAGCGTAACTCAGAAGGTAAAAAACCGGTTAGGCGCAAGGCTTAATGGGCTTTACACTCTGAGTTGCTTTTCGTTATCCCTTCATTGTTAGGAAGAACTCTTCATTGGTTTTAGTGCCGCGTAAACGGTCGATCATAAATTCAACCGCTGATAGGTCTTCCATTTCAGCGATGATTTTACGTAGAATCCACAAACGTTGCAGCTCCGCTTCTGGCATCATTTGGTCTTCACGACGGGTGCCAGACTTACGAATATTCATCGCAGGGTATATACGCTTCTCAGCGGCTTTCCGATCAAGGTGTAGTTCTTGGTTACCGGTACCTTTAAATTCTTCGTAGATCACTTCGTCCATTTTAGAGCCTGTATCCACAAGTGCCGTTGCGATAATGGTCAATGAACCACCCTCTTCAACGTTACGCGCAGCACCAAAGAAACGCTTTGGTTTTTCTAATGCGTGAGCATCCACACCACCGGTTAATACCTTACCAGAGGATGGGATCACGGTATTATATGCACGGGCGAGACGGGTAATGGAATCCAATAGAATGACCACGTCACGCTTATGTTCAACCAAGCGCTTGGCTTTCTCGATCACCATTTCAGCCACTTGTACGTGACGCGCTGGCGGCTCATCGAAGGTAGAGGCAACCACTTCACCACGCACGCTGCGCTGCATTTCGGTTACTTCTTCAGGACGCTCATCAATTAACAGTACGATCATTTCGCACTCAGGGTTGTTGTGCGTGATGGATTGAGCAATGGTTTGCAGCAACATGGTTTTACCCGCTTTAGGCGGTGCTACGATTAGGCCACGTTGACCTTTACCAATGGGAGCAATCAAGTCGATGATACGGCTTGATAAGTCTTCTGTGCTGCCAGTGCCCTGTTCTAAAACAAAACGCTCGTTGGGGAAAAGCGGTGTTAAGTTTTCGAACAAGATTTTGCTTTTTGATTTCTCTGGGGCTTCGCCGTTTACTTCGTTTACTTTCAATAGTGCGAAGTAACGCTCACCGTCTTTAGGTGGACGGATTTTGCCAGATAAAAAATCACCCTTGCGCATGTTAAAGCGACGAATTTGGCTCGGGCTTACATAGATGTCGTCTGGGCCTGCAAGGTAAGAGCTGTCTGCAGAGCGTAAAAAACCAAAGCCATCTTGTAGAATTTCGAGCACACCATCACCGTAAATATCTTCACCACCTTTGGCGTGGCGTTTCAGGATGGAGAAAATAAGGTCTTGTTTACGTGAGCGGCTCACGTTTTCCATGCCCATGCCTTCTGCGATTTCCAGCAGTTGTGCAACGGATTTTTTCTTGAGTTCTGTAAGATTCATATGGATATGAGAGTTCTGATTGAAGATTAAGTGAGGGAATTACTTTTTTTGATTAGAGTGAGCGGGACCGCTCGGTATATGCTGAACTAACTATAGTCGCTTTTATTTTTTGAGTCCAGAAACTAGCCAAAAAACAGTCAATAAATAAAAACCCAGCGCGGGGCTGGGTTTTTCATGCATTGATTAGATTGTGCTATCAATGAATGCAGTTAGCTGAGACTTAGACAGAGCGCCCACTTTCGTACCTTCGATGTTGCCACCTTTGAAGATCATAAGAGTAGGAATACCGCGGATACCAAACTTAGGTGGCGTCGCTTCGTTTTGGTCGATGTTCAATTTAGCAACTTTAAGCTTACCAGCGTACTCTTCTGCGATTTCTTCAAGTACTGGCGCGATCATTTTACAAGGACCACACCATTCAGCCCAGTAGTCAACAAGGACAGGTACGTCAGATTGTACAACGTCAGCGTCAAAAGAATCGTCAGTCAGGGTAATAATATTTTCGCTCATGGGGCTCGATACTCGTTAAGTGTCACAGGAATGTGCAAGTTTCAATGGGGCCAATCATAGCATTTCGAACCCTTGGTTCAAGTAATTACTGTTTCGCGCCACGGTTTAATGCTTGGTTAATAACTGGACAAAAATGGCTTGTGAACTTTATATATGGGTACAAGATAGACGTTTATCAATGCTTGGTGAGGGGTTTCACTGGCATCTTAGGCGTAAGCGTGCAAAATACCCTTTTGCTCTCGTTCAATAGCATAAGTGATTTATGGAACACAGTGTTCAGTCTCAACAGGTGTTAGCGGCCGTCGATCTTGGCTCTAACAGCTTTCACATGGTCATGGCGCGTTTGATTAATGGCCAGCTTCAGATCATTGATCAGCGCGGTGAAAAAGTACAACTTGCCGCCGGCTTGCACCCGATTAATGGCATAGCCGATGACGCCCAAGAGCGGGCGTTAGCCTGTCTTGAGCGCTTTGGTCAGCACCTGAGAGGTCTTGATCCTCATTTAGTGACCATATTGGGTACCAATACTTTGCGAGCGGCTCGTAATAGTTACGGCTTTATGATGAAAGCCAAGAAGGTGTTGGGTTTCCCTATTGAGGTCATTTCAGGTATCGAGGAAGCCCGTCTTGTGTACCTAGGGGTTGCTCATACCTTGGCAGACGATGACGGCAAACGCTTGGTCATCGATATTGGCGGTGGCAGCACCGAATTCATCATTGGTGAACGCTTTGCCCCATTAAAAATGGAAAGCTTGGGTCTGGGTTGTGTGACCTACACCGACCGTTTCTTTGCGGACGGCGAACTCACTGAGAAAGCCTTTAATCAGGCCATTGCCGCGGCTCGTCGTGAATTGCTCAGCATTAAAGTGCCTTACCAGCGACTGGGCTGGCAAAACGTGGTGGGCAGTTCTGGCACCATGCGAGCCACAAACCGCGTCTTAATGAACTACGGCCTTAGCGAAGAGGGCATTAATCTAAAAGCCCTATACGCTCTTAAAAAAATCATTCTGCAAACCAAAACCATTGATAAGTTAGAGCTACAAGGGGTGAAAGAGCAGCGTCTTGAAGTCTTTCCTGCGGGGTTGGCGGTATTAATCGCTATTTTTGAAGTGCTTGAAATTGACACCATCACTTACAGCGACGGCGCGCTACGTGAAGGTGCATTGTACGATTTAATCGGACGGGTGAATCACGAAGACGTGCGTGAAAAAACCGTAAAGGCGATGCAGTCGCGCTTTGTGGTGGATGCCGCTCAAGCGCTCAATGTTAAGAACACGGCCATGTATTTATACGACCAAGTGGCTGAGCGCTGGAAGATCAACGAGCCGGGTTGCAAAGATGCATTGCGCTGGGCCGCTGATTTACACGAAGTGGGTTTAGCCATTGCTCACAGTGCATATCACAAACACAGTGCTTATTTGGTTCAGTTTTGTGATATGCCGGGTTTTACAAAACAGAATCAAGAAACTCTGGCGATTCTTTTGCGTGGACACCGAAAAAAACTGCCCATTCAAGATGTGGTGAATATGAGCAAACGTGGTGCGAAAACCCACATGCGTTTATGCATATTGTTACGCTTGGCGGTTCTGCTGCACTTTGGTCGCGGTGTTGAAGAGGTTGTGGAACCCACGATTAAAGCATTTAAGTACTCGATTAAGTTGACCTTCCCAGAAGGCTATTTAGAAAACAACCCTATGACACTTATGGATTTAGAGCGTGAAAAAACCCTGTTAGAAGAAGGTTTGTTTGATCTTACGTTCCAATAATCGGTATGCATAAAAAAAAGCCCCCATTGAGCATTCAGTGGGGGCTTTTTTGTTTGCTTTCTAAATGGCAAACGTTTCCAGCAAGATTTGCTGGGCGCTGAATTTCTCTTCACCCTCTTTTGGTTCTGATTTTAAGTAGCTACCATCGCGTTGCAAGATCCAACTTTGGCAATTGTCTTTTAGATATAAATCGAGGTCATCCTTCATGCGTTTTGCCCATTTTTCATTATCAATGGGAAAGCAGGTTTCTACGCGATTTAATAAGTTACGTTCCATCCAGTCGGCACTGGCTCCAAAGATTTTAGGCGCGCCATTATTTTCAAAATAATACACACGGGTGTGCTCTAAAAAGCGGCCAATGATGCTGCGAACTCGTATGTTCTCACTGACCTCAGGAATGCCCGGAACCAAGCGACACATGCCACGCACAATGCAGTCAATCTCAACACCCGCCTGACTGGCTTGATACAGTGCTTTGATGATTTTTGGCTCAGTAAGTGAATTCACTTTAACAATGATACGAGCCGGCTTGCCGTGGGCGGCGTTGTCTGTTTCTTTTGCGATGAGCGCCAATAAACTTTTATGCAGCGTAAACGGCGCGTGATAAATCTTTTTAATACTCAGTGCTTTACCCATGCCGGTGAGCTGCTGGAACACCTTGTGGATATCTTCGGTAATATCCTTATT
>Ga0209712_10002520_pt1 | contig 15039 bp, 9 predicted proteins | sample ArcOceMetagenome_FD_187443 | JGI IMG/M metagenome (GOLD analysis project Ga0209712, IMG submission 187443) | Marine eukaryotic phytoplankton communities from Arctic Ocean - Arctic Ocean - Greenland ARC118M Metagenome (SPAdes) (version 2) | ecosystem: Environmental > Aquatic > Marine > Oceanic...
ATCCCCAAACAGACGTTCGACAAATATGAAACCATTTTGAACTCTTGCAACAACGTAGTTCTGAATGACTGGTTCTTTGGTCCACAGATAGCAGATCAAATGACATGCTCATAAGAAACTAGAGATTGAAGTTGTTTACTACACTGAGAGAGATTGAACAAATCACGGGACATACTGAGAAAGCCATAAATGATTTGAATGATTCCACCACACAAAGAATCAAAGTCAATCTTATAGTCTGTCTCTTTCTTGTAGAGGTTTTCCCTGGGCTGTATGATTGTAGTCTTGTCCTCTTTGCTTTGATGAATTTGTACAAAAGATTTTGTCTTGTTGCGGACTTTATGAAGATGTCAAACTTATGAAGATGTCAAACTTATGAAGATGTCAAACTTGAAGTCTTCATCAAAGATCTGTTTTTCATTTTTTCTTCATGAAGACTCAAAAGAACATTGCTTTTTTGTGACATAATTTTCAATTTCATTGTGAAGAAAAACACATTTGACGACGTTGAGAGGGTCCGTATGATGATGATGCGAGGACGATGCCTCCTCCTATTAAAGCTTTTCGCAGGGTTGACAACTTCGCTCGCTGATTTCGGCGATTTTGTGGATCCAACTTTCGATTGTCCGGCCACTACTACATGTCCTGTTGTGTGCATGGCCGAGGGTCAATCATGCCCAGAGGCGCTATCTTGCGATGACGAATCAGACCTCAATAAGATACTTTGCATAGATGGAAGTTGCTCCACTGATTGCACTTCTGCCAATGCAGAATTTGACCCTGAGGGAAGTCCCTGTCCTGCGTGTAGGCCCGTTATATGGTGAGCTATTGCATGTTAGTATTGATTCTACAGATGTGTTTGTTGCACAGTCGGCAAAATGACCTTTTTGTTTCTCGATTAATCTTCTTTCAAACCATTAGTCCAAAGATCAATCTCCTTTATAATACTTGCCAAGAAGCGTTCGGAAGTTACTACGAAGAAACTACCACTTGTGCCGAGGAAGAAGTTGAAGACGCCACCAAACTCTTTTCACTCCGAGAGACAGGTTTTGTCACCATTTACTGCTGGGTGTGCCTAGTCTTCGTCTTGACGCTTGGATGGTGTGCGTTCAATCAACGCCTTTCGCCCGTTCCTGGGTCTATTCAACCCCTTCTTGCTGAAGAAAAGAGCCATGAATTTGTGGAAGAAAGTGCATCATCGTGGAAACAGACTGGATATCGTGCTTTTGGACGGCCCACTGCAGTGATCGGAGCGTTTATCTATTTAATTGTCGTGATCACCCTTGTGGGCTTCCAATTCATTTTGGGATCCTTGACTATATTGTATTATATTCAACAAGGAGCAATCGCCTGGTTCGAACCAGTGTTCGAGGATGAGATACAAGTTCTCAAAGTACATGAAATCACTTGGGCCGTTGCTTTCGTGTTCACTCTTCTATTGAAGTGGCCTGTGTCCATTCGGTTTCTTTTCCTTCGCCGATCCAAGTTAGAGAATGCAAGTCATGTGGCGGTCCAGACTCCTGTAAAAGAAGTTCGGCAGGCAGAGCAAAGAACTGACCTGCTTGAATTGTTTAACAATTGGATGGTCGTAGTCGGAGGTTGTTTCAAATCTGTCATGCGATGTATATTTAGCGACATCTCTCTTCCAGCTTCAGGTGACTATTGACAAGGATGGAACTAGATATTTTTTCTTCCGCCTTCGTCGCTATAACTTTGACACCGCTTCTAGTGTGTTTGTTCCTGGCGTTTGCTCGACTGGTAACACAATTGGTGACCTCATTAAAGCGAGAGGCGGGCTCAATTCGGAACAAGTAGAAAAGGAGATGGCTATAGTCGGTCGGAACATAATTCATATGTCCAAGCCAAACTTTTTTAAGACTCTTGTTCGTGAGTTTTCCAAGGGATTCTACATCTACCAGGTATTCATGATTTGGACGTGGTTTCCTCTGTGGTATTACTATATGGCATGTGTTCAGACATTCATTGTATCTGGTGGAGGATTAGCATTGACCGCGTTCCAATACCGAAATGAAAGGAACTTGTACCGCATCACCCGCATCAAAGGTGACGTTTCTCTTATGCGCGATGGTTCGCTAGTAAAAATTAATCACAGGGATCTAGTTCCAGGCGATGTTGTAGCTGTTACTTCCGGGTTGGTATATGCGGACATGGTCGTTGTAGATGGCCCCGGGCGTGTTCTTGTTGATGAGTCAGCCTTGACTGGAGAGTCAACTCCGATGGCCAAGATTCCTTTTGATGTAACAGATGGATTATTGAAATATGATTATGCCGATCATAAAAAGCATGCCATATCTGCTGGAACTCGTATTATTGAGGCTGAAGTCGATACTTATGCTTTAGTTCTTTCAACTGGATCGCATACTGCGAAAGGAAAGCTATTGCGCGATATACTCAGCTATAGGCGTCAAGAATTTAAATTTGATACAGAGGTCAAGATAGTGATTGCTATCCTCTTCTTATACTGTATCTTTGGGTTTGGTTTGACAGTCGGATTGTACAAAGATGAGTTTGTGTACGAATGGTTCTATGGAATGTTTGTGGTTGGGACTTGTCTGGTAAGTACGACAACAATGCATGCGCAAAAAACATGATGCCAATATTGCTAATATTGTCATGCAGCCTCCACTTCTTCCAACAGTGTTCACTGTTAGCGTTGGTATCTCTGAGGAACGTCTCGCTAAAAAGAGAATCATGTGTGTGAACTCCGAAGACATCTTAGTTGCGGGCAAGGTTAAAAGGGTCTTCTTTGATAAAACCGGCACCCTTACCAAACAGGGCTTGGATTTTATCATTGCATCCGCATGCCTTGAGCACAAATATCTTGATCTCGCAATGGCGGCTTGCCACAGCATTACTGTCTCTACCAAGGGAGTTCTGATCGGTAATGCTGTCGATCTCAACATGTTTGCAGAGACACGGGCTCTCATTTCTGAACATGGAAGTTGCATCGAGCTAGATGGCGGAGATAAAGTAAAGGTGCTGAAGAAGTTTGACTTTGATCATCATCGTATGACCCAAAGTGTTATTGTTGAAGCTGATGGAAAACTCTATGCATTTGTTAAGGGTAGTGGGGAGTCTATAAAAAACATATGCGTTACCAAGACAATCCCTGCTGACTTTGATAGGGACGCTGATCGGTGTGCAAGGGAAGGAATTTACCAGATTAGCTTTGCTATGAAAGAGCTACCTTCTTCAGCACAAGATGTTTCCATTTTGGCCCGCGACAGCATTGAAGATAGTCTAAACTTCCTTGGTTTTGTTAACTTCAAGAATCAGCTCAGAACCGAAACTGCTGACGCGCTCACCGAGCTCGAGGTTGGAGATGTCAAGTCTGTGATGGTCACTGGAGACAATACATTCACAGGTATTTGTATTGCGAGGGAAGCGAACATGATCAAGTTAGACGAAACTGTAATATTTGGTAAATCAATCATATCCAATGGAGTTATTTCTTGGGTTGACGAGCAGGGCCATTACACTAACCTTCCCTCCATTATAGACATTGAGAAGAAGAACATTGTTCTTGCGGTCACTGGTGATGTTTGGAACTCTCTCCAAACCAGGTCCGATATCAAAGAGATGGCTGAGTTCGTTCGTGTTTTTGGACGTTGCACTCCGAATGACAAAGTTACCGTTATCGATTTCTTCGTGAAGAAAGGGCTTACTTGCTGCATGGTAGGAGATGGAGGAAACGATTGCGGAGCCCTTAAAACCGCACACATTGGAATCGCTCTCAGTGACGCCGAGGCTTCCATTGTTGCCCCCTTTACGTCTCTTGACAAGGACATAACTTCGGTTCTCGAAGTTTTGAAGGAGGGTCGATGTGCTCTTGCAAGTGCTTTTGCTAGTTACAAGTATATGATCGTGTATGGACAGATTGAGACTATCAATCAAATTGCAAACGCCTACTTCTCGGTCACATTCCATGAATGGTGCTGGGTATTCATGGATGGTATCTGGATGATAACAATGGCCTTTACCCTACCTCTTTCACAGGCAGAAACACACTTGTCCCCCAAACGCCCCACGTCATCTCTTCTTGGCCCTGGTACGATGACCAGTGTTCTTGGAGTTTTACTTTTGAATTTCATTTTCACCTGTATCTCTCTTGGATTACTAACGTCGCAGGACTGGTACCAGTGTCGCAAGTGGGGGAGCACAGATATTTCCAATATTACCTTGATTGGAGACAATTATGAGGCATCGGTACTCTTTATTGTGACTGGATATCAATATATTTCCTCTGCAATTGCTTTCAACTTTGGCTATACTTTCAGGTCAAGCTGGTGGAAGAATTATGCCTTCGTAGTCCTCAGCTTGTGCTTCACTATTGTGCACTTCATCGCTACACTTGAGCCAAGTAAACTCTCGTGTGTATGGCGGCTGAACTGTACTAATGATAACGTTGTGAGGGCTGTAACAGACGTCGCTATCCCTATCAACAATGCGTTTAACACTACCATCATGCCTTTATCATTCCGGGTAAAGTTGGTTGTATTGATGATCTTCAATACTATCGCCACCTCTTCATGGGAATTCTGTATCGTGAACGGTACCTTTGTCAAAAAGTACCTTTGGGACCGCAGAAATGGTGAAGCTTCGGCATAAACGTTGGTGAGGGCTGGTAAGCTTGTGGCTGGCTAGAACTAAATTAAATATTATAAAATGTCGAATTGTGCTGCTTGTACGTTTATCCATCTCCACAGATAGAAGTCATCATTTTGGGAATACACAGCGAAAGTCGAACAATAGAAAAGACGAGCATTTCAATAGGGACCCGGCCCAAAGAAATCTTGGAATATAAAATGTCCGTTAAAAAGAAGCTATTATCTTCTTGAATGCAATGATAGCGTGGACCGTGGACCGTGGACCTGGAAACCGTGATTTCTACGCTTTTCTACGCTACAGTTGCACTGCATCTGCCTTTGACAAAAATCGACAGTTATCTAATAAATTATGAATCTTTTTATGGGAACATCACTCTCCATATTCTTCAGCAGTCGTTTGACTTGAACAAAGACGAGGCACTTACGTCAAGGAATTAATCTCGCAAGGTAAGCTACGTATTGATAACCGATCCCTATGCAATTGTATTTCCTCGTAAACTCATTTGCCCATGACTCTACAATCAGGATATTGAATCCCTTCAGGAAAATTATCAAATTGCATTGATTTGGTGGACGGTGTAATGATGATGAAAGTATACTCGGGCACCATTGACTTTTTAAAGGAAAAAGAAGCGATGAATTATAACGTCACATCCATTACTTTTGATAGAAATGTGCACCACTATAGATCTTTAGAGGACACCACGAACATCGAGTTGGATGAGAAAAAGGAGCTTTCAACAAATACTGTCATTTTACTATTGGTTCTATCATCTATTGGAATGTTCACACTTACAGTCGTGGTGATGTATTTGCTCTTTTACCGAAATCATCCAGACAGTGGTTGCAGAACAAGCGATAACGCAAACAACGCAGCAGATGCAATATTAGGTATTAATCATGTTGGCAGGCACCTCGAAGGGAGCACTTGGATCGAACTCAAATCGACATCGTCAGGCTCTTCGCCATCTGAGTCGTCGTCTGACATAAATGGAAGATTGCCCAAAGAAGTAGGGTGTTCAGGAGCTTCAGTGTGTGACAGCAGTGTCTCGGAATTGAGTGCCTACACCACCGAGACAAAAGATTGGAGGCTCTTCGCACCTAAGCTTGATCTAGAGAAGATAGACGAGGAAGGTCAATACAAAGAAAGTCTGTCTCTGCAGCGAATGGATTCTTCTTTCCACACAGCAAATGCCCGTTCTATTTGTAGCTTTTGAGAGAAAAACTCGATTGTACATGTGCTGATGATCAAATCATCAACAAGGTTTTTAGTTCTATGCTCTATGAAAGAGAAGTCGGATGCTATAACTGCCAAGCTAATAGTAGGAGTGCATAGACGTGTAGCGAAATAATGTAAACGCCACAGTTATAATTTTGATTCATGGTGCACAAATTTATGTTACTTTCATCTAGTTTGGATACATTAGCAAACCGTCGCCTAAAAGCTGGCCCGGACTAGTCTAAAGTTATCCAATTCTAGTGTGATAGGAAACAGCTTTTTAAGATCCCCATAGATCTCCTCCAACCGAATCTTTCTCGCCGCGGATCCGCGTTTCCATTCGAGCAAGTGAAGGGGATGCAATAAAGGGAGAGAATTCAGCTCCATTCATGTATTCAGCACCATTCATGTTCATATTAGGAGAAAAGGGAAACGGGGATGCAGGAAAGGATGCAATTTTTCCAGTTCCAACACCCTTGGGATTTGAGATGGGAGATGATGCGAAATAAGGAAAAGGTGACTCTAATGGCGCGCTCAGTAGCTCATTATTTCGAGACAAAGGACTTGGACCGCATCCAAGGTGATCGTTTCCTTTACTCGTAAAAGGTGATTGTGTTATATCACCAAAGAAAGTTTTCCCTTTGACAGGAGAGAGAAGGAAATTATTGAATTTGGGACTTTTACATGGACTCTTCATTGCTGCCTTGAGAGGTTTTCTTGAAGACCCGGGGGCAACCTGTGCTCGTTTTGGAAGAGGAGGATCCAAAACTTGATCATTTGAACATGGCTCGCTTGCACGGCGTTTTAGTGTTGTGCGCGGTGGGAGGGTCGAACAAGATTCAGAATTCATTTTAACGTCCTCGGGAACTTTAACATGCGGAACGCTTCTACTCCTTTCTCCGACCGTCGGTCTCTTTGGAAGTGACCGGGAGGGAGGCAGGCGTGGGAGCTCGGGCCTTGGGGTCGGATTAGAAGCTACCGGTGCTTTGCTTACTGAAGCAATCTTCTCAGGTATGACTTCTGACTTGTTCTGACTCTCTTTGTCTTGTACGAACTTGACACTTTGAGTCGTGGGCTGTACATTTCTTGATAGTTGCCCATGGTTACTAGGTGCATGATTGGGACGTGTTCCTTGATCATATCTATAGGGATAAGGATACCCGTAGTGACCAGGCCTATGATAGTTGCGAGTATCATTACTATTCTGCAAAACCATCACCTTCACTTGCCCTGCTTCAATCCCTGGACTAGTAAGATAAATTTGGAACTTCCTCATCCCAGGTCGCATCCCCTCATCTGGATTAGGTACTTCAAGATTCGTACCCGAAGGTGCACGAATTGCAATAACTGTGTCATTGTGATAAGCTTGGAGGGCGGCAATTTCTTGCTTGGTAACAAACAAATGCGACGCTATTACTTTCTTCTCTCCCGCCTTTGCATCTTGAGCACCCTTGTCCTCAGTGGCGCCCTTCCCTGCAGATGATTTCTTTTCACATTTTGTATACTCTCTCACGCAATCTGAAAGCTTTTCAATGCAATTGTCAATGTATTTCTCATGAGCTTTAAAATCCTCAATTTCGGTTTTCATCGCTTCAAATGTGGCAGATTCGCTGATTGACGTGACTTCGTCACCCTCATCTGGCTTCTTGGCACTATGCAAAAGAGGATCAATTCTCTTCACCCACGCCACTTGATTCCTATCTTTTTTTATGAGGCCAACTCCTTCAAGCACATTTGTTATGTCATATAATCGTCTCTTTTGCACGCCAAGTTCAGATACCGCAATATTCAAATCCAGTTCCCCGCCATTTTGAGGTGAGCTATACCGATCAAGCAAATTAATGAATTTTTCAGTCAAGTGAGAAAGAGACGAATCTTCTTTGGAAGTCTGCTTAGTAGGCTGGTAATTTGGTGTTGAAGATGGCGCTTTCAGTGGAACTGGAGCCATTGAATTAACCTGTTGCGGATGTGATTCGGCACTTGGACACCAATTTGAAAGTGCATACCCGGGTGGTGGGTATGAATGTTTATGTGGGTCATGGTCGCCTATTGAGTCAAGGTAGATGTCAAATGGAATTGGAGATATGTCCGAAATAGTAGATGACGAATTCGAAAGAGATGAATCGGAGGAGGTAGGAGAATCAAAACAGGAAGGAGAAAGATAGGGTGAGTGATCTATCGTTCGACGAGCGCGTTGGACAGGAAGGTTTCCACCAAGCAATACATCAAACTTGGAAAACAAGTCAGTTCGACTCTTTGAGTCTGGCGTATCATCGTTGGTGTACATTTTCCTAATCTGTCAAACAATGATGCCGCCATTGCCAACAAATTTCCATTTCCATTTCCTATTCCTTCCCATTTCATTGCAAATAAGTATTCGTGTGGGAACAGACAATTCTCAAAGCAATGAATGGAAACAATGAAATTTCTTTCATATTTCTCTCCTTGGAAAAATTAATCTTGAAAACAATCACGCAACATCAGAACAGACAGGACGGGAATACCGAAATGATGTCACAATTATGGCCTTTTAGCCATTCTTCCCAATCACGCAATGCGGATGGAGCAAAGATGTGATGTATAGCGGATACGTGAATGTGGATACGGTATGCTTACCTGCTGTAGGCGGCCTCAACGGCGAATACATTGGACTGGTGGCCCTAGTCAGTTTGGAGTTATTTGGCGCATTGCTGGCTTCTTCGCCATCGGGAGTAACAACCTTTGCTTGCTTATGTAATTCCTGCGAAATAGCACGAGGAGCCGTCACAGGTGGAGGAATAACTTGATTCGACGATCTTGGAGGACTATTAGAAGCCAATGGCGCCCCCTTTTTATTCATTGTAGGGTCTTCTAATATTTCTATCCCGTGTGGTTCCTCCTTTATAGTGAGCATTCTCTACTTGTATGTGCTTAGTTGGGTGTTGTCTGATTGTATACTGCTGGTTGACTGGAGCAGGCATTGGATGGTGCGGTGCGTGCATCTTGTTTTCTTCATTCTTGTAAAGAAAGATCCCCACATTTTCCGCGCAGGGGTCTGATTTTAACTTTAACCCCTTGTGGCCCTTTTTTATCCATAACTTGTTGGAGTACAACATCGGCGGGACTAAAAATCAAGCGTTGAGAATATGCTTCGAACAAGAAAGATCCTCATTGACGGTATAAGATAGTGATAAGGTGCACCTATTTCAACAAAATCGAATCTGGACCTCGGCATTTTTGACGAAGATGAATATCTTCTTATCACCACGCCACCATAATTCTGAAGATGCAGGACTCATGCACTGAAGATATTTACAAAGCTGTGACGGATGAGGATTCCATGGCTACAGAATCTATAGATGTTCTTCAGCTTCAGAGGAGGTGGAGTGATGAAAGCACTGTCTTCAGTTTGAGTCAGGCAGCGAAAGCTACGCAGCAATATCAGACGTCTTCCCACGTCGTGCACACTAGGAAAGAATTGACTCTCATCAGGGCTACGTGGGAGTACAATAGAACTGCGGCTGCGGCTTCGGCTTCAGCTGATGTCTCAAGGGACGAATTAGAGACAAGAAGAGAGACTCATTTCTTTCGCCAATTTTCTTCCTCTCTTTCAGATATCATGTCTAAATTCACATGTGCTAATCATTCTCTGGAAGATAGAGAGCCAGATGTTATATTGAAAGATGAGGACTTCTATTGGCCGTCAATTGCGCAATCAATGGACACATATGATGCGGGGTATGAAGAGGAAATGATTCACGTGAATCAATCTTCAAATTTTAATCATGGACGGTTTCTTGTATCCAATTCTCCGCTAGCGCCCTCGCAGGGTGATGATGAATTTCAAGGAAGGCATAACTCTGTATAAACACGTACAGCGCTTTTATGATGTGGGAAACGCACAGCTTTCGCTGCAATGGTGATGGCGAAATTTTGTTTATACTCTCGCGAATCAAATATGCTTTCAATTAATGTCAGCAAAAAACTCTTTAAGTCAAAAATAGTCAAATGTTTGTTTCAATTCAAAGTATTTATATGTTGGTACAGAAGCAACCACTGGTTGCAACGTTAATTACATCAAATTAAGCAAACTGCTCACGGCAGTAGAGCTGCTTCTTCGTCATGGGTTGTTCCATATTTATCACCTGTAGATCTCGAGGAGCTTCGCGTATCCGTCTTACTTCTTTGCTCGTGCGCTAGACGCATGTATTTTCCATTGAACGTTGCGAAGAAAACTGTGGCAACTCCGTGAATCACAATTAGCAGATAAAATGAAAAGGTGTATGACGGGCGCTCAAAACCGTCCGCTTCAGAACCGTAATTCTTCAGAGCCTGAAATATTGGGATGAAGAGTGCACTGAGCAAGTTGGAGCAAAGTTGTTGGATGACTAGGACCGTATTGGAACAAAGTGGAAAGGACACATCAACTGCGAGTTCAGTTGATATTGGCTGAAGAGGTCCAATGAGACAAGCTGCGAGTAGAAGTGACCATTTGAGGCTATCTCCACGTGCAGCATCCAAGTTGATGTTGCACTCTGCAAGAGCAAAAGCTCCAAATAGCAATAATATAATGACAACGCTGTAATAGGACCTTGATCGATCCGTAAATTTTCCAACAATTATACTTGAAATCATGACCAATAGTTGAAATAATCCACCGATTATTCCAACAGTCTGTCTCCCAGATCCTCCTAATCGCACAAGATAGTCCATATAAGTACTCAAAGTATTGAGGACAATGCCACTGGCAGCAAAGGCGACAACAGTATGCGTAAATCCTTTCCTAGAAAAGCAGGCTCTGATAGACCGTATAATCTGATCATCGCGAATATCAATATCAAGATTGTCTCCTGTCTGGGACATGATTGGCTCAGCTCCATCATCGACAACAGATGCAGGAGGCAAATAACTGCTTGCGACTGATCGTGGATAGTGGTGCTGCATTGATGAATAAGGAGGAGGCGCGTAGGCCTGTTGAAATTGGTAAAATTCAGGAGGATACATTCCAATCATTTGTTGCGAGTACATTTGGCGAGGATCAACGTTTGCAGCGTAATAAGGCTGTGGTGTATCGGAATATCCATGCGGGATGAAAGGCGACGGTTGATGATGCATTGGGTATCCATGCTGCATTTGAGGTGTTTGACGCAGGTTTGCAAAAGGTGTATCAGGAGGAAAGCCGAAACTACCGTCGGGTTGGCCATAGTATTGTCCGGGCCCAACATGATCTTGCGGCGTATTCATTGGACGATAACCATATGGGTATTGATGATGATTGGCATGCTCTCTTTGAGGAGTGTTATCATGGTACTGATCTGATTCTCGTCTTCCATTAGAACCAACTCTTCCATTCATCATCGGAGAGGGAGCAATCGCGCCGTAACTCTGAGCCTCTGCTTCAAGCGCTATAATCTGTTTACGGCAGTCTTGTGTCGACTCTAGGCCACTGCTAGGGGATGGAGCTTTATTAGAATCCTTTCTAGAAGACTTGCTTCTTCCCGAGGAACCCGATCGCAAACCACTATCAGCAGTCGCAGACGGCCTGGATTTATTGCCATGACCATGCCGTTGCTTCCCTTCTCTACTGCTTCGCCTTGTTGCCCGAGATGGTGCTCCTTGACTTCCTTGACCTCCTTGACCCTTGAATGCTGAACTCGGAGAACCTCTACTCCTACTTGAAGGACGCGTTTTGCGACGCATAGGTTTCGCAAGATGCTCGGCATGGTATTCAGTTCCCGACTTGTTCGTACTGCTTCTACTTTCACCCGAGCCCCCAGATAAAGTCGGTCGATGAGATCTGTTATCAGTGCCAGTACTCCTTGCAAACGGGGTATTCCTCAAACTTGCAGGAATCGCTTGACGCATTGTGTCCATGTAAGGAATCTTCATTTCCAAAGTACCCCTAATCACACGAGCAGTTTCCGAAGGTGGTGTTGGAGGCGCATCTTTAAACTGTAAAAAGCATCCAACAAACGCTAATGTTGACATGGTGCTGAGCAAACCGAAGTATTTTGGTATATCCTCACTGGACAGCACAAGCATTGTACCAAACACAAATGCAAAACCTATTCCAAGCTGATTCGAATTCAATGCCACACCCGTCGCAAAAGTCCGTTCCTTCTCCGGAAACCACGAACAGGACAAAAGCGTTGGCGTACACTGGTACAAAGGTTGTGAAAGCCCCACCAGCAAAAAACCTGCGTAGATTCTCCACTCTGCATCATCCTTGGTCAATTCCGTTCCAATAATTCCTGGAATTCCTCCACTCTTGACCACGCTTCCACACATCAAAAGGAACGATCCAAAAACGACAGTCCTTCTAAGTCCCAATCGCGACAAAAGTATCGGTTCCATAGCTGTAGAAACTGCATTTGCCGCTAGGAAAATGGTGACAAGGTGTTCTGGGTTGATATTCCCAAATGCCTCCGAGGTCAAGACAGCAATGGGAGCAACTGAGTAACATGTCCAATCCGAAAGCAAATTCAATATCGACAGGTACATCAACATGATCCATCTCTGCCAGTATACCTTGTACTTTTCACTAGGCACATAATAACCATCGTCACCTCTGAAATTGGGCGCCATTCCCCTCGTTGCAAACGCAGGGGGGTAATAATCCGCAGAACGACCTGAAGAATGCTGATCCACATTATGCCCATGTGCTTTCCCAGGAGGTTCCTGATGGGGACTCGAACTGGAATTAGTCAAATCATTCCCAAACGACCTCCCACTCCTCCGCTCTACAGGCCCAATCCCCGCCGCAACAACTTCATTCGTCTCATTTCTCCCCTGCTCACTCGCCGCCTTAATCAACCTCGTAGATTCATCCGTATCATCTTCCGAATACACCAGCATTCCCGAACTATGCAACGAATGATTGCTCAAAGTCCTTGAAGGTCCGGAAGAATTACTCTTACCAGAACGATTGCTATTGCCATGTTGTCTCCTATCAGGCGAAATAGAAGAACTCATATAAGAATCATTCCCATTTTGCCACGCCTTGGCTTGGTCATCACTCAAACCCTGAAACGAATTCCTATCATTGGCGCTGCCATTAACATTACCATTTCCTCCTTTCAAAGCACTGGGAATCTCCAATGGGATCCTACTATCCCCTGAAGCAATCGAATCACTCCTGACGTGTCCATGCCTAGGACTCCTCCTCCTTCGATGATGAACGAATGAATCCCCATCTGATAATTCCGATTCAATATCATCCGAAATAGACGCTTTGAGAACATTAATTTTGAGCTGATCCCGATTATCCCTTGCACTGTCCATGCTTCTATAACTAATTTGACGCCGGTGCTTGGAATTTTTGGAAGTAACACTTTCATTTTCGTGGTGGCTGTTGTTGTTGTTGTTGTGATTGTTATCGTTATCGAACACAATGGAGGCAGAGGCATCATCTATATCTCCCACATCTTCCGAACTGGAACTAACAAGTGAACTCGTGGAAGGAAACCGATTCAAATTCCTCGGTTGAAAGAGTGATTCATGCTTGGAACCAATCACTTGAAGTGGTTCCCTCGCTGGCATGGGTGGTTTATGGTTACCACTAACATTACCATTACCATTACCACTGATAGAAGGCAAGACGGGAGCAAGATCCGTGTCCGAATCCATGGTATCCGCTCCGGGCCTCATCCCCCCAAACGAAACTCCTCCATTTCCATTACCACGATTCCGAGACTGTTCCGGGGCACTGATAGTCCTCGTCATAAGATAGGAATTCTCCAAACTGACATGTTCAGTGGTACTATAATCATCTTCATCATTGGAAGAACTCGAAAGAGATAAATCACTATCGTGATGGATATGTGTATGCTTCCCACCATAATTCTGTCCAAAACTCTGTGATTTCTGATACGCACTGGGTCTCCTTGGATTATGATTGTGATTATCTTTGCCATTCGCATTCGGAACACCTAGATTTCTCCGCGGTGGGAGGACCATGCGTGCTCCAGAAGTGGGACTTAGATGGTGTTCGCTAAAGTAGGATCCATCATCGGAATTTTGGGAAGAGGAGTCGTCAGATTCGTCATCGTCGAGGTTATCGTGGTGCATGTATCCTCTTCGATCGAGGGAAAGGACTCTGCCGCGTTTGCTGATTGGTACAGGGGCACTGAGTCTGTTGCGTGTTTCATTTGTCTTTTCAGTTTTGGGCGGTTGCGGTGGACTACTATTGTTACTGTTACTGTTGTCATGATTTGAAGTTCCAGAATTGGTGTGCGACTCCGATGGTTCATTTACATTTACTTTTATATTTGCCAGCAGTTCAGAATTATCTTCGGAGCTGCTAGTAAGAGTAAGAGTATCTTGAGCAATGTGTGTGTTTGTCTGAGAGGCACTACTATAGTCAGCATCAGCATCGGGGGTAATGGGTACAGAGTGACTGGGTACAGCTGGTGATTCTGTGTTAGTGTTAATATCGAGCTTGAGAGAATTGCTCGCATTGTGATTAGAAGTATTGTTCTCCTCCTCCTCCATGCTGGTTTTGGCTCCGTTTCCAATTGGAGATTCCGTGGCTGCCATTCCTGTTGCTGTAACTAGTAATGGTTATCTGTTGAAGTGAACTAGTATGTACCGTAATGTAATAGTTGAATGACAGTGATGTATTGTTGCAGTGCAGTGCGTCCTTTCTATTCAGTATAATATGAAATAGGAATTCCTTTCTCGATCAGTCTGTCTGTCGTGTCGGTCCAAATCCTTCAATGAGATATTTAAACTATCAATATCAATCAAATCAGTGAGAGAATGAAATGGTTCAGTTGGTTGATTGACACTTTATTCGAATTGCAATTGCAGCTAGTTCGTAGTTCGTTCGTTTGTGTGTTTGTTTATAGGTTTCTATCTTGCACAAGTCTTTCGTGGTGGTGGTGATCACTGATAACAGTAGTCACACTACTTCCAATAAAAATAACAAGACCGCAACTTTTGTCAAATCCAAGTCGAGTCCTTTAAACAAAAATGAGTGAATCCTTTAGCGCCGCAGCTCTTCAAGTTCCAATGCGAAATACAGGTTTGTTGCTCGAAAGAGGTTGGTGGACGCTCCTTTACAAGAGAGGTCTTAAATCGTGGAGCTGTCTGTTGCAGTCTGTCATATCTTGTGGAACCGAGAAGGGCTATTGTAAAGTGGCAATCTTGAGTTAGTCTTGTATTACGAAAAAATTGGCAGATACTGGCGCGCGGTCATAGCGACCCCCCCCCGTA
>Ga0209712_10002524_pt1 | contig 15019 bp, 24 predicted proteins | sample ArcOceMetagenome_FD_187443 | JGI IMG/M metagenome (GOLD analysis project Ga0209712, IMG submission 187443) | Marine eukaryotic phytoplankton communities from Arctic Ocean - Arctic Ocean - Greenland ARC118M Metagenome (SPAdes) (version 2) | ecosystem: Environmental > Aquatic > Marine > Oceanic...
CTTTGTGGCAGTCTGGCGCCTAACCAACCATCGGCAATGCCTCTTAAGAGTTCTGGTGCACGGAACGTTGCTTGGTCAGATGCAATGGTGATATCGGCACACAGAATCATATCCAGCCCGCCCGCATGACAAGCGCCATTCACGGCGGCTATCACGATTTTATTGCAGCGTTCGAGATAATTAAAAGGCATGTTGATTAATACGTCGAGCTCTTCGATGGTATAGGGGCGTGGCGTTTCATAGTGTTTTGTCATGTCGCCACCCACACAGAAACTATCCTCGGTACCTGTAATAAGTAATACATCAATAGTCTTGTCTTGCTCGGCGATTAATGCGGCGCGTTTAATACCGTTGGCCATCTCAATAGTGCAGGCGTTTCGACGCTCTGGGCGATTAAGCTTAATGGTGATGACGCCGTTCTGTAGATAGCAAAATAAAAATTTGGATCCCAAATCAATGGTTTGCATGGTGGTCTCTCTGCGGGCTTCTTTTATGGTTGCTCTAGAAGCTAGTAGACAGCGGAGTGAGAGGTAAGTTTTGGCGAGTGTTTTATAAGAAGTTTATCGTTTTGGCATTCAACAATGCCCATAATGCTTTGCTCATTTATCTTTTTTCGCCTGTATAATTATGCTTTATAAAAAAGGAAAGATTTATGAGAGAAGTTAAAATTGATAAGGCGCCGGTTGCGCTTTATAAAATCCTCAAATTTGAAGGGTTCGTGAGTAGTGGTGGTGAAGCTAAGACGGTTATTGCTGATGGTTTGGTAATGGTGAACGATGCTGTTGAAACGCAAAAGCGTAAGCAAATTGTTGTTGGCGATACTGTTGAGTTTTCTGGTGAGAAAGTTCTGATTGTTTAGTTTGTGGTCGTCGGATTTCCCTTTATGATCTTGAGCTTAAAATAATAAGAAAACCTGAACCCCAGATTCAATCAGTAAGCTCAGACCAGCGAATACTTTCCTTTATCCAATAAAAAACCCGATGATTTACGCCACCGGGTTTTTTTAAAGCTGAACTAAGCAATTACAAAATTACTTAGAGGCTTTACGCTCTTTCTCTGCTGCAATAACATCATCAGCTACAGAGTTAGGGCATGGGTTGTAATGTGAGAACTCCATAGAGAACTGACCACGACCCGATGTCATTGTACGTAAGCTACCAATGTAACCAAACATCTCTGACAGTGGAACGTCAGCCTTAACACGAACGCCTGTAGCGCCAGCCATTTGATCTTTGATCATGCCACGACGACGGTTTAAATCGCCGATAACATCACCTACGTGATCGTCTGGAGTGAATACATCAACGTTCATGATGGGCTCAATCAATTGTGGGCCAGCTTTAGGCATTGATTGGCGGAATGCACCTTTTGCTGCAATCTCAAACGCAACGGCTGATGAATCCACGGCGTGGTAGCCACCATCGTAAAGCTCAATTTCAACATCCAATACAGGGAAACCAGCTAATGGGCCTTGTTCCATCATGCCTTTAAAGCCTTTCTCTACCGCAGGGAAGAATTCCTTAGGTACGTTACCGCCAACAACACTTGATTTGAAAGTGAAGCCAGTGCCAACTTCGCCAGGTTTAATACGGTAATCGATCTTACCAAATTGACCTGAACCACCCGATTGTTTCTTGTGCGTGTAAGAATCATCAATTTCTTGTGTGATTGTCTCGCGGTAAGCTACCTGAGGTTCGCCTACTTCTAAATCAACACCGTAGGTACGGTTAAGAATGTCGACTTTGATATCAAGGTGTAATTCGCCCATGCCTCTAAGGATGGTTTCACCTGAATCTTCGTCAGTCTCAACGCGGAACGATGGATCTTCTGCAACCATTTTACCAATCGCAATACCCATTTTTTCAGAGCCGCCTTTATCTTTCGGCTTAACCGAAATAGAGATAACCGGTTCTGGGAAGCTCATTGGCTCAAGTGTTACTGGATGCTTAGGATCACAAAGTGTGTGACCTGTCTGAACATTTTTCATACCTACGATGGCAATAATGTCGCCCGCTTGTGCGCGATCAATTTCGTTACGGTCATCGGCATGCATCTCAACCATTCGGCCGACACGCTCAGATTTACCCGTGTAAGAGTTAAGGATTGAGTCGCCTTTGTTAAGTACGCCAGAGTAAACGCGAACAAAGGTTAATGCGCCAAAGCGATCATCCATTATTTTAAACGCAAGCGCTTTTAATGGCTCTTCAGTCGTTACGGTTGCTACTTCACCAGTTTCGACGCCGTCTTCGTCAGTCAAAGGCTGAGGCTTAACGTCTGTAGGGCAAGGTAAGTAATCAACAACGGCATCTAGAATTAATTGAACACCTTTGTTTTTAAACGCTGAACCACAGTAAGTGGGGAAAAACTCGAGAGCGATTGTGCCTTTGCGAATACATTTTTTGATGTCATCAATAGAAGGTTCTTCACCTTCCATATAAGCCATCATGATGTCGTCGTCTTGCTCAACGGCAGTTTCGATCATTTTTTCACGATACATTTCAACGTCATCAACCATGTCGGCTGGAATATCAACAATCTCAAAGTTTTCAGGCAAGCCTGAATCATCCCAAACGTAAGCAGTGCGAGATAACAGATCGACAAGGCCTTTGAATTCGTCTTCGCGGCCAATGGGTAAGGTCATTACCAATGCGTTTGCGGCAAGTACGCTTTCTACTTGATCAACAACGCGTAAGAAGTCAGCACCCATACGATCAAGTTTGTTAACAAAGATGATTCGAGCTACTTCTGATTCATTAGCGTAGCGCCAGTTAGTTTCTGACTGAGGCTCAACGCCGCCAGAACCACAAAATACACCAACACCACCATCTAATACTTTTAATGAGCGGTAAACTTCAACAGTGAAGTCAACGTGACCCGGTGTATCGATGATGTTAAATCGGTGATCTTTCCAGAAGCAGGTAGTTGCCGCTGACTGGATAGTAATTCCGCGTTCTTGCTCCTGTGTCATAAAGTCGGTGGTCGCCGCGCCATCGTGCACTTCGCCGGTTTTATGGATTTTACCGGTTAGCTTAAGAATTCGCTCGGTAGTGGTGGTTTTGCCCGCATCAACGTGGGCGAATATTCCAATATTTCTGTATTGCGCTAAATCAGTCATGGTCTCAACTCGGTTCTATCATCATAAAAATGGTGCGCAGCATACATGAACTGAGCGCAAAAAAAATGCGAATTTTAAGGTTTTATGGGAAGAAAATCTTAAAACCCGCTGATCTTGTCCTTAAAGGCCTATCTTGGCCCATATGATGCGCTAAGTTAGACGATTTTTATCTTCTAACAGGCGGTTTTAGTGGCTGGACTAAAAAGCATAGGCCTTAATAATGCAGGGTGTTGGGTTAGTTGGCGCTTATTTTTTGATTTAACCTTTAAGTGTGTGGAATGGCGTTGTTTAGAGGTTAAGTTCGCGTGAGGTTGTGTGTCTAAATAATTAAGACGAAGAAAATATGGCTCAAGAGTGTAATTAGTTGAAATCTTTTGTTTTTTTAATGTTCACGGCTAGCTGAATGCTACGAATTGGCTAAACTAAGGGGATGAAAACAGGTCTTGTACTCTCAGGTGGTGGTGCGCGTGGTGCTTATCAGGTAGGCGTCTTAAAAGCGATTGCCGACTTGCATCCAAAGCATGCAGCCAACCCCTTCACTATTATTAGCGGTACCTCTGCGGGCGCATTAAATGCGGTTGCATTAGCGTCATCGGCGAATAACTTTCGCTTGGGTGTTAAGAAGGTAGAGAAAATTTGGACTAATCTACATGTTAATCGTGTGGTTAAAGCGCGCGGCATAGACTTAATGGCTAATGGTGCTCGCTTGGGCCTATCACTGTTGAGTAGTCGATTTGCCCAAGATCGCTCAATGGCATTACTCGATAACGCCCCGTTGCGTGATCTTCTCTCTCACACCATTCGTTTCGATAATATTCAAAAGCGTATTGATGCCGGTTTGCTTGATGCGGTAGCTGTAACAGCTACCAGCTATGCGACAGGCAATTCGGTGAGCTTTTTTCAAGGCAGTGAGTCATTGCGATGCTGGCGTCGGAATAAGCGTATAGGGGTACCTGCGCGCTTAGCGGTTGAGCATTTATTGGCTTCAACGGCTATTCCAGGGGTGTTTCCTGCTGAAAAGGTGGGTAGGCAGTATTTTGGTGATGGCTCATTACGTCAATTGGCACCTTTAAGTTCGGCATTAAAGCTGGGTGCCGAGCGTATTCTTGTGGTGGGTGTGCGAGGGCATAGTAAAAGTCGTATAGCGGCTCGCCGTGATCATCCGCCGTCACTGGCTCAGACGGTCGGTCATATATTTAACTCGGCTTTTATTGATACCTTAGAGAATGATGTAGACAATTTAGTCCGTGTAAACGAGGCTTTAGGCATTCTCGCCAATGAGGCGCCGCATTTCGAATCAGAAACATTAAAGCCAGTCGATATGCTCGTTATTCGCCCTTCAATTGATTTGGATGAATTGGCGGCTTCGCATTTAGGTGATTTGCCTTTTGGTTTGCGTAGGGTATTAAAGGCGATGGGGGCTAATACTAAGGGTGGTGGCGGCAGTTTGGCCAGTTACCTTATGTTTGAGGCGGCGTTTTGTCGTGAGCTAATCCAGTGTGGCTATGACGACGCAATGAGAGATCGCGAGGCTGTCGAAGAATTTTTTGGATTATCAGAGTAATTTGCTGGTAAAGGTAGTAAAAGCGTAAAGCTAGCTGATAGATAAACTAATTAAATAATAATTACTCTGCCTTCTATATATAGCAATATATTTAAAATAATGACTGTATGTAAGGGTGGCCGTGGCCTGCGCGTGAGAGGGGTCAGTACCTAATTGTCATATAACGTCAATAATTCGCTTAAACCGCTGATGTTTATCCGAAATATAGTTTGACACTCCCTTGTCTCGCCATTAGAATGCGCGCTCTCTTTTTGACAGTGAAATAAATGTTAAATGAGTAAGTGTCAGTGAATGACGCGACAATTACGGTTCTTTTTAAAAAAACAAAGAACTGGTTCTTTGCTTAGTGAGGTTATAAAGTGGTTCAAAATCAACGAATTCGAATTCGATTGAAAGCGTTCGATCATAAGCTGATCGATCTGTCTGCTGCAGAAATCGTAGAAACTGCGCGCCGTACAGGTGCTCAAGTCCGCGGTCCTATCCCCCTTCCTACCCGCAAAGAGCGTTTTACAATTTTAGTATCGCCGCATGTAAATAAAGATGCGCGTGATCAGTACGAGATTCGTACACATAAACGCATGATGGATATTGTTGAGCCAACAGAAAAAACAGTCGATGCTTTGATGAAGTTAGATCTAGCGGCTGGTGTAGAAGTTCAAATTAGCCTCGGCTAATCGCGCAAGCGAGTCGAGAAGAAATCGTTTTAGGCGGTAGCCTTACCAACTAAAACGAACTGATGTGTAACGCTCGTATTCTGTTTTAGCTGGTCGTAACGACGGTTCTAAGAGAGTCGAAGGCGGCCATAGCGGGTAACCAGCCCCGTACACTGAGAGGTTTTATAGAAATGACAATTGGTCTAGTAGGTCGCAAGAGCGGCATGACTCGCATATTTACAGAGGATGGAGCTTCCATTCCTGTAAGTGTTGTTGAAGTCGAACCAAACCGTATTACTCAAGTTAAGACGATCGAGACTGATGGCTACGATGCCGTTCAGGTAACCTCGGGTACTCGTCGCGCTTCCCGTGTAACTAAAGCTGCCGCAGGGCATTTTGCTAAAGCCGAGACCGGAGCTGGTCGTGGCCTTTGGGAATTGCGTCTTGAGAAAGCAGATGAAGCATTAAAGATTGGCGGTGAAATTACTGTTGATACTTTTGAGGCTGGCCAAATGATTGATGTTACTGGTCAATCAAAAGGTAAAGGTTTTCAAGGTGGTATTAAGCGCTGGAATTTCAGCATGCAAGATGCTACTCACGGTAACTCGATCTCTCACCGTTCAAACGGTTCGATTGGTCAGTGCCAAACACCAGGACGTGTATTTAAGGGCAAGAAAATGTCCGGTCATATGGGTGCAGAGCAAGTAACTGTACAGAATTTAGAAGTGGTTAGAGTTGATGCTGCACGCAACATGATTCTAGTCAAGGGTGCTATCCCGGGTGCGCCGGGCGGTGATGTTTTTATTAAGCTAGCCGTCAAGGCCAATAATTAAACCGGTACTCCGAGGGGGATGTAAACTATGCAGTTAGCACTTGCTGCGCCAGGAAATGTCAGCGCGGGTACGGTAGAAGTATCTGATACTACATTTGGCAGAGAATATAACGAAGATCTTGTTCACCAAGTTGTGATCGCTTATTTAGCGGGCGCACGACAGGGTACACGAGCACAAAAAACACGCTCTGATGTGAGCGGCGGTGGGGCTAAGCCTTGGCGTCAAAAAGGTACTGGCCGAGCACGTGCTGGTACTATCCGAAGCCCTATATGGCGCTCCGGTGGTGTTACTTTTGCTGCGCGTCCACAAGATCATTCGCATAAAGTTAATCGCAAAATGTACCGCGCAGCAATGCGTACCATTTTGTCTGAGCTAGCGCGTCAAGAGCGTTTAATCGTTGTTGAAGAGTTTACTCTTGCAGAGCCTAAGACTAAGTTATTAGTCGCTAAGTTGGCCGAGTTTGATTTAACTAAAGCGTTGATTGTGACTGAAGATGTAAATGCTAACTTGTATTTGTCATCGCGAAATCTGCACAAAGTTGAAGTGTTAGATGTAAGCGGCTGTGACCCAGTAAGCCTTGTGGCTTCTGAGAAAGTTATCATTACAGTTGAAGCGCTGAAGAAATTTGATGAGGTGTTAGGATGAATCAAGAGCGAATTTTAAAGGTTCTGGTTGCTCCTCATATATCGGAAAAAGCCGCTTTAGCGGGTGATGCATCAAACGCTGTTGTGTTTCGTGTAATCCCTACTGCAACTAAGCTTGAAATTAAGCGTGCTGTTGAGCTTTTGTTTAAAGTGAAAGTAGAAGCGGTTCAAGTAAGCAACTTGAAAGGTAAGCTTAAGCGTAATCGTCATGGCGAGAACCGTCGTCCTGGCATTAAGAAAGCTTATGTTCGTTTGGCCGAAGGCCATGATATTGATTTTGCGTTAGCCGAATAATTTAGTTAAACGCATAGAAGTAGATTTTGGAGATTAGCAAAAATGCCAATCGTTAAGAGTAAGCCAACATCACCGGGTCGCCGCTTTGTAGTTAGAGTGGTAAACCCCGATTTACATAAAGGGGCTCCTTATAAGCCTCTGTTGGCTAAAAAAAGTAAAACTGGTGGTCGTAACAATGCCGGTCGTATCACTACGCGTCATCGCGGTGGCGGCCATAAGCAGCACTATCGTATTGTTGATTTTAAACGCAACAAAGATGGTATTCCGGCAACAGTTGAGCGTTTGGAATATGATCCAAACAGAACAGCTCACTTAGCATTATTGTTATACGCCGATGGTTCGCGTGCATATATTATTGCGCCTAAAGGTGTAAACGCTGGAGATCAAGTTATCTCTGGTGAAGCGGCGCCAATTAAGTCAGGCAATACATTGCCTTTAAGAAATATGCCAGTGGGTAGTTTGATTCACTGTGTAGAGCTTAAGCCTGGCAAAGGTGCGCAAATGGTTCGAAGTGCTGGCGGAAGTTGTCAGTTAATTGCTCGTGACGGCGCATATGTTTCATTGCGTTTACGTTCGGGTGAGATGCGTAAAGTATTATCTGAATGTCGTGCGACATTAGGTGAAGTCTCTAACAGCGAGCACAATCTTCGCTCGTTGGGTAAGGCTGGTGCTTCACGCTGGCGCGGTATTCGTCCAACGGTTCGTGGTGTTGCTATGAACCCGGTTGATCACCCGCATGGTGGTGGTGAAGGTAAGACATCAGGTGGTCGTCATCCAGTGTCTCCTTGGGGAATGCCAACTAAGGGCTTCAAAACCCGTAAAAACAAGCGCACGAATGATTTAATCATTCGTCGTCGCAAAGCTAAGTAAGCGTTAAGAGGAAAGAAGCGTGCCACGTTCACTGAAAAAAGGTCCATTTATCGATCTTCATCTAATGAAGAAGATCGAAATAGCCAACGAGAAGAACGAGAAGCGACCGATCAAAACGTGGTCTCGTCGTTCAATGGTTTCTCCGGATATGGTTGGCTTGACGATTGCGGTTCATAACGGTCGTCAACACGTGCCGGTATTTATTACTGAAGATATGGTTGGGCATAAGCTCGGCGAATTTTCTCCCACACGTACTTATCGTGGGCATGTAGCAGACAAAAAAGCCAAGCGTTAAGCTTGATAGCTAGAGGTTAGATTGATGGAAGTTTCAGCAAAATTATCAGGTGCGACTATATCGGCTCAAAAAGCCCGATTGATTGCGGATCAAATCCGCGGTAAAAGCGCCGAACATGCTCTGGATATTTTAACGTTCAGCAATAAGAAAGCTGCTGATCTTGTGCTCAAGTTACTTAATTCGGCAATTGCTAATGCTGAGCATAACGAAGGCGCAGATGTTGACGAGTTGAAAGTATCAAGTATTTTTGTAAACGAAGGTCGAACATTGAAGCGTCTTAAGCCGCGTGCCAAGGGTCGAGCAGATCGTATTTTAAAACGTTCTTGTCATATAACAATTAACGTGGCTGATTAATACAGCGAGTTTGGAGAGACCAATATGGGTCAAAAAGTCCACCCAACAGGCATTCGATTGGGAATCACTAAACAGCATTCATCTGTTTGGTATGCAGAAAGCAAGAATTACGCAGAACGCTTAATAGGCGATCTCAAGATTCGTGATTTGATTGATAAGAAGCTGAAAAGCGCTTCTGTCAGCAAGGTTGTTATAGAGCGCCCTGCACAAACTGCGCGAATCACTATTCATACGGCTCGCCCCGGTATTGTTATCGGTAAAAAAGGCGAAGACGTTGATAAATTGCGTAAAGAATTGTCTGCAGAGCTTAATGTTCCTGTACACATAAATATTGAAGAGATTCGCAAGCCCGATTTAGATGCGAAACTTGTTGCGCAAAATATTGCTGGTCAGTTAGAGCGACGCGTTATGTTTCGTCGTGCCATGAAGCGTGTTGTTCAAAATGCAATGCGTGCTGGAGCTGAAGGCATTAAAGTTCAAGTCGGTGGTCGTTTAGGCGGCGCTGAAATCGCACGAAGTGAGTGGTACCGAGAAGGTCGTGTTCCACTTCATACTTTACGCGCAGATATCGACTATGCAGCTTATGAAGCATTAACTACCTACGGAATCTTAGGCATTAAAGTCTGGATTTTCAAAGGCGAAGTATTAGATACGTTGGCACAGCCTGAGCAATCAGCTGGCAGCAACCAATAGATTACGGACTAAGAGTTAAGACTGATGTTACAACCTAAACGCACAAAGTTCCGCAAGGTACAGAAAGGCCGAAACCGTGGTCTCGCACATCGCGGCAGCAAGGTTAGCTTTGGTGAGTTCGGCTTAAAGTCGACTGGCCGTGGTCGAATCACCGCACGTCAGATTGAGGCAGCGCGTCGCGCGATGACTCGTCATATTAAACGTGGCGGTAAAATCTGGATACGCGTGTTTCCTGATAAGCCTATTACCCAAAAGCCTTTAGAAGTACGTCAAGGTAAGGGTAAAGGTAATGTTGAATACTGGGTAGCGCAAGTGCTACCTGGAAAAGTACTTTATGAAGTAGAAGGCGTGACTGAAGAGCTGGCGCGTGAAGCGTTTGCATTGGCTGCGGCCAAGCTTCCACTACCAACTACTTTTGTTAAGCGGACGGTAATGTAATGAAAGCAAGTGAAATGAGAGAGCAGTCGGCTGAGCAGCTAAATGAGCAGCTGCATGGTTTGTTAGAAGAGCAGTTTCGTTTGCGTACACGCAAAGCAACTGGCCAGCTAGAACAAACGCATTTGCTGCAGGCTAATCAGCGTGCCATTGCACGTATTAAAACAGTATTGAACGAACAGTCGAAGAAGGCGTAAGTAATGGCGGATCAAGAAAAAAGCGTACGCAAAATCACTGGCCGAGTTGTCAGTGACAAAATGGATAAAACCATCACTGTTATGGTTGAGCGTCGTGTTAAGCACGCGTTATACGGTAAATATATTACCCGCTCTACTAAACTGCATGCGCACGATGAAAAAAATGAATGTAACGAAGGCGATTTAGTGGCTATAAGTGAGTCACGTCCTTTGTCAAAAACAAAAACTTGGATGCTTCAAGAGATCGTAGAAAAAGCAGCCGAAGTTTAATTAAACACGTTTTTTAGGTCGTCTTGCTGTATTTGGCCGCAAGCGATAGAAGGTTTTGGAGCTAGACAATGATTCAAACGCAAAGTTATTTGGAAGTTGCTGATAACAGTGGTGCGCGTCGAGTGATGTGTATCAAAGTTTTGGGCGGTTCTCATCGTCGATACGCTCGAGTAGGCGATATCATCAAGGTTACCGTTAAAGAAGCGATTCCTCGCGGTAAGGTCAAAAAAGGCCAGGTGATGAATGCTGTTGTAGTAAGAACTAAGAAAGGTGTTCGTCGTCCGGATGGTTCGATTATCCGTTTTGATGACAACGCAGCTGTGTTGTTGAACACAACTTTAGCGCCTATTGGTACCCGTATTTTTGGACCAGTAACGCGTGAATTGCGTAATGAGAAATTCATGAAGATTGTTTCTTTAGCGCCAGAAGTTTTATAAGCCGGTTATTGTTAGGCTGCCTTAATTTAATTAGCACGTTGTTAATGCATACGAAGAAAATTGAGATATGAACAAAATCAAAAGTGAAGATGAAGTCATTATCATTGCCGGTAAAGACAAAGGTAAGCGCGGTAAAGTTACGCGTATTATGGATGACGGCCGTTTAATGATTGCTGGCATCAATATGGTTAAGAAGCACACTAAGCCTAATCCACAGGCGGGTGTTGCTGGCGGAATCATTGAGCAAGAAGCGGCAATTCAGTCTTCTAATGTTGCGTTATATAACTCGTCTACCGATAAGGCTGACCGTGTTGGTATTCGCATAGAAGACGGTACAAGAGTACGATATTTTAAATCCAACAACGAGCTTGTTGACTGATTCAGGTTACATTCGAGTATTAGCTAAAAAGCTAAATATTAGGCGCAGAAAATGGCGAGATTAAAAGCATTATACAACACCGAGTTAGCCCCAAAACTTAAAGAAGAGTTGGGTCTGGACAACGTGATGGAAGTTCCACGCATTACTAAAATCACCTTGAACATGGGTGTTGGTGAAGCGTTAGGAGATAAAAAGATCCTTGAGCATGCGGTTGCTAACCTTGAGCAGATTTCTGGTCAAAAGGTTGTTATTACACGCGCGCGCAAATCGATTGCGGGCTTTAAAGTTCGTGAAGATTGGCCGATTGGTTGTAAAGTGACATTGCGTCGTGAGCGCATGTATGAATTTTTAGACCGTCTTATTGCTATTTCAATTCCACGAATTCGAGATTTCCGTGGTTTGAATGCAAAATCATTTGATGGTCGTGGTAACTACTCTATGGGTGTTAATGAGCAAATCATTTTCCCAGAGATTGAGTATGACAAGATTGATGCGATTCGCGGATTAGACATCGCAATCACAACCACAGCGAAAACTGATGACCAAGGGCGCGCATTACTTAAAGCCTTTAACTTTCCGTTTCGTACATAAGTTTTTTTTAGTAATTTAAAAGTAGAATCTTAAAAGATTTAGAGGCAGTGATTGATGGCTAAACAATCAATGATACAGCGTGAAGAGAAGCGTACAAAAACAGTTGCAAAATATGCAGCTAAACGTGCAGCTTTAAAAGCAATTATTCTTGATCAGAATGCTAGCGATGAAGATCGTTGGGATGCTCAAATGGCGCTTCAAAAGCAGCCAAGAAATGCGAGTGCTAGTCGTCAGCGTCGTCGCTGTCAGATTACGGGTCGTCCACACGGTGTTTACCGTAAGTTTGGATTATGCCGTAACAAATTGCGTAAAGCCGCAATGAATGGATTTGTACCAGGTCTTGTTAAAGCGAGCTGGTAGTTTAAAACAGAATAGTTAGTTAAATTTGGTTTGTGGCCCGACTACTTTATTAGTAGGTTAGGCTGGAGAATGATTATGAGTATGCAAGATCCTATCGCCGATATGTTGGCTCGAATTCGTAACGCTCAAATGGCTGAGAAAACGGTTGTTAGTATGCCGTCTTCAAAAACCAAAGTAGCGATTGCGAAAGTGCTTAAGCAAGAAGGCTTTGTATCGACTGTTGATGTTTCTGAAAACGGTGGAAAGGCTGAGTTATCTATTGGCCTTAAGTATCATGAAGGCCGCTCTGTAATAGAAGAGATTCATCGCAAAAGTCGTCCTGGTCTGCGTTCTTACTCAGGTTCAGAGTCGCTTCCTAAAATTCGTAACGGTTTAGGCATCTCTATTGTTTCTACAAGTAAAGGTGTTATGACTGACAAGCAAGCACGTAGTGCTGGCGTTGGTGGTGAGGTTATTTGCACCGTATTTTAATTCGGTGTGTTCGGGGTTAGTTGGCATGTGCCATTATCCGTAATAGAAGAATTCTGGTACCAAGCGTAAAGCGGTCAGAAATATTTAGGTAAATTGATATGTCTCGAGTAGCAAATAATCCAGTCTCACTCCCAGCGGGTGTTGAGGTTAAGCTTGACGGTCAAGCACTTGCAGTTAAAGGTGGCAAGGGTTCACTTGATTTAGCTGTGCATAGCTTGGTTGAAGTTCAGCTTGAAGATGGAAAACTGACATTCGCAGCTCGTAATAGCAGTAAAGAGTCGCGCGCAATGTCTGGTACGATCCGTTCGCTAGTAAGCAATATGGTTATTGGTGTTAATGAAGGCTTTGAGAAGAAGCTTCAGTTAAATGGTGTTGGTTATCGTGCGAAAGCAACTGGTAATACACTGAATTTAACACTCGGTTTTTCACATCCAGTTGATTATGATTTACCTGAAGGCATTGTTGCTGAAACGCCAAGCCAAACAGAGATTGTTATTAAAGGCATTGATAAGCAGGCTGTAGGTCAAGTTGCTGCTGAAATTCGTGCCTTTAGACCACCAGAGCCTTATAAAGGTAAGGGTGTTCGTTACGCCGATGAGCATGTTCGTCGTAAAGAAGCTAAGAAGAAATAATTTGAGGTCAGTTAATTAGTTTCTAGTTAACTGGCAATGCAGATAGATTGAAACACGTACGATAAAGGTTTTGAGATGAGTGACAAAAAAATTGCCAGAATACGACGAGCACGTCGTAGTCGAGTAAAAATGCGAGATCTAGGCGCTAATCGTCTAAGTGTAAATCGCACTCCTCGACATATTTATGCGCAAATTATTTCTGCTAACGGTGATCAAATCTTGGCTACTGCCTCGACGCTTGATGCATCATTGCGTAGCGGAAGCACCGGTAATATTGAAGCAGCGAAAGCTGTTGGTGCAATGATTGCCGAGCGCGCTAAAGCAGCGGGTGTAAGCGATGTATCTTTTGACCGTAGTGGTTACAAATACCACGGTCGAGTTAAAGCGTTGGCAGATGCCGCGCGTGAAGCAGGTCTGGAATTCTAGGGTATCGGTATGGCGTTTAACGAGCAAAACAAAGACAACGAAGAAGGCCTGCAGGAAAAACTGGTTCAGGTTAACCGTGTTGCAAAAGTAGTTAAAGGTGGTCGTGTATTCGGCTTTACAGCACTAACAGTTGTTGGTGACGGTAATGGTAAAGTCGGGTTTGGTCGTGGTAAGGCGCGTGAAGTGCCAATCGCGATTCAAAAAGCGATGGAATCTGCGCGTCGTAATATGGTCAGTGTTCAATTAACTGACGGTACGTTGCAGTATCCAGTTCGCGCAAATCATGGCGCTTCAAAAGTTTATATGCAGCCTGCATCTGAAGGTACTGGCGTTATTGCCGGTGGTGCAATGCGAGCTGTTTTAGAAGTTGCAGGTGTTCATAACGTTTTAGCTAAGTGTTACGGTTCAACGAACCCAGCTAACGTTGTACGTGCAACAATTAAAGGTTTATCTGAGATGCGTTCGCCCGATGATATTGCGGCAAAGCGTGGAAAATCAGTAGGCGAAATTACTGCATAAGCTGACTTAGTCAGAAGTGCAATTGGTGAGTGATCGGAGTTTAGACTCATGGCAAGTGAAAAAACCATCACAGTCAAGCAGTTACGCAGTAGTGCGGGCCGTTTGAAAGCGCATAAATCCTGTTTACGGGGTTTGGGTCTGCGTCGTATTAATCACGTTGTAACCGTTGATGATACGCCGTCAAACCGTGGCATGATTAATCGAGTGCACTACCTTGTGAGTGTTGAGGAAGAAGTATAATGAGCGAGTTAATGCGATTAAATACAATTAAGTCTGCGGATGGTGCACGTCACCGCGCAAGACGCGTTGGCCGCGGTATTGGTAGTGGTTTAGGTAAGACTTGTGGCCGTGGTCACAAAGGTCAAAAGTCTCGTTCTGGCGGTAGTGTTCGTCCAGGTTTCGAGGGTGGTCAGATGCCTTTACAGAAACGTTTACCAAAATACGGTTTTACATCACGTATCGGCCGCGTAAGCGATCAAGTACGTGTTTGTCAGCTAGGTAGAATTGAAGCTGATGTTATCGATTTGGCCGCACTTAAAGCTGCTGGTCTTGTTGGTCATCACATCATTCAAGCTAAAGTATTTTTGCAAGGTGAAATTACTAAAGCGGTTACCGTTAAAGGTTTACGTGTATCTAAAGGTGCTCGTGAAGCGATTGAAGCGGCTGGCGGAAAGATAGAAGAGTAGTAGGGGTAATGGTGTCTTTAGATGCCATTATTTATGAACTAAGCTCAGCGATTTAAGAAACAAGATTATGGCAAAGCCCGGATTATCTCCCAACGCACAATCAGGCCTTAGTGAGCTTTGGGCTCGTTTACGCTTTGTATTGTTGGCGATCATCATTTACCGGATTGGCACACATATACCGGTTCCTGGCATAAACCCTGATCGTTTAGCTGATATGTTCAACCAGAATGAAGGCACAATTCTGGATATGTTTAATATGTTTTCTGGTGGTGCACTAGAACGCATGAGTATATTGGCATTG
>Ga0209712_10002526_pt1 | contig 15018 bp, 15 predicted proteins | sample ArcOceMetagenome_FD_187443 | JGI IMG/M metagenome (GOLD analysis project Ga0209712, IMG submission 187443) | Marine eukaryotic phytoplankton communities from Arctic Ocean - Arctic Ocean - Greenland ARC118M Metagenome (SPAdes) (version 2) | ecosystem: Environmental > Aquatic > Marine > Oceanic...
ACTGTAAAAAAGAGCAAGATAAACGTTGCATTGTGTCATAAAGGTAACTATAATGAAGCTACTGAAGACATGAAATCGACTTTAGATCAAAATCAAAACAACCCTGAATATTGGAATCAACTAGCAACTTGCTACCTTTTAAATAATAAATTATCACAAGCAAAATTTTATTTTGACCTAGGTTTAAAAACGTCAAAAAACAATAAAAAGATAAAGACACTTATTTATAATAATATTGGAGTCTACTTTATGAAACTGAATATGTACCCGGAAGCACTGGGAGCATTTACAACAGCTAATAAATACTCAACTAAATTTTTAACTCCGAAATATAATATGGCACAAATATATTTAAAATTTGGATTATATAAAAAAGCAAAACCTATTTTAGTAAAATTACTAAAAAATGAAAGCAAAGATATTGATTTTTTAAACAGCTTGGCTCATTTAAATTTAATGACTGGTAATTATAAGAATGCGAAACATTTATATTCAAGAATCCCTGTAAAGTATATAACTCGTGATGATATCTCTACTAATTATGCAATGACTCTTTATATGCTTGGTGACTATAAAAAAGCATTATCCATTGTTAAAGCTTCAAGAATGGAACTATCTTTTTATCAAGTCTCTCAAAATAATTTAATCAGTAAAATCGAAAAAGTTCTAAAATAATCTCATAGGTACAAATATGAAATCATCTCCGCTAAATTTAATTTCTCAAAGTCCCAATATTGAGAATATTAAGATGACAAAATCAAAGATATTGCTAGGAAGTGCTAGTAATTGTGATTATTCTCTATTGAATAGTTCAATTTCTCACTATCACGCAATGCTTTCTCTAGATCCAGACGGTAATTTAACATTATTAGATCTGCAAAGTGCCAATGGAATTTTTATTAATGGTCAAAGAATATTAGCGCCAACACTTATAAGTGAGGGTGACTCTATTACTATTGGGTCTATTCATTTTGATATTATTGAAGATAATGTAATCGAACCAATTGAAGATGTAGAAAAAGAATTAAATATAATTAATATTGATGAAAAAATATATGTACCTGAAAGAAGAAATGAAAATGAAGTTTTAATTGATGATGAATTCTGTGATATTGTATTTAAAGAAGATAATTTCACACCTCTTACTTCTCTTCCAATATCTACACTTAATTTTAAAAATATAAACTATGAGCAACTTGATGAATTAGAAGAAGCTTTTGATTTAGAAAAAGTTGAATATGAAAGTTGTATTCAAGTAACGACTTTAACTTCTGGTAATGTACTAGATCAATATTACCTTCCCCTATCAGATAAAGATTATTCGGCGAGTTCAGTACCTAGCAAAGGTCATATTTTTGTAGATATTATAGAGGATAAGACAATACCATTTATAAGAGTGAATAATGGTGTTATCTCTGTAAAAAGTTTAGATGAATTTTCAATAAATAAAGACTCTATTACTACTAATGATTCTTCTGAAGTCATTATTTTAACTAGTGGAACATTTCAAATTTTTATCGAAACATCTAATGTGCCTCAAAAGTTAATCAACATTCCAGCTCTTATAAGAGAGACACCTTTCATTAAAGAGTCTTCAAAGATTTTTGCAGGGATTATGGTTCCAATGCTTTTATTATTATTTGTAAATTTTGAAATACCAAAAGAGAAGAAAAAACTTTCCATTATATATAAGAAGCCAACAAATACAAAAGTTACAGGTAAAAACTTAGCTTCTAAGAATCCAACATCTGATTCTAAAAACACGGGGCACAAGAAGACTAAACAGCCTGATAAAAAGGTTGCACATAAAAAAGCGGGACAAAAATCAAAAGCAAAGCCTATGAAAGCACCAAAGGTAGCTCAAAAGAAAGCTCCCGCAAAAGCAGCTCCAAAGAAAAAAGCGCCTGTTAAAGCGTATCAATTTAAAATGGCCAGTAACGTAAACTCGCTCTTCTCAAAATCTAAAAGTGTAGCTAAAACAAATAGTCGAAGTCTTGCAAGTATAAGTTCTAATCAAGCTCTTACAGGATCTTTAAATACAAAAGTAGCAGGGACTGCAAGTGCCAAAGTTGGTAGTATGGGAAGTGATCTAGCGGGGGCCGAGGCAAGTATGGGAAGCCAAGGGCTCTCTTCTAAAAAAGGAATGGATACCTCTTTTATTCAAACAAAGACTGTAGTTCTTGGTTCAATGGATCCAGAGTTACTTAGAAAGATACTTCAAAGGTACCTTCCACAGTTTAGACATTGCTATCAACAAGAACTTGCTAATAACTCAGAAGATATTAAAGGAATTGTAGACCTACAGTTCGAAATAGCAGGATCTGGTCGTGTTGGAAGCATAAATATTAAGGCCAAAGATAATCGTTTCTCTAAGAAAGGAACTGACTGTATGGGTAAAGTATTAAGTATTATAGATTTTCCAAAGCCAAAAGGTGGAGGACGAGTAGCAGTAAGACAGCCACTGAATTTCTTTGCTGAACAAGAAAACAGTTAATAATAGCTATCGATTCTATAAAATGATAAAATTTCGAAATGAAATACTTCAAAGATATAAACTGGAATGACATTACTAATAGCAATATGATTGAGTTTCTTGTGATTGCTTTAATAATTCTAATCACCTATTTTATCTTTTCTACCTGGATTAAAAGATCAAATTTTAATATCGATCATAAAAGAAGATTAACAAGTAATGCTAGAGGACTATTTACTCTCCTACTTGTTATGGCCGCACTCTTTGTCTGGTCTAGTGAGATTTACTCCGTGGTGCTATCACTTGCCGCTATTGGAGCTGCAATAGCCATTGCCACTAAAGAGTTCCTTTTATGTGTGGGCGGAGGATTTTATAAGACTTTAGCGAGACCATTTGTTGTTGGAGATAGAATCGATATTGATGGTGTACGCGGAGATGTTATTGAATTTGGTTTTATATCAACTCAATTAATGGAAGTTGGTCCTGGAGACTTAACTCATCAATACACTGGAAGATCTGTAAATATACCCAACAGCCGCTTCCTTGTTAGCAATATAATCAATGAATCTTTCTCAACAGAGTACGTACTCCATCTTTTTAAGGTTCCTATAAGTAAGGATAGTAAGTGGGAAAATCATTATAAAGAGCTTCTAGAAGCCGCAAATAAAGAATGTAGTCAATATATAGAACGCGGGGAAAGACATTTTAAAAAGCTTGCAGAGAAACGCCAAGTTGATACTCCAAGTATTCATCCAAGAGTTAATATAAAAGTTGTAGATGCTAATACAATTAATTTAGTCGTTAGAGTTACTATTCCCTCTTCTCTAAGAGGAAAAATAGAACAGAAGATAGTGAAAGAATATTTAAATAAAGTGCTTTAGCCTATTACCAATCCACAATCAGGACATTCACTTAAAGTTGTAGAAAAGCCATGGCCACAAGCTGGACAGGTAGCAGAGTCTTGAGATGAATCAAATACTGAGTTTGCAACTTCCCAGTTAACTTCATGCCCATCAGTTAATTTTTGATAATTTTCTTGATAAGTCTTAGCAATAACTTCAACATCTTTTTCATAACCTAGAACTTCAACTGTAACAGTACAGCCTCTAGTGCAAGTTTGATCGTTATGATTTAGAACAAGGTCTATACCCTTTCTTTTTAACTGGTCTTGTAAACCTTTTGCATCAACTAAGGGTAATACTGCTAATCTTATTGGTTCCATCTATCAAACTCCTGAATCATTCATTATAATATACTTAATTAACTAGTCGGGAAAAAGTAATGGAAAATACAGTAGATAATGGAAAATTTATTAAAGTGACTGAATTTAAGCATGAGAACTATATATGAGAGAAAGCTTACTTCCCAGATAGCCTTGTTGTTATCGCAGTTACAGATGATCAAGAAATTATATTTATTGAGCAGAGAAGACCTCATGAAGAGAATTCAGTCCGCTTAAAGATGGTTACAGGCCATATAGATGCTGGAGAATCAGCTCTAGAGACTGCAAATAGAGAACTGCAAGAAGAGTCTAAACTTCTAAATCCTGATGGTGAGGACTCAATTGTTTCTGTTAAAAAGATAAAAATGGGAAGAGTTCGAGATATGTTAATAAGTGGAGAGCTTAGTTGGAGTCTCTCCACGTTAGGATTATTTAAAGTATTGGATTTTTATAAAATATAATTTTATGGATTTGAATAAGTCTTCGGTAATTTATTGTAACCAGTCGCTAATTCATTATACATATAATCATATTGTGTTCTAAATTTAGAAACAATTTCTGGAACTTTTATAAAGTAATAATTTTCAAAGTTTTTTGTGAAGGCTGCAACTGTAAAGTTACCAGCTCCAGCGTGAACCGCTCCTGAGCCATCAGCAAAATTAAAAATAATGTATTTATTATGATGAAGAAGTCTTCCAGCTTCGTTTGTTTGCATGTACTTAACATTTACTCCCGCTTTTCTAATAGTATCTACATTTCTTGCTTCAAATGTCATATTAGAGCCTACAGATTCACCTTTAACTCCTGACCAATAAAGGTCATCATCACCGACGAAGCGTACCGTTTTCTTCGCTTTTACGGCACTTGATAATGCACTTACAATAGTTCTGTGTGTGAATCTGTGAACTGCGATATCTACTGATTTGGCTTTTTTTATATTTTTTGTTATATTTGCCATCGCTACTTTTCCATCTGTTGGAACAATATAAACTTTCATATCACTCTCTTCAGTTGCTTCTATTTTAGATCGGCATGATGTTATAAACTTCTTGTAAGATGTTTTTGTCGTTGCAGCAGTAATCATTCCTGATTTTATACATTCGTGAGCTTTAGAAAAATAACTCTCTGTACTTGTTGTTAAGAAGTGCCAGTTTTCATGATGAAGAATTGTCCCAGAAGACATATTTCCAGAAGAAAATACAATTGTCGTTTTCTTTGAATTATTCTTATATTTTGCCATGATAATTTTATTATGAGCATAGCCCAGGCCACCAATATTACCTCTAGTCATTGTAACGGGGATATTAGCCTTTTCACCGTTTTGAACAGAAGACTTACTTGGTCGACATTTTCTAATGATATCATACTTGGCCATTGCGCCTTGCTGTCGTCTTTCAGCTGTATTATTTGTAGAGTCTACAATAAGAGTAACTTTTAGATTTCTTTTTTGAATTGCAGAACATAACGCTTTTGCAACCTTACTATCAGAGAATGAAAGGTAAGTTAAAAACATCTCATTTACATTTCTATCGTTAATTAACTTTCTTAAATTATAGTTTGGCGAAGACTTTCTTTCTAGATTAGTTTTCTTATCTCCCCTTTTACAATAAACATTCGCGGGCTTAGATCTCAAAACGGTTCCATCATTTGCATAAGTCACTTCTGCATATGGATAAGCTTTACAGATAGGATTCGTAAAAAAGACATCATAATTATATTCTGAAAAGTCTGTTATTGAAGCGGCATTTGCTCCAAACGTTCCTAAAATTAATGCACTACCTATTAAAAAGTTCTTCATCGTTTCCTTTGATTTGTTAACTAGCTATTGATATAGCCACAAGAATACGAAAATTAAAGCCTTGATAGAAAGTAGATAATTTTTATATAGTTGATCTAGACATTAAAAGAGGATTAATAATGGCAATACAAGTTGAAATTCAAATAAGTGAAAAATCCAGAGGCTTTCATATAATCACTGATCAGGTGGTAAGAGAACTGGGAGATCTTCCAAGTGTTGGAATTTTAAACCTTTTTATAAAACATACTTCAGCAGGGCTCACGATAAATGAGAATGCAGACCCAAGCGTCAGAGTTGATTTTGAGTCTATATTTAATCAGTTGGTACCTGAGAATGAACCTTTCCACACACATGTACTTGAAGGCGCTGATGATATGCCTGCCCACGTTAAGGCCTCAATTGTAGGAACTAGTGTATCCAAATTCCAATTACAGGTGGGAATTTAAGCCTAGGGACATGGCAGGGAATCTATCTATGCGAGTTTAGAGATCATGGTGGATCAAGAAAGCTAATTGCTACAATAATTAGTTAACATTTTTATATAGTACGTTGCTAATATCAAAATAAAATACTATTTAATTCCTATGAGTATTCCATTTAAAGATAAGTCATTATTTTTTGCTCCTATGGAGGGTGTAACCGATGAGTGTTACCGCTCTGTAATCGCAGCTCTTTATCCAGAATGGGATTATACTAGTACTGATTTTTTAAGAATATCTACTGTTGGGATGTATCCGGATAAACATATTATCAAACACTACGGTAAAAGTTTCTATGACAATAAAGAATTAAGAGATAAAACTATATACCAGATACTAACTAGTGAATCAGCATATACGGCCGAGCATGCTGTCAGGATACAAGCCCTGGGTTTTGAATGGCTAGATATTAATCTTGGCTGCCCTTCCAAAACTGTTTGTAAAAATAAAGGAGGATCTTACTTATTAAGTGATTTACCTGTCTTAAAAAAAATCATAAAACAAATTAGAGACAATTTCCACGGAACTTTTACGGCGAAAATAAGAGTTGGATATAGAGATGATACTAATTTTGAAAATATACTTAAAACTTTAGAAGACTTGGGTGTTGATGCAATTACTATTCATGCCAGAACTCGTGATGAACTTTATAAAGGTGTCGCCAACTGGGACTATGTAAAAGAAGCTGTAAAAGTGGTTAATATTCCAATTGTTGGGAATGGAGATATTTGGTCAGTCGAAGATATTAATCGTTACTTTGATTATACTGATGCTCACTCTGTGATGATAGCTCGTGGTGCTTTGAAGACTCCTTGGATGGCCCGTGAATTTAGAGCTGGGAATACTATAGATGATCCCCAAATGCGTGTTAATGAAATGGTTAGGTACTATCAATATTTCTATAATCAAATTTGTGAAATGCAAAATCTTCCTGATATTTCTAAAAACAGGAGACTAAAGTCAATATCTAGATATATATTTGATCCATTAGATAATGGCCCAGCACTCAAAAAATCATTTTTACTAAGTAAATCAATTGAAGAGATGTTTGACGTTATTAAGTCGATTTAATCTTGATCATCACCAAACATTAAATTTCTTTCAAAATCTTCAGGTGAACTAGCACTCGACTTGGCCTCTTCAAGACTAATCTTACCTTCTTTATAGAGGTCAGTAATATGCTGGTCAAAACTTTGAGTTCCAGTACCTCGCTTACCTTTTTCTATATAAGTATAAATTTCTGCAATATTCTCTGGGTCATTAATAGCTTCTCTAATACCTGGAGAAGTGATCATGATCTCTTGTGCTGCAACTCGCCCCTTTCCATCCACTGTTTTTAAAAGTCTCTGACTTACTGTTGCATATAAATTATCAGCGATTCTTGCTCGAACAGCATCTTGTTCTTCTGGAGGAAACATTGAAATAAGTCTACCAATAGTATTTAATGCATCTGTTGTATGAACTGTTCCAAAAACTAAATGGCCTGTCTCTGCGGCCTTAATTGCAATTGAGATAGTTTCTGCATCTCTCATCTCTCCAATAAGAATAATATCTGGATCTTGTCTTAGAGCTGAACGTAAAGCAGCACCAAAATTTTCTGTGTCTTCACCAATTTCTCTTTGAGTAATTCTGGCTTTTATAGGTTGATGAATATATTCAACAGGATCCTCTAAAGTTAAAATATGAACTGGCTTTGTTTTATTAACATGATTTATCATTGCAGCAAGTGTAGATGATTTTCCAGAACCTGTAGCTCCAGTAACAAGAACCAGACCATTATGAGTGCTCGCAATTTTATTTACTATAGGTGGAATTCCCAACTCTTCTGTTGTTGGTATTGCTGCATTAATAAGCCTTAGAATAATTCCCATCTTACCTTGGTAACGAAAGAGATTATATCTAACTCTACAAATTTTAGGGATTGTGTATGATCCATCAACTTCTTTTTCATTGTCGATATTGGCTTTTTTAGCTTCATCTTTCATTATGATTAATGCTATGTCTTTCACATCATCATAAGAGTAGGGTTCAGTCTTAACTGGTACCAGATCTCCGCGAAGACGAAAACAAGGTCTCTCATTAGTACGAATATGAATATCTGATACTCCATTGGCAGCTGCAGACTTAACGAGCTTAATGAAATCTTCTTTTGTAAAAGCCATAGTTTCCCTTATATATTTAACAACTTATCGTTGTTTTAGGGATAATTCTTAAGATTATTTAATGATAAATTTTTTGCCCTTGAAAAAACAGAAAGCTTTCCCAATAAAGGTAAGTTGATTATTATTGACAATAATACCACTCCCGTCAGGACAAGCATAAACTGGACTGTCATGAGATCGAGAGTAGCTGACTATTTCTCTATCATACCTTTTTGAATTTTTATAGTGTGGAAAGAATTCAAAATTGACCAATCCCATTCCTTTTAGGTTTTTTAAGTTTTCATCATTTTCATCTTTATCAAACTCAGGAAAACCAGCTGTCTCAATACTACTTGTCATGATTATTGCACCGGCACTAAGTCCAGTCAGAATTCCTCCATTCTTTACGAATTGTTTAAGCTCAGAAAGCATTCCACTTTGTCTTAAATACTTTAAGAAGTAGTATGTGTTTCCTCCAGAGAGATGAATAATATCTGATTTTAAAACTTCTGTTTTAAGTATTTCTGTATAAGGAATATCAATAGGAAAGTTTATAATATTGTGAATATTAAATTTTCCATACTGATTTACAAACTCTATAAAGTCTTGATCGCAAAGATATGAACAAGAAGGTATATAAGTAATTTGTGGAGATTCTTTATTTGATAGTTCTAATAAGTTCTTATCAATTGAAAGGTTTTCAAAGTCATGGCCACCACTATAGAAGATCAGTTTCATAGACCTTCTCTGTGTTCCTTCACAATTTCAAAAAATTGCTTAACTAAACCTTTTGTTTCTTTTTGAAGTTTAGGTTTTTCATGAGGTTTATAAGTTTGTAATTCAGAGAAGTCTTGTATCAATTTATAAATCTCACCTGAAGTTATTTTATTTTTTTGTTTTAGAATCTTTTCAACAATAATTGAAATAGAATCACCAGTAACTCTTTCCATTTTATTAATAACAGAAGATCGCATAGAGATTGCTAAGACTTGTTTATCAAAAGGTAGTTTATTATGTTTTGCTGCTTTCTCTATTAAGTTCCAATATATATTTTGAAAAGATTTTATCATCTTACTTCTATATGAGGTCATCTCAAGATCAGCTTTAGTTGCATAATTTGATTTCAATATCGATATAAACTCTTCATCTGTAACTTTATCTTTTCTTGCAATAATCATTTGTGGAAGTTCTCTTAAGATATCTCGCATGCAAAATATAGCATCCCAAGAAATACCATCTGCAACCTTAACGATTCCTTTTTTTGACTTGGCTCTTTCAAAGTATGAAAAAACTTTTCTAAATTCTTTAGTCTCTTTAAGATCATACTTCATTAAGTAAGCACAATCTTTTGGAGAGAACCCCATTTTAAATAACACATTAGTATTTTTTACTTCTTCAAATCTTTCATCAAAAGAATTAAGGCATATATGTTTTTTAAACTTTGTAACACTTTTCTTTTCCCCATGCTCAACATAATCAATAATCTGAGCAAAGCATTGAACTATGTAACGTGCCTTCTCTCTTTGTTCTAGGATTGAGGTTGAAAATCTGTCGACATCGTCGTAGCGGTACTCTGAGTGAAATAACCCAAACTGTCTAATGGAACCATAATCGATAATACTTCCATCCATTAAGATGTTATCTCCATCCCAGTCTAGCCAACAAAAGATATATTCATTTTCAAATGTTGCTGATATTTCACCGAAATTTTCAGCAAAGTTTTTTAAGAAAAAGTTATACTTTCCTTTTCCTTGTGGGCACTTATCCCATCCTTCTAAATTACGTTGTAAATCGATATGATAATCAAGTAATGACTTTAAAGACTCGAGATCATTTTGCTTTAAATGTGTAAAAAAATGACTAGGTCTTAAAAGGTTTTTATGGGCCCTAACATTTATTGCATAACCTTTTTCGAACTCTAGAACAACTAAAGCTCTCTCCGTTTTAACTTGATTCTTATGAAAAACTTCACTAAATAAAGCTTGTGCCATTCCTTCATCTACTTCAGCATAACCACATCCGTAAGAAATCGAAGGATCTCCACTTTCAAAAAATTTATTAAATTTACTTGTTGCTGGACTTAGTTTTGTTGCACCTGTTCCACAGCTTGACACATCCCAAACTTGTCCACTGTGCTTTAACTGTCCATTCCATATACTTCTTCCATCTCCAGAATTCTTTCCCTTTTTATCAGGATGCTGAAGCTGAAGATATCTCGTGGCCATATACTTTCCATCTTTGATTTCATCTTCAGGAAATTTTTTATTATTAATCTCATCGAATTCATTAATAATGATGATCGCAAATGTTTGAATAATACTTTTTGTTAATTCTTCTGTTACAACTTCAGGATGATCCTTTGGTATTAGTCCCATCTCTTTAGCTAAATCAAAGTTAAAATATCTAACTTTACCACCCTTTCTAAATCTGGCAGGGTAATCTATAAATGCATCTGGAGTTGTTTTTTTATAAGGGTGAGATCCGTTTAATTGCTTAAACTTTTTATAGATATCTTTTTCAGTTTTTTTAACTGGTTTATTATCTGCTTTACTAGCAGGGCCATCTATTTTTTTTGCTACTTGCATACTTACATCCATAAAGTTAGAAATAGTTTCTAACTACAGTATACTCTATCGGTGCACTATATACAAAGGCTGAGATGTTTAGGGTCTTAAGGCCTTCAATTTGTCTGACACTTTAGCTCGGGAAGCTAAGAAATGCTTATCAGATAAATCGAACCCTTTAACGATCATTCTAATTTCTTCTGATTCAACATTCTCTACAACACCATCACTGGCAGCTAAAGCAAAGAGGGCTTCAACGACTTTATACCTTTCACTTCTATCCATTACCTCTTTAAGTGAATAAATATATTTATGATTCTCTAAACCAGCTAATTCCTTGATATGGGTAATTGCGATTTCAACGATACCTGATATTTCTTGAGCACTAAACTCAGTCATTTGAGTTAATGCCTTATTCATATGTTCTTTTTCATTATCATCGAGATGAAAATCGACATAGGCCACTCTAGCAAGTAAACCAGAGATACATGTAAGTTTTATAAGTTCTTCCTCGGAAGAGTCAGGAAATTTTTCTTGCAGCTCATAGTGCAATGAACTGTGCTTTTTAATCTCTTCTTTATTTGTATTAAACAAATCCCAAAATGCCATGATATACTCCTTAAATATTATTATACTTGGGAGAAGATTTAATGAAAGCTATTTTTTTGATTTTTAGTTTTACAACGTTTATATCATGTAATGAAGTCGATTTTAAAGTTGGTGATTGTATGCAAAAACCTGATGAAAGTGTTGTTTGGAAAATAACTGAAATTAATGCGGGTATCGCAACAACTATAAGATCGGGTAAAAATATGCCTGAAGATGTACGAGAAGTTCAATTAAATAATAGTTGGATGAAGCTTCGTTGCAGATAGTTTAATAATTTTCAAAATATCTAGCTGAAATATAGGAAAGCCTTACTCTTTTCTCTAAGCTTTCACCTTGGTCTTGTAGAAATGATTCAAGTTCATCTATAAAACCCATGTCAATTGCAAATTTGTCGGCTTCTACTTGTGCCTCTAGAACGTCAATTCGTCTATTAGAATGGTTGTAAAAGATATGACCTAGTTCATGAGCAAGTATCGCCTTAGTTCCATCTGGATTAAAAGACCTTAGAATTTGAATAAGCTCTGGAAAAATCAAAATAACTGAACAGCCAATTGGCTCAATGGCGCAGCTATACTTCCCACTTGAAGATATAAACCAAATATCTGATTCTTTCCATAACTCTCTAAGAATTTTTAAAGGAATTAAAGAAAAGAATTCTTCAAAGTTTGCTTTTATATACCTATCTTCTGCAATCCATTTATGTTGAGGGTTATTAAAAAACTCAAAGAAAAAGTCTTCGTGTGTTTTAAATCTTAAATATTTATTTTTTAGTAAATTAAACATAGCCCCTCCAGAATATTTATCGGAGTTATGCACTAAATTTTGATGACTCATATATCAATCGGAAAAAATGACCATATAATTAAGGGTTACTGTGTGGTAAATCCCTATTCCTAGGCCTATTGAGCTTTCTTCTTTCTTTATTTATATTTTCTAAACGGCGTTTTTTATTTCTCATTTTTTCACGAGATCGATCTAATCTTTTATTTGCAAAGTCATTTAGCTTTAACTCCGTTTTTTTATTTTGAATCCCTTTGTAGAGTTCTCTAGTTGACTTAGGCATCCCTTTTTTCTTCATAACTTTTTTAAGTTGACTCTCTAATCTAGCTTTTCTTTTTTTGAGTTTAACACTTGGTTTTAATCTTTTTGCTTTCACACTCCACTTTTTCTTACGAGCTTTCCAGCGATTTTTCACATTATTAAACTGAACTTCATCTCTAATCCATTTCGTTCTTTTTTTACCATGCTCCATTAAAGCTAATTTTTTTTGAGATTCAAATGTATTTATATTATCTTTTGATTTTTCAATATTCCACGAAACTTTATTTTGCCAATCAAAACGTCTCTGTTTAGTAAAATTTCTGTCACCTTCAACTACAATTGATTGTTTTTTTGAAATAACATCATGATTGTTTGAAATACTATTCTTAATTTCAACTTCACCTTCATCTACTGATAACCATATATTTTTAGAATCTGGATCTTTTGACACCATTAGCTTAGTTCCGCGAACTCCCATCGAAGTATTTTTTGTACTTATCTCTAGTGAATCATTTCCTGACTTTTTAAATACTTCTGAGAATATAGTTCCCATTTCTAAATAGAAGCTACCACCTTGCTCTAGTTGATCCGAGTCTTGGTATTGATAAGGTAACTTTGAGATAAGTAAGTTCGAGTTTTCTTCTATTCTATGGATTGAATGTTTATCAATTTTAATAATTACAAAAGACTTACTTCCAGTAATTATTTTTTCACCTTCAGTAAGAATATCTCCTTTTAAAGCTTTTTTATCATTCCCCTCTAAATCAGAAATTGTCACATTACCTTTGGCATAAAAGATTGATATATCCATTGACCAAATATTTGAAGTGATTAAAAGTAATAATAAACTTAAAAGTTTTTTCATTTAAATCCTATAATGCAAAGAAAGTACAAATAGTCCAAAGGACTGCAGCAATGACAGCAGCGAAAGTCGCCGCCGGTAATTGAGTCTTAACATGATCCATTAGATCACAACCAGTACACATGGCCGAGAGAACTGTAGTATCTGAAATAGGAGAACACTGATCTCCGTATACTGAGCCATTCATAACGGCTGCAAAGTTAATCATCATATAGAATTCAGGATGGGCCATTCCACTTGACTGTGCAATTGCCCATGCTAGAGGCATAGCAAGAGGAAATGCAACAGCATAAGTTCCCCAACTAGTCCCAGTTGAAAATGCAATTATTACTGTTAACATCTGGAGAATTACTGGAAGTAGCCAAAATGGTAAAGCAGTTCCAAGCATCTCTACTAAATACATTCCCCCACCAGTCTCTTTCCCTATATTACCAATAGTAATTGCTAATAGAAGTATTACAGAGCCCATTACAACACCCTTAATACCATCCCCAACTCCTTCCATCGCATCTCTTAATCTCATTCCGCGAATTAATGCTTGAAAGAATGCTAAAAGAAAGGCTATTCCAAATGCCGTTCTAACATCAGGAGAACCAGTCACAATGAATGTTCCTACTGCAATACCTATAAGAGTTACAAGTGGAAAAAAGAAATCTATAACACTTGGTGTATAGTTTTCAGGAATTGTACTATTTTCTAATTCTTTTGCGCTAAGTGGTTCAGCATCATCTGCATCAAGCTTTCCCTCTTCCCGAGAACGAGCAATTGCCTTACGCATTTGTTTCCCAAGAAAAGGTGCCTTATCAATACTTAGTAAAAAAGTTCCAAGAACTGCAATAATGGAATAAAAAGATAATGGAATACTCTTAAAGAAAAATCCTAATCGATCTGATTCAGTTGCAAGCCAGGCCACTCCTGGAACAAACAAAAAGGCTTGAACATATCCAGGCCAAGCATTAAAAGCTAAAATACTTGCAATTGGACTTGCTGTAGAGTCGACTATATAACTAAGTTCCTCATGACTAATATTCTCAGCATCAGCTAGAGGCTTAACTGTTGTACCAACTACTACTGTACTTACAGTTCCACCTTGAAAAAAGATAACTCCCATCGCCCATGCAACTAATTTTGCAGACCTTGGTCCACGAACAAAATTCTTTGTCATGTAAGCAGCAAAAGCTTTTGAGGCCCCAGTTTTTGACCACATTCCCATGAGCCCACCTAAAAGCCATAGGTATAAGATTAAAATCCCAGCAGCACTTTTACTCATAAAAGTTTTTAATAAAACATCTTCAGTTAAATTGTACTGTTGTAAAAGAAAAGCTCCAGAAATAATACCAGCACTCAAAGATGCGATTGGATCTTTTAAAACCCAACACAATATTACGGCCACAATAGCAGGTATTAATGACCAAAAACCAAAATGTCTTTTAAGTTTCAATTGTGAATAAAGTTTACTGCCTTCTTTTTCTTCATATATGAATTCAATATTTTTTTCTTTATCATCTTGTGCATAATCATTAGGAACTAAGGTTTTATTTAAAAGTCTAGAAGCATCACTTCTAACAGGCTCAATAAATTTTGATTTGCCTTTATACATATAATAAAGCTTTCCAGCATCTTCTCCTACTTCAACAACTTTTACATCTAAAGCGATATTTTCAAGTATCATAGTAGGTTTAATGTAGACTCCCGCCCAGTAGGACAAGACTAAAGTAATAGCGAACACCCAAAAACTAAAAGATTTTAATATTTTTCTCATAGATAAATGATACGTGCGATTGGGAATTTAACTAGCTAGAAAAAGGTTCCTATTTAAGGATAAAAAA
>Ga0209712_10002527_pt1 | contig 15014 bp, 11 predicted proteins | sample ArcOceMetagenome_FD_187443 | JGI IMG/M metagenome (GOLD analysis project Ga0209712, IMG submission 187443) | Marine eukaryotic phytoplankton communities from Arctic Ocean - Arctic Ocean - Greenland ARC118M Metagenome (SPAdes) (version 2) | ecosystem: Environmental > Aquatic > Marine > Oceanic...
TCAACGTCCAGATCCCTTTAGTGGGTTCACTCCAAGGATCTTCTAACTCACCACCTTCATGGGAGATATGCCAAGCATTTGCGTCACGGCTATAAATCTTAGTTAAAGATGCAGAGCATTCAATGTTGCGTTCGGCTAGGTAGTCGAGTAGGTCTTCACGAGAGACCATTTCCCATTCACGCCAAGGCGCTATAACAGCCAAATCTGGTGCAAGCGCAGCAAAGGTACCTTCAAAACGTACTTGGTCATTACCTTTACCGGTACAACCATGACAAAGCGCATCTGCACCCACTTTACGGGCAATTTCTACTTGAGCTTTAGCAATAATAGGACGAGCCATAGAAGTACCAAGTAAGTATTCACCTTCGTATACGGCGCCAGTAGTGATGGTTGGGTAAATATACTCAGATACAAACTCTTCTTTTAAGTCAACTATGTAGCATTCGCTTGCGCCAGTGGCGAGAGCTTTTTCACGAAGTCCTATTAACTCTTCATCGCCTTGACCTACATCAGCCGCAAAAGCAATCACTTCACAGTTATACGTTTCGATTAACCAAGGGATGATAGCTGACGTGTCTAAGCCACCCGAATATGCTAATACTACTTTTTTGAATTCTTTATTTGCCTGAATAGCCATGTTTTTTCCTATCTCTTAAATTTTAATTAAACGCTAAAATATTTTGCGTTTTAATTTTATTATTTTTAATACTTTGCTACTCAATTTGTAGCTTCTTTGCTAATTTCTTGGTTCAAAATTGTTGGCCAGTAATTGTATCAAAATAGCGTTTTGACCGTGCATACGATTTTCAGCTTGCTGCATCAATAATGATGCTTTGCTGTCGATCAAGCTACCACTTATCTCTAAATCTCTGTGGGCTGGTTGACAATGTAATACATGTTCAGCACCGGTTTTTTCCATCAAAGCTTCATTAATTACGTAACCTGAAAAGGTGTCTTTGATATCAGCTAATGGGGTTTTGTCGCCCATGGAAAGCCATGTATCTGTATATAGAATTTGTGAGCCGATTGCTGCATTAATATCAGTGCTAACGGTTAACTTTCCGCCAAACTGTTTGGCACGAGCTTGGGTTAGCTCTATGATATTATCATCAACTTCGTAACCTACGGGTGTGATAACAACTACTTCACAGCCTAGCGCTACACCCATTAACATAAGTGAATGGGTAACGTTATTTCCGTCACCGATATAAGCCAGTTTAACTTTACTAAAGTCGTCGTAATTTTCGCTAATGGTTAAGTAATCAGCTATTGCTTGACATGGGTGGTACATATCACACAAAGCATTAATAACGGGTACCTTGGCTGCTTTAGCTAATTCTTCTAGCGTGCGGTGATCAAAAACGCGTGCCACTATTGCATCTGCCCAACAGGCCAAATTTGCGCCCATATCTTTGACATCTTCTCTACCAGCTAATTGATTTGATTGGGTATCTAAGTACACCATATGGCCGCCTAACTTATTGATACCGACCTCAAAACTGACACGGGTACGCAATGAAGGTTTCTCAAATAAGGCAACTATTGACAGGCCATCTAAGGCTCTGCGGTAACCTGCAGGATTTTTTTTGATAGTTTTGGCTAAGACTAATAAACTGTGTAATTGGTCTGCGCTCCAATCTTTAAATGAAAGAAGATCTTGTTTCATAATCAATCCTTGTGACTAAGTGTTTTAATTAAGGGGGAGATTTTGCTACCTATTGTTTGTTGTTGCAACAAACCAAGCAACTCTTCTGCGTCTTTCCAACTAGCAATAGTAACACTACGCCCTAAGCTATTGGCTGCTGTTAATGCAGCTTGTACTTTGACTATCATGCCGTCACGAATAACGTTTTGTGCGATAAGCGTTTCGATTTGTTCAGTGTTCAAGTGTTCAATCAGGACTTTATTGGCATCTAACACGCCGGGCACATCAGATAATAACAGTAATTCCGCATCTAATAACTGGGCAATAACGGTGGCTGCTTGATCTGCATTCACGTTAAGTAAGTTGCCCTTGTTATCTGCACCTATTGAACTGATGATAGGTAACATATGTGTCGCAGCCAATGCTTTTAATAGCGTTGGGTCACCGGGCTCTACTGAGCCCACCGCACCTAATTCTTCGCGCATAACAGCTGTATGACACATTTTGCCATCTAATAAACTCAAACCTACAGGGCTAATTCCTGCTCTGATGGCTAATCCGCATAGCTGTTTATTAGCCGTACCCGCAAGAGCACCTGTGATGTAAGGCATATGTTCCTTGGGTGTAACGCGCAGGCCATCAATTTTTTTGCTAGTGAGGTTGAGTGCACAGAGTAATTCTTCGACCATTGTTCCACCGCCATGGACTAATACAACAGTATAATTTTTCTGTAGCTTGCTAACCGTTGCTAGCAATGCAAGAGCAGCATCTGGTGCTTGCATAAATGCGCCACCAACCTTGATCACCAATGTATTTTTATTATTCTCTTTGTGACTCATTTTTATTTTACCAACCCCATATGAGATGCAAAACCAAAACGCAAATTAGCACACTGCATTGCCTGAGATGCTGCACCCTTTAATAAGTTATCGATAACACTGGTTATAACGAGGTAGCCCGTTATGCTGTCTAGTTTCCAGAAGAGGTCACAAAAAGGTGTACCGACTACATCATCGATTTTAGGCCAGCTATTTCTTAACCTTACAATAGGGTTGCCTTGGTATGCTTGTTGATATGCGTCACCAATCTGCTGCACGGTCACACCGGCTACTGTTTTTACCGTGATCGTGGCTAATATACCGCGCTTAAAGTTACCTAAATGTGGTGTGAAAATGACATCGGTACCTAAATAGTCAGTAATTTCAGGTTGATGTCTATGCCCTAATACCCCGTATGCTTGAAGGCTTACTTCGGTAAAACTGCTGTTCAGAGCTGCTTTTCTACCCGCACCTGAGACGCCAGATACTGCGTTAATAATAGGAAAATGTGTGGGGTCAATTATGGCATTTTGTTGTAAAGGCTTAAGCGCTGTTAAAGACGCAGTGGGGTAACAACCCGGGACTGCGACTAAATCTGCACTTTTAATTTGCTCTTGATGCCAATCAGCCAAACCATACACTGCCTCGGCTAATAATTTATCAGCCCGGTGTTCGAAGCCATAATACTCTGCGAACTTGTTTTTATCTTTTATTCTAAATGCACCTGACAGATCCATGATCACTGCTTTTTTACCGTTTTCTTTGTCACACAGCTGGTTCATCCATTTATGGCTTGCTTCATGAGGCGTGGCTAAAAATATTAAGTCAAAATTGTCTGCTAAGACAGATAAATTACTTTCATCAATAGGTTGAAGAACTAAATTAATTGAATTAAAAAATTGTGGGTGAATATCGCCCAAAGACTTCCCCGCATCAGCACTATGAGCGGAAACATACAACGCGGCTAATTCAAATTGGTTGTGGCGGTGAACTAACGCGGCCAGCTCAGCGCCGGTGTAACCACTGGCTCCAACAATACAGGTTTTTATCATGAGAAATTCTCTATAGGCTCGATGTGAGTAGTGTACTAAATAATGGAAACCAAGAATAAAAAGCACTCTTTGCTTAATCTACACAGTTTAAAACAAAGAGTGGGCTAAACGCTACAATATTGACTGTATCGGGTCAGCATGCAGGCGAAGCTAGGCAGGGAAATAAACTGGAATGTTACTTTTATAACAATTGAATACATATACGTTGTCTAACCAAAACAAGTTACAATAATAAGTAATTACACTGAAACGATGTTTTTATATTATTCAACGTTTCTGATTGGCGTATAGAATGCCATGTGTTATATATTTATGCAATAAAAGTGAATAATTATTTAATTAGGTGGCTATGCCGAATCTATCTTTCTTAGAACATTATCAAACTATCATTAAAACCCCTTCTATTAGTGCCTTTGATGAACATATCGATCAAACTAATAGGCCTTTAATTGACATTTTAGCAGGCTGGTTTAGTGATCTTGGTTTCACCATAACTATTCAACAAGTACCAGGCACTCGAAACAAGTTTAATATGTTAGCTAAAATTGGCAGCGGTGAGGGGGGGTTGTTGCTTTGTGGTCACTCAGACACCGTACCTTTTGATGAAGGGCGTTGGCAGTCTGACCCTTTCAAAATCAAACAAGCGGATGGCAAACTGTTTGGTTTAGGCAGTTGTGATATGAAGGGTTTTTTTGCCTTTATCCTTGAAGCATTAAAAACGACTCCACTTAATAAGTTGAACAAACCTTTGTACATATTGGCTACGGCGGATGAGGAAACATCTATGGCTGGCGCACGGTTTTTTGCTGAGCAACAAATGATAAAGCCTAGTATGGCGATTATCGGTGAGCCGACTGAACTGGTGCCTATTTATAAACATAAAGGACATATTGCTCAAAGTTTACAGATTGAGGGTAAAGCGGGGCACTCCAGCGACCCTGACAAAGGTATCAACGCCATTGAAATCATGTATCAGGCAATGGGCCAGTTAATGGACTTACAAAGTAGATTAAAAACGCAATTTCATGACGAAGCTTTCAGTGTGCCCCATGTCACCATGAATTTAGGTCACATCCATGGCGGCGATGCTGAAAATCGTATCTGCGGGCATTGTAAGCTTAACTTTGATATGCGTGTTGTACCTGAATTAAGCGATGAGCAAGCGCTCTCGATGATTGATGAAGTGTTGGCCCCAGTATTCGTAAAATACCCCAATCGTTTAAGTTTAGATTTAATGTATCCTACTGCCCCGGCCTTTGCTTGTCGTGATGAACAAAATATTCTGGCATTGGCTGAACAGCTCACAGGTAAAAAATACCAAAGTGCCAATTACGCCACCGAAGCGCCATTTATCAATCAACTAGGCTGCGATACGATTGTTTTAGGCCCTGGTAGCATTGATCAAGCACATCAACCTGATGAATATATATCCTTGAGCTATGTTGATCCTACCGTGCATATATTGCAGCAAATGATCAAAAAAGTATGTTTCTAACACGCCCTGTTGCGTATAAAAAAACACCCTAGTAGCTCCTGAGTAAAAAAACCAAAATCATAAAATGGTTGGCCAAGTGGGGATCAGTTAATGAGTGATTTGATTGCTAAACTCAAATTAGACTGTGGGATATGTTTAGGGACCCATTGAACCGCACACCTCATGCTTTCGATATAAAAGGGTTGTTTCGATTTCGATTGTGCTCAGTTTAGAAACTACTCGTCGCATTAACATTGCGACTACAGATATATTCATTACTTCACCTTTTTTTTAAACAGATTACCAGTGAGATACCCTCGTCTTGTAATAAGATCCTGTATTTTGATGAAACTTTGGGTTTAGCGAATTTTAAGAAAAACGACACTTTTATTGGCAAACAAATTCAGCCTATAAAAGTGTCGTTTAACCCTAAGATGGGTGGTTTAACAGACCTTTGGTCAAGCACTAAACTTGAGTGAATGACTGATTTCATACTGACCTAAACAATTCAAAAGCGCCTAATTTTCTGATTTTTAACGGAAAGTAATGTTTTTAGCTCACTCTACCTGTCTAACGGTTAATAAGTGATTTAATGCTGAAATAATAAAGGTAGTGCTATGCACGGGCGATTGCTGATAAAAACTCTCCCAAGCATGGCTTTTGTATTCGTCGTAGTGTTGTTCTCGTTCAGGGAATTCTTTGACATATGCAAGGTTCACTGCATGACCTATGGTCACGTCAATGACTATTGCTTCTTCCACTATTAAACTTGGATTTTGTTCAAAGAAACTTGCTAATGCTGTGAGTGTTTCAATAGTCAGTTGACGGTATTCTGCGGCATGAATGTTATTAAACATATGTTCGATTAATAACGCAAAAGCATTTTCCCCCTCTGTCATATCACTTAACACTAGGTCACTACTGATACGGTTACGCTTATCCATTTTGTTGCCAATAACGAGGCCACTAGTGTGTTTCAAAACCCCCCAGATTTGGGCTAAAAACTCTGTTGTACGCCGGTCGAGTATGCCCTGGTGCTGACGCCAAGCGAGCCAACCATCAACTGGAGTTTTAAGCTGCTCTAAGCCCAAGTTTTGCTGCCAGTTTAATTGTTTTGTATTACCTTGAGCATGCAATGTTTCAAGCTTTTGTGGAAGTTCAGCTAAAGTTTGATAATTTTCCAGTACCGCTTCTAAGCGTGATTGAATTTCTGATGGAGGCATGTTCATCAATATTTCATATGCCTCATCAGTCGTGGTTTTTTCCGATCGAGTAATTTGACTTGTCAGCAGAATGATCAAAAGACTTACACGCAAAGTTAATAGTTCACTAAATAACTCCGGCCTAGCTTTGATTAACAGACCCAAGTAGAGCAACACTTCTTGGGTTAAAATCTGATCGCGCACATCTTCTCGACAATACTGCACAATTCGCTGCATCAGCTCCTCGTCATTTAATGGGCGGGTGATCAACGACTCATCATGATATGAACGACCTACCTGAATAAATTTTTGGGCGACTAATAAGTCGCTCACTGCAAGGCCAATGTCCCCATCAATCTTGCCTTGCAATCCAGACGCTTGTCGCAACACTGACCAAAGGCGGAGTCTACCTGCCTGGGTATACACTTCTTCAATCAAATCGAGCAAACTGCGCCGCTGACTGTGGATGAGAATTTTAGTGTCTATCGATTTAAGTTCGACCAGTTTAGTCAGTAGCGCTATTTGTTCGTAAAGATTAGTCGCTTGCCCTAATCTAGACTCTAATATGTCAGGATCTTTTTGTAATGCGATAATAAGTTCTTCACTGGGTGATAATTTTTTGTGCTCACCATTTAATGTTAATATGCAAGACTGAGACAGAAGGCTCGCCAAGGGTTGCTCAGGTAAAATCAAGTCTTTTAGGTGCTCAACATGCTCAACCGCTGCGGTATTTAATAATTGCGCGAGGATATCGTGGCGCACAGGTATACCGTCTATTTCACCGCTAGCAATCTGCTTCATTAAGACATAAAAGGTACTGCGTTGTGTGTCCAGTAAATTGTGAGTAAGTAACACTGTAACCGTAGGGCGGCCTAATTCAGTCCAATTACGATGCAGGTAACTAAGCTCTGACTTAAAACGACGTACTAAGAATTCGATATCATAGCTGAGGAAAAAATCTTTATGCATAAAAGAAGGTGTTAGGCAAATCGCCCGTTTTTTGCCCATCATATAAACACGGCTGGTGGTCAAACTTTTCAGTTTTCTAGGAATACGTCCGGTAAGACCTAATGCATCGCATTTACCAATCTGTGCATGTATGCTGGCAATATCCTCGGGACGATAAACTTGCACGGGTGAAACATCGTCAATTGTTTGTGTCCTGACGCCATAAGCTTCCAGCTCTTGTTGTAACGCTTCATCCTCAGCTAAAAACATCAGTTGAACCACAGGTTTTTTAGGTATTTTGTGATGCCTACGTCCGAGGGGATCTAAATCGCCTGGACGCAATAGCCCATCCTCGAGTAGACAACCGAGCAAATATAAGCTTTGTGCCCACACCAGTGGCACGTTCTCATTTGGAATACGCATTTGAGAGCCAGGGTTGATACGCTCTTGTTCGACACAATTTTGTGCCACAAAATACAATTCAGGTAGCAGTTTTTGACCATCTTTTTCTACTAGCACAGCATCAAGACGAGCTCGGTAATGACTTATCTGCTGTGTATCATCGCGAAAAATCGCATCCAAATATAAATACGTATAAAACAGCGGCCATTCTGACTCAATATGCTCAAACTGTTTCAGCTCCTGTTCTTCGTAATGCAGACGACCCTCATCCTCGAGAGCAGTTTGATGTCCATCACGCAAAAAACGTTTGAGGCCATAATTTCCCTCTAACTTATCAATGATGTCGTTACGTACTTTATTGGCAAGTATTGGGTCGTCAACAGCAAAAGCGGGATAGCCTACTATGCTGAGAAGGGATGCATCTGTTTCTTTAGTATTAGACTCACGAGGTAACATCGAAGTTAGCGTAATATTAGACTGTGCAATGTTATCCGGAATGACATGAATGACGCTCGAACGTGACCCTTTAGTACCGAAAAGGTTAAAGCCAGACAATGCCTCAAGTGCGGCTTTCGCCATGCCTAACGAGCTGGCATTAAGCTCGACATTGCCGCTATTACTTTTAGCGCCTCGCTCCCAAATACCAAAATCTGGTGTGCGGTACGCACGTTCAATGTAATAGACTAAATTTTGAATAAAACTGACTTCTTCATCGGTCCAGATTATTTCCAAACCTGAGGCAATCATCTGCGCAAGAGTAAGAAGAAATACAGACGTTGCATCAACCTGTAAATGACCCCATTCATCATCACCTACTACGCTATCACCTGTTGCAGTATCGTATTTTGCATGTAATGCATCTATGGGTTGACGAGTTTGCTTAAATCTCTCTACTTTTGCCGATTGCGCCATCATCGAACGCAATAAAGCACGCATCAATTTTACGGTACGTTGCTGTAATTCAAAGCCACGCCCAGCATCATCATCTAAATTGCGATAGGCTAAAGCAAGCCCCCATACTGCCAAAATACTGTATACGTTGTCACGCACCCAAGCGTCCTGGTAATTTCCATGCACAGTGACCGCTGTGCTAGCTGGGAGTAATCCTGAAATAGGATGTTGCTTGTCCAAAATGACCGATTTTGTTTGGCTATAATATTGCTCAAGACGAGTCCGTAATTCGATATCTTGCATAATGTTCCCTTGTTACTTGAACTAGTCAAAAATAAAAAAATTATCAATAAAATTAGGATTTTATGAATATGAGCAGAGCATAAAACAAATATCCATTCAGTGCTAAATGAATATTCAATTGCCCAGTCGTTAGAGACTGAGTCAGTCGACTTATTATTCGAAGGTTTGAGATTTTTAGGTCAAAATAAAAAATAGCACTCTAGCAGCACTCTAATCATACCGTTTTTTGATTTGCGCCGTGTTGAGAGTTTTATATTGACTCTTGATGCAGGTACTTTTTACCTTTCTTTCCATGTTTGTTCTTTGTAGCTTTGATTTTCATTCCTTTTCCTACCTGAGCTTGTTGTTTTGTAGTCAACAGGTTCCAAATATCATATTTGGTTTTTGCCTTTAACACTGCGATAGTAAGAAAATCAACTTGGCATTCAGAATTAAGGGTTTGCCAAGCTTCGGTGTTAAACTCAGAGCCTTGGATTAGCGCCCGTTCTGATTTTCTGTAAGTTTTTAATTTCACTCTAGTTTCTTGAGTATTTGCTTTGGCTGAAGTTTTAAAAGCTTGGAGTGCTGTCAGTTGCGCCTCAGACAAGTCTAAACGTTTTAGCTTATTGCCTTTTCTTTTACCCTTAATTACTTCGCGTTCTGCTTTGTGGGTTGCTAATTGCGTAACCGACACGCTTTGTTGCGTTGCGGTTAACAAGTTCCATACTTGGTTTTGGTTGGCAATCTTATTACGCAACTCAGACATGCCTCCAAACGTATGGCAATAGGTGAAATGGGGGTGCGTGTGGGTAATGCTAGTAAGCGCTTAGATGAAATTGGTCAACTTGGGCGTGACTTCCATTATATGTCCGAACAAGTGGAGCGTTTAGTCACTAGTCAGAAAAGATTACTGGCTGATATCTCAGATGAATTACGTTCGCCCCTTACTCGTTTGCAATTATCTATTGGTATCGCGTTGCAACAGAATGAGTCTGACATGTCAGCCAGTATGTCAGCTACGTTGGATAGGATTGAAAAAGAAGCGCTTCAGATTGAAGATATGATATCGCAAGTATTGTTACTGTCCAGATTGGATAATCAACAACCTATTCAAAATTTACAAACTGTTAGTCTTGAACAATTTATGACACCTATTATTACAGATGCCCAATTTGAGGCTAAACACAAAAATAAAGAATTGCTCTATCATGCAGATAAAAATATCAATCTGTATGTAGAGCCTCAGTTATTGAGTAGTGCTATAGAAAATATTCTGCGCAATGCTATTCATTATTCTCATTATTCTCATTATTCTCATCATCTCATTCACGTTTCTGTGTCGCTGCAAGATAACCATATAGAGTGGCTCATAGAAGATGATGGCAACGGTATTGAAGCAAGCCAGGTAGATAGAATATTTGAAGCATTTTACCGAGAGTCTTCCGCTCGAGACAGAAATAGTGGAGGAGTAGGATTAGGATTAGGCTTAACCATTGCGAAACATGCTGTAAGTAAACATCAAGGTTTCATTCAGGCAAACAATGAGCCCCAAGGTGGATTGCTGGTTAAAATATGTATACCTTTTACAGGAGCTTGAATCGTAGTTAAGTATATAACATTAAAATCCATCAAATCAGTCCTTGAAAGTGTTGAACACCTTTATTAATAATAATTAGTATTCACCTGTTCAAACTAAAGTACCTAATGTGGAAAAGTCATTCTCGGTATGTCAGTTATATCTGTTTTAGTATTTGGTGCACATGCCTTTATATATAAAGGTTTATGGGCCTAAACCCCCAGAGAAATCGACTACTTGTATAATAAAAACACTAAGCGTTAGGCCAAAATCTTCTTATTTTATGCGGGCAAAAGTGACAACGGTCATAGAAGCGTCTGCGGATAGGCTATTACTAAGCAGTATTAGCCCTAGCAAAGGTTAATATCTGTAAATACTTGAAACCAAAAATACCTTTAAGTGTTTTGGTTACTCTTTAAAATGACCATGAAATACGCCCCCCTACTTATGCGTTGAAACACAAATAATTACGCTGCTTAGCAACAGCTTTTCATAAAAATTGACAACCGAGGTTGCGAGGGTACTTTTTGAAAAATTTATTATAAAATCACATTTATTATTAACATCAGAGGCCCGCCAATAGCATTTATTAGTTCAATAATTGGTCCCGTTATATCAGGTGAAAATTTTATTAATAGGTGTCAATTAGAGTGTTTGCCCCGAGTGTGCAAAAGTCGATATTAATAATTTAGCTACCTAATGTGACAACCGCTAGTTCGGTGAAGACCATACATAAAGTTTGAGTGAACTTATTATCAATTCTGGATCACTATTCAAAATAAATTAGAACAGCTCTGGCACTCTGTCGAGGACATTCATTACAGTTTGTATAAGCGACAAAATTTCGCATAGGGTTAAATTATGTGCTTTGTATTGCATCAGATCTACATCTGCGGTCAGCTTTATTTTAGTTAAAGTCTAGGGAAATAAGGCAACACATCTTAGCCGAACGGATCATGAGCGAAAAGCCTACTACGTTGATGTGTATTAGCTGATATGTTTAAGGTAATTGGCTTATTCAATCAATTTATTCAATCAAAACACCTTTACTGTATTCCAGTCTTGAATGAAAAAGGTACGCCAGCTAAGATTTTGAGTTGGAGGGATATTCCTTGAATGACTAACGTCAATTACAACAAAAAACTCGATAAAGCTAAATGGACTAGTTTTCCAGTTGTTACTATGTAAATAATGAGATCTGGTTTACGGTCGTATTTTATATCAGATTTAAAAATAGGATTTTATTATGTCTCAGTTTGTCATTTGTTCTGAAGATAGCTTGGCGTTAAAGTATACAAGCGTAATTCAGCCTTTTTGGACTGATATCGTTCAACACGGAATGTTTGAAGGAGTAGAAAACGTCGATATTGCTTATGCTTATGTATTACATCCGCAGTCGCGTGGGGCTGTAGTCATTTCATCTGGTCGTATTGAAAGCTCAATAAAATATAAGGAAGTAGTCTACGACCTTTATCAAAATGGGTATTCTGTATTTATTCATGATCACAGAGGACAGGGTTTGTCTGGACGTATGCTAAACAATCCTCAAATAGGTTATGTGGGTAACTTTGATGAATATGTGGCTGATTTTAAGAATTTTATTGATAAAATAGTGACTGAAAAAACACAACAAAAACCTAACCTGTTGTGCCATTCTATGGGCGGTACCATCGGCGTGTTAACTGTTCTACGCTATCCAGAATTGTTTGAAAAAGTAGCGCTTTGTGCACCTATGTTTGGTATTCGTCCACCTTTACCTAATTGGTTAGCCAAGTTTCTGCTCAATTTACATGCCAGTACAAATAAACAAAACACCTATTTTTTTGGACAAAAAAAATATGATAATCAACCGTTTGCAGTTAATGAGTTAACTCATAGTAAAATCAGGTATCAAATTTTTCGTCAAGAGTATCAAGCAGCACCTGAATTACAATTAGGAGGAGTCAGTGGGCATTGGCTAAAAATGGCAGTTCAGGCAATGAACGAATTAGAGCAAGGTGTGCATTGCTTTCCGATCCCTGTCCTAGTCATTCAAGCTGGAGCTGATCAAGTTGTAGATAACAAAAGGCAGAGCAGGGTAGTGGCAAAAATGGCAAATTCTAAGCTGGTGGTAATTGAAGGAGCTAAGCATGAACTGTTAGAAGAGCAGGATAAATTTAGGATACTTTGCTTAACTGCAATTTTAGATTTTTTTAGATGATAGGTATCAAATGGTCAGGCTAAAAGATAAATACGCACTAAGTGTTAAAGCATTTAGCTGGTTTTTGTTAGTATGCGACTATTATATATAACTGAAATTCTATTCATGCTCGATATCGTTTTATACCAACCTGAAATTCCCCCCAATACTGGTAATATTATCCGCCTATGTGCAAATACTGGTTTTGCATTACATTTAATTGAACCTCTAGGATTTGATTGGGATGACAAAAGAGTGCGCAGAGCTGGATTGGATTATCACGAGTTTGCCAATGTACAACGTTATCCAAATCTTGACGCTTATATTCAAGTTCGACAGCCTAAACGAATTTTTGCATGCACAACTAAGGGCAAAACGTTCTTTGCCAAAGCTAAATATCAATCTGGCGATGCATTATTGTTTGGGCCCGAAACCCGAGGCCTACCCGATGAGGTTATTGAATCTCTACCACCTGAGCAGCGAGTACGCATCCCTATGTTGCCACAAAGTCGTAGCATGAACTTGTCGAATGCAGTGTCAGTGTTTGTATATGAAGCTTGGCGGCAATTAGAATTTGATGGCGCTGTGTAATTGATACTTAGGAGCTTTCTTTCAAGCTCCCGCATTCATTTTTACTCAGATAAATGCGTATGCATCACCAAACAAGGACGTTATTGGTAATCCTTGTTTAATGAAATCATCACGCACCACTTTAGCCATTTCAAAACGCCCTGCTACGTAAACTTGATAAGTACTCAAGTCTTGAATGTCTGTGAGCACGGCTTGATGTACCCACCCAGTTTTGCCTACCCAATCCTTCTCTGGAAGCTCTACCACTGGAATGAAGGTAAAAAGAGGATGTTGTTTTGCAAGAATGCAAAGCTCGTTGAAGGCATACATGTCATTAATCGTACGTGTTCCCCAATACAAAAGCACCGGGGCTATTAACGGTTTGCTTAGAAGTTGCTGCAATATAGATAAGGTATACGAAAATCCAGTGCCGCCAGCCAACAAAATAGTAGGCTGTAGAGCGGTTGAATTAAGGAATGCCTTCCCTAATCCACCCTCCACTTCTATCTGTGCATCGTTCTTCATTTTTTCTAAAACTTGCCCTGCGTATTGATTGCCTGGTTCAGCACCAATATGTAATTCAATAGTGCCATCCGCTCGAGGCGCGTTAGCAATAGAAAAGGGACGTTTGTCACCTTCGCTCATTACAACTTGCAAATATTGACCGGCAATAAAATTCAGGGGGGAATCTGGAATTAATACAATACGTTTAATTGAGTCAGTAAGGGATTCAATTTTTTCTACCTTACATTGGGTTATTTGCATGGATCTCTTCTGGTTAGATTAATAGGGCTTGAATATGATTATTTGAAATAACCTTTGATATTCATCTGTTTGGGCTTTAGTCTCACCAGAGGATTATAAACATATGACTAACTTTATACGAGTCGTAATTAACCGACAATACTAGGTTTTGGTGGAAGTTCTGTAAATGAATGTCTTGTTCCGCTTAAATCTAATATAAGCCCGCTCTATGCACGGGAATTAAGTGCATAATTTATGAGGAATAAACATGACATTTACGTCTGATATGGCTGCAGAACTGAACTTATTATTGAAGTTTCCTAACAAGAGTCTGATGCAAGGTTTGAAGATTCATAATGACGCAGATCCTATCGTAGTTGATGCTGCGAAGAGATTGTTCGAAAAAGGTATTGTGACCTTACCTGATGGAGGATATTTAACCGACTTAGGACATGATTTGTTCGAGCATGCCCAGATTATAAAAATGGCACTGACACATAGATAGAAAGTGCTCGAACAGCTAATAATACCATTACTGGTCTTACATATGTTTAGGGTCTAATGGCCCTAAATTATTTAAAAAATCATTTTATCGCTGATGTAAAAAATCGTAAAATTCAGTTGGTCCTAAACACTCTTCTAATCTTTAATAAAATTCAGTTATGTGTTTCTTTTAATACTAATATCGCTGATGAAAAAGCTATGTAGGTTTATCCATAGGATCATTTACTGTGACTAATTAACAGCAAATGAACATTTGAGCTGAGTGATGTTAAACGACTGCCAGTTGGTACTAAATATTTTGGCACAGATAAAAATACTAAAAATTTCCAGTGAGTAGTTTTGTGTGGCGATGTGCTCGCTTGCTGAGTCTGCTTGAATGCATCAAGCAGCCGAGTGATGTCTTTCATCTGGATTTGAAAAACTAGGTCGTTATTAATCTCAAGGTAAACCACTGCAACAGTATAAAAAAAGTTCGGTAATTTCTACGTGAGACCTTTGCTATTTGACATTTAAAGGCAAACATTCAATTGGTAAAATTATTTATTGAAGTGTATTACAGCCCTTTTGACTCTCAAGGGACTCACCACTGGTTGTAACATGCTATTTCTGCAGGTGATCGCACTCACCACAAAATTATAAGTTTTATGCAAGTTTTAAAAAACTGATGGATCTTAAAGACTTTCATTATGATTGATGTGTCGCCGCATTCTGACAATTACTTGCAACA
>Ga0209712_10002528_pt1 | contig 15013 bp, 16 predicted proteins | sample ArcOceMetagenome_FD_187443 | JGI IMG/M metagenome (GOLD analysis project Ga0209712, IMG submission 187443) | Marine eukaryotic phytoplankton communities from Arctic Ocean - Arctic Ocean - Greenland ARC118M Metagenome (SPAdes) (version 2) | ecosystem: Environmental > Aquatic > Marine > Oceanic...
CATACAATATCATACAATATCATACAATATCATACAATATCATACAATATCATACAATATCATACAGTACTTACTGCACTAAATACTCTGAGCAACATTTGAAAGAACTCTACGGTGCCACTAATACTGAATCCAGTCAATCAGTAACTTCCTGACTCACTAAAATCGACAAACAACAAGTGAAAAACAATGAGTAGTATCACTAATAACAGTATGAGCAGTCAAAGGCAACATCATATCCTGACCATTATTGGCTTCTTCATAGTATCACTTTTGGCATCCTTCGGAGTAGATGCTGCAACGCCCTTCATCCTTCCGCAAGATACTCCACTCAACGTCAACGTCAACGCCAACGCCAACCATCGCTCGTCCAAATCACAAACATCGACATCCCAAAAGGCTGCTTCTTCTTCCACCTCCAATAAATCTTCCCTTAACGGCAGTATCAATATTTCCAACGCACACGCCAACCCTTCACAAATCCTTAAATCGCAACGCTCGTCTCAACGCTTGCAAAGCACTTCCTCCAAAAGACCCATTCGCGTATGCTACCAGGGAGAACCAGGAGCATACTCTGAAAAATCACTCAGGGAACTACTCGGTACAAACGTCATTGCAGTTCCTAGACCAGACTTTGAATCATGCTATCGGGCTGTCGCTTCCAGGGAATGTGATTATGCATGTCTACCCGTTGAAAATTCACTTGGGGGATCTATACACGATAACTATGATTTGCAACTCAAGTACGATCTCACCATTGTTGCCGAGCATGAATGTCGTGTGTCACATTGTTTGCATGCCATGCCGGGTGTCAAGAAGGAAGATATCAAATATTGCATGAGTCATCCCCAGGCACTCGCACAGTGTGATAACTACCTCAGGGGAATGGGAATTAAACCCGTTCCCATGTATGATACCGCTGGATCGGCAAAATTGCTCAGGGATAATGCTGATTCAGCTTCATCCAATTCCAATTCCAAACATAAACCCTCGAGGTCGTTGCCAGATGAATGTACGCCGGAGAATACTGCTGCCATTGCCAGTGATTTGGCAGGAATCTATTACCAAATGAATTGCCTCGACCGGGCGATCGAAGACGACGATACAAATTTCACAAGGTTCCTCCTCTTGGGAAGGGCGAGTGTATCCCAATATCTCAATAAAAAGATACCCGCGAAAACATCAATTGTCTTCACTCTGCCCAATACTCCAGGGGCGCTCTACAAAGCTCTCGCATGCTTTTCATTAAGGGAAATTGATTTCAGTAAAATTGAGAGTAGGCCCACCTCCGCATCCTTGCTCAATTATCTAAAGTTCAAGAGCCAGGCTCTGGGGAAGAAAAATAGGAATGAAGCTGATTTGCCACGATTCCGATATTGTTTTTATTTAGATTTTCTCGCGAGTGAATTGGATGAACATGCGCAGAATGCTTTGCATCATTTGAAGGAACAGGCGGAATTCTGTAGGGTTCTTGGAACGTATCCTCAAAAGTCTAGATTGGTGGGACCCGTTCGTGATGCTGTGGAAGAAGCCAATTTATGGCATGTGGAGAATGATGATGATGATCAGGTGACACAACGGACACAACTGACTTTGCCCAGTGATGATGGGTTTATGAAGCTTAATGTTGGCATTATGGGATATGGGACATATGGAAAGTTTCTTGGACGAAGGTTTGCAGAGAAACATACTGTTCGATGCATTGATGCGGCAGACAAGGTGAGCAGTCTGAGTCTCTTTTTATATATATTATGTTTACATCTGGATGGAACAGGAGTTAAAATTTCAAATTCGTTCAAATTCGTTTGCATGGATAATATATATGGCACTGTTATCACACTGTTTATTCACAACCCATCATTCTAACATTGTAACATTCTACTATTCAAAAAACAGTCAAAGGAAGCAGAAGAGAACGACGTCGAATTTTATCCCATGTTCGAAGTCGAGTCTTTCTTGCGGGAAACTGACGTGCTCGTAATTGCCGTTCCGATGATCGACTTTCAAGCTGCCATCTCATCCCTTCCAAAGGAAATGCTTGCAAATAAACTTATCGTGGAGGTATGCCCCCTCGGAACAGCGCCGAAAAAGATGTTACTGGAGCATTTGCCAGAAAGTGCCGATATTATTTCTTCCAATCCAATGTTTGGACCAAGCACTTCAGGTGAGGATAAATCATGGGATGGTCAGCCAATGGTATATGATAAGGTACGGGTGAGGAATGAACGCAGAGCTGATGCATATTTGAACGTTTTCGAACGTGCAAGATGCCAAATGGTGAAAATGACTGCAGAACAGCAAGATGCACATTTGGCCGATGCGGAGTTTGTAACTCATTTAGCAGGACGACTATTGGGATCGGGTAAAATGCTTCCTCCTACACCCGTATCTTCCAAGGAATATGCTGCCTTGTGCGATGTCACTGATATGACCAGTGCGGATACGTTTGATATGTTTTACGGAATGTACAAGTTCAATCCAAGAGCACAGGTTCACATTGCCAATTTGAGAGAGAATTTAGCGAAAGTGGAGAGACAGCTTGCTGCAAAGGAGGCTTACTTGGCAGCCAAAGCTGAATTGCAAACAACTGATAGACAGCGACTACTTGCTGAATGCCGGCAATTGTTACATGAAGTCGCAAAGAAGGGCAGCTTGAGCTTGAATGTTGGAAGCGATCTTGCTGCTGCAGTAAAGAAGGACTTGGAAAAAAACTAGGAGATGGAATGGATGCTATGAACTAACTACACGTAAAACTACAAAATAAATTGTGCATGTAGTGTTGAACGCATTGAATACAAAAAATCGAAAATAAGTCGTGAAACTGGTCGACTAACTGATGCCATTTTTCAATTTGACTACATTACTTGCATTGATTGTATCACATCACAATCACATAATGGTGCCGTTTACTTGTGCCAATGAGTGCCAATGATGGAGTACAGTGCGCACGTTTTAAATGTGCATCAATCAATCAATCAATCAATCTAATCCGTCAATCTTTTACAAAGCAGAACTACGTTGCTCCACTTCCAAAACGGCCGCAGCCCCCGCACCAGTTCCAATGCACATACTGACAACCCCAAATCTCTTCCCCTTCCTATTCATTTCATGTAGCAACGTAGCAATTTGCCTCGCACCAGTCGCCCCCAAAGGATGCCCAAGAGCAATAGCTCCCCCATTGGGATTAACTTTCTCCATTGGAATCTCCAATTCATCAATGCACCACTTGGCCTGAGACGCAAACGCCTCATTAATTTCAAACACGTCGACATCTTTGATTTGAATTCCTGCCATTTCTAATGCGGGTGGGATAGCAATCGCGGGACCGATCCCCATGATGGACGGTGGAACCCCCTTGACGACAAAGGATCTCCAAACACCCAAGATTGGCAAACCCCTCTGTTCGGCCTGAGCCCTCGTCATTAGGAGGACTGCAGCAGCTCCATCAGTGAGTTGAGATGCATTCCCAGCAGTAGTGGAACCATGTTCATCAAATACTGGTTTCAACTTTCCCAAAGATTCAAGAGTAGTTCCAGGCCGAATCCCATCATCATGAATGACATTTCCCACGGCAATAATTTCATCCGCGAACAATCCCTTGGATCTAGCCGAATCAGCCTTGGCATGACTCCTAACTGCAAATTCATCCAATGTATTCCTCGTAAGTCCATATTTTTTGGAAATATTTTCCGAAGTAACCCCCATGGGAACAAGACAATCCATGGCCTCCTTGCATGAGTTCATGACATCCCAATCAACATCCGGCATAGGTTGTTTGTGCATTTGATGAGTGGACATGCTTTCGAACCCTCCCCCAATTCCAATATCAATTTGTCCGGCTTGGATGGCATTCGCAATGTGAGCGACAGCTTGGAGTCCAGAGGAGCATTGTCGATTAGTGGTGGAGATGGGTGCAGTGTATGGAATGCCAGCTGATAGTTGTGCCATGCGTGCGACAATTGCATCAGTTGGACAGAGGACGTTTCCGATGCAAATGTCCTGGATGTCAGCTGGTGATATTGCATTGTTGATTGGGATCTTTGCAAAGCATCCTTTGAATGCCGTGGAGAGGAGGGTTGATGGGGCGACTTTTGCCAGGGCTCCTCTTCTAGCTCGGCAGAGTGGGGTTCGCACTGCACTTACAATCACGACATCTCTTGGGTTCTTGGGGGTCACTGGTGGGGTCATTTTGTAGATTGGATTGAGTTGTATTGAGTTTTATTGAGTTGTATTGAGTTGTATTGAGGGTACTGTTTAAGGATTTACAGCAGTACAGAAGTACAGAACACAAGTATCCAGATTTATGTGCTGTTCGACTTTAAAAACTATCTTCTTTGGTATTTTACGAGTTGTCCAAAGTTGTCAAAAAATGAGCAACACGTGTCACCACCAAAACATGTGATAGCGATAGAAAGGCCTATTTCCGAATTAAATAAAGTATTCACTCTTTACCCTTTTTCTTTTCTCCCCATTTATTTCTTCTCCTCATGTCCAAATTCTTTGGCGCAGCATTTTCATATTTTCATTCAACTTGAAGTTTCATTGGATACGTTCGGCACTTTCTTGCTGCAGATCTTTCAATCCGCCGTGACGGAGGGTGTCAGGACGGAAGTGACACGACGTCCCTCATGTTTGTTTTTAGCATTACAGTACAATCGCAATCGCATTGCTTACTTTTTTCAATAACGTCACATCACATCACATAACATTACCATGAAGCTTATCTCCGTCCTCGTTGCTGCAACCTGCCTCACCGCTCAGGCTTTCCAGCCTTCCCAGCGTCCCGTCCTTAAGCCTGCTACTGCTGTCGTCTCTGGACTTAGAAACAAGGCTCCCGCTTCTGTCTCTCCTCTCTTCCGTGATGCTGCTTTGACCAGAGGAGGAGCTGTTCCTGGATGGGCTGCTTACAACAACGCTCTTGATGAGAATCCCATTACTGCCAAGGCATGCACTTCGGCTGTTGGATTCTTCCTTGGAGATCTTCTTGCTCAGGTACGTCAACGAACATTTACTGTATATATATTTGATTTGACGAAATAATATGCATGGCTGGCGGGCTGTCAATGCGATTGGATATTTGCCGAAATGTATTCATTCAACGTTTCTTCAACCATGATTCTCACATCATTTAATTCTTCTTCCTTTTTTATCAATCCATCCACAGCTCTTCATCGTAAAGAGTGGAATCGACGTCAGACGTCTCGTCACCCTTTCCGTATTCGGATTCATCTACCATGGACCTTCTGGACATTACTTCTACAACTGGCTCGACTCCAAGATCTCTGGAACCGACGGAGCATCTGTTGCTGCCAAGGTAGCAATTGACCAGGTATTCTGGTGCCCCATCTTCATGACCGTATTCTTCACCTACCTAGGACTCTGTGCTGGAGACTCTTTTGGAACTATTGGAAACAAGATCAAGTCTGATTTGTTTACTGCTATGCAAGGATCATGGAAGGTTTGGCCTTTTGTTCATGCTATCAACTTCAAGTTCATTTCGACCAAGCATCGTCTTGTTTTCATTAATGGAATTCAGATTGCCTTCAACATGTTCCTTTCTCTTCTCGGATCCAAGTAAATAACTTGGTTGCTTACTTGCTTCTTGGATGAGTAAAAGTGTGTGATATGATTTGATAATGATGTGGATGAGAGTCAGTCGTCATCTTTGAAGTAATTGTATCATGCACTATTACTATAAATGGAAATGGACACGGGACACGTAAGTCGGTAATATGTTGCTCACTCAACCTTGTGTGCAGCGCTGCTGACTTACTATTACAAATGATTGATGAAACTGCTCAAGTCATTGACCATCCACGCATTGATGGCAGCTTTCGCTTTTTCATTGGAATTTCATAGAATCATGAATTGATAATGATGATATACATAGATTAGTAAAACACACATAGTGATCGTTTTAAAGTATGATACACGTACGAGGTATTTGCAATACTGTTTATTTATTAAGAGATAGAATAGATATCTTTGTCTTCCACATTTCACGCATGTGTTAGTTATATGGACTTTGCGCACAACAATAATAATAATGAATAACCAAAATGGATTGAATATTAAAACTGCAGCACTCCATTCTACATTCTACAATGCATGCATTTACAATTCATATATCCAATATTATATATAACCAATGCATGCGATTGATTGCTCCATACTAATACAGTACTACCCTTTGTGCTTCACATATCGTATGAGCATAACATAACAGAAGGAAATCGATTTGGATATGTATTTTTTTATTATAAGTTGACAATACAGTACTACCGACTGACTCATAACTTCAAACTGTACTAATAAAGTCCATCTCCAGGATATACAAATCGTGAAGGAAACGCACTTTCAAACTTGGTACGTTCAACGTGTAGTGCAAGAATAATCATCTTCGAACAAAAAATATACTGCGCTCTTGTACTTTTTCCTGTTACTTAATGCAAGACAAGATTTAAAATTTCATTTTCTCTCTTGTACCTCCTCCTGCTCGCCGGGAATTCACTAACTCATCTCATCTCCCAAGGATTCAATAATACCGACAATACCCTCTACACAATCAGCGCCAGCCTCAAAAAAATTGGCATTGATCCACACAGAAGATCCAGTACTGTAATAAGCGCCTTCTGCTCCATAGTCACATCATCAGGGAAAGTCACATCAAATGTTTCAAACCTCAAACTCTTGGGTATCTTCAACATGTTTCCTGTATTAGGAGCGCCGTTATCATTATGCTACTAATGTCCAGAGACGATATGGAAACCTTCTGCGTAAATGTCGACGCACATTCCCATATAGCAAAGTGGGCTGATGGACCTTGCAAATCTTTCTCCCGTCACTATCAAGGATGGGCATCCTGGGGAAATAGATGAAATATTCTTCCGTGATGCTTCCAAGGGCCCTTCCGCCGGAACTGAAGTCCATCTTATTGTAGCAACAACATTTTGCAAGCACCAGCGTTATATTCAACATGTCATGGGACGGTGCATGTACATTATCACTTCACCAGATCCTTCCTCCTTCACTTCCATGGTGAAATTGTTGCATGCGCATGAAGGAGTTGGATTCTTCAAGGGACGTTGCAATGCGAAGATTCTGTCCATCGGTGGTAGTGTTGAACCACTTGAAGTCATCGGCAGCCTCGCATCGAAAGCATTCTTGGAGCCATCCTTTGCGGATCTGGCAGATGGACATCGCATTGGTGTCCAAGAAGGTAGCCCCCCTGAGGATGCATGGATTGAGTAGTAAACGTAGTAAGCGAGCAAAATCGATAGAAGCAAAATTGAGAATCCTATAGTAAAAGAAAGAACGGCAGGTGCGAGATGTGACCAAAGAAATACAAAAAGTTTCAACATATTGTGTACTCACAAGCAGCCGTTCATTTGCATTGCTTCTATGCTTACTATATGCACGTATCTGGGTGCTTTGTTGTTTCAAATTTATTATTTATGAAGCCATTCTAGGACTAGAGTTCCATTGTTGTATTTTCAACGACGTTGAGATTTGATTGGCGACGATGACGGACGAAGGTAACGGGAAACGGTGCGGTGCGGCAGTGCGGTGTGAATAAAGGAGAATTTGGATTTTGCAGTTATGCTCTTTGCATCCATTTCTGCAGTAGTAAAAAGTGGATCTGTTCTTAGTCTGCTTTCTGCATCTGGTGTCATTGTGTAGGGCTTCTCAATTTAGAAAAGTGTACCACGCCAAAACAAATATATGGTTTTAGCTTATTGACAACAGTTGACGCGATGGCGCAATGTAATTTCACATTATTATTTTGTCTCACATGAACACCCATAAACTATTTTCTATTTTCAAAATTTTGTCTTGTTTCGAGTTTCGAGTTCCGATTTAAACAAGGTCAAAGTTATTGGATTTTGCCAAACGGCATACAATAACAAACACCACCAGCAGGAGGCGTCTCCCATCTCCCAGATAGACAGCAGTACTATTTGTTGTTGTTCACTTATTAAATCATCAAAATGGCCAGGCCAATCATACCGAAGGCAATCATTGGAATTATAATATGCATTGGAGTTTCATTGCTTACAATTTCCAAAGAAGGAAAAGTATTGAAACACATCAAGCTCAGTGGGCAAGAAGTGCTTCACTATCCGGCAACAAACAACGGCAACTTTGCTCCCAATGAGGAGAAGATCAAGAATTCTGATGCGATAAGTACTACTACTAGTAGTACTCCTAGTACTAGTACTGTGGAAGCTAGCAGCAGTGATGCCGATAGCAACAATGGTTCTTGCACCGATAATCTCATCTTTGTGCAGGACAAAGTGTTACCGATAAACATCACACATACTGCCGACCGTCCCATTCCTCGTGTTGTCCATTTATTTGTCAAGTCTAGGTGCTTACCAACAGATCTCGCCGAGAATGTCATGCAATGGAAGCAGCTTGCAGATCATTCCGTTCTTCTTCACGATCAAAACGAAATCACGCAATATCTCACCAAAGAGCGCAAAGATACCAAACTACCATTTGTTCCAAAAGCATTCCACTGTGCAATTCAACACGAGGCTATTCTTGACCTTGCCCGACTCGTATGGCTTTACGACCACGGTGGCATATCTGTCGACATTGACCATGTGCTGGGGGAAGGGTTTCTCAATGGGACACTGCTCGATCCCGACAAACAACATGGCACCAAGCGTCATTTTATAGTAGAGGATCACGAGAGTCATCCGTATCCACGTTTCCTGGCTACCGAACCTGGGCATTATGCAAACTTTGGTGGCGTTATTTTGACTGTTGCAATGCAGTATAGACAGCACGTATTCAATAGTACAGCTTATGGGAATTATACCAGTATGCGCAACAATGTCTACAAGCACACTGCGGGTCTCTTCAGTTGCAGAGATTATGGGCTGGTGATTGAAAAGATGGTTTTAGCTAACTCACACATAATTGGCGTTGTGCATGCTGCAAGAACTGCAGGGAAAATGCTCATCCAAACAACTACTAACAATGAAAGCATGGGTAGCATCCAATTGACCAAGGATGATGGTCTCAAGAAATGTGTCGACTTGACAAATGATTCTAATCAGATCGATGTCAAGGAGCTGCTTGGTGTCACGGGAGGAAGTGAAGACAACAACGCTAAAGCTACTGATGATGCTACTGCAAGTTGTCCCGAGGACCAAATCTACATGCATAACAAGTTTGTCCCAGATAGCGTCAACCAGGATGGCAGAAAGGTGCCAAAGATAATCCATATGACGAGCAAGAACAAGTGTTTCACAAAGAAGTATTCCGATAATGCAGATCTCTGGAAGTTTGAAGGTTATTCTTTTTTCATGCATGATGATGCAGCTGTGCAAAGATTGATCCATGGTAAGGAATGGTCAGAGTTTCCTCTTCTAAAGGAAGCTGCATCGTGTCTCACGTTCGGAGCCATGAAAGCTGATTATTGGCGTTACCTCGCCACATGGGAGTTTGGAGGCATATACACAGACATGGACAATGCTCCTGGAGTGTTGTTCAAAAATGGAACTGTCATTGCCGACGACGATGATGCTCTTTTCGAAGTTGAGAGGGGAGGATTTCCATCGCAGTATTTTTATGCAAGTAAGTTGTTATCAAACTCTCTGCCGCTTCCATAACAGCAGTCAGTAGCGGTGGGTGGTATTGTCACCGTTGATCCTGCCTGATAATCATCATTCTTTCCTTTTTGTCTCATCACTTTCTTGTCATCTTTCTCAGCGTCTCCACATCATCCCGTCACTTACTTTATGGTGTCAGCAACAATTGAACGGCTCATCACCATGTTTATCTTGAATCGAAGTCCTACAATACCAAAGATTACAGGCCCTGGTGCATGCAAAACCGGGATTATCTGTCATATCGGTGGAGTTGGCTATCCTCAAGAAGGAAAATATTCAGGATATGCTAATCGCAACATAACAATGATTGGCAGCCGGAAATCAGCAAAGTTTAAAAAATACATCGGGCGATCATTTGCTGCTGACCAGGAAGATATGTCAAAGATGAATCAAACTCATTATCTGGCGAAGGACGCTGCGATGAACATGATAATGGGTCAGTCTTGTCTGTCAGAGATAAATAGGACAATATCTCAAGTTGTTTAACGATTGGTGTTGAATTCAAAGACGTCAAACGGATTCTGAAGGGTGACATTTATCAGATTCGTGCTGTGACCACGGCGAATGAGTTTCTTCCGAAACCAGAGTGAGATTTCATCCAAGTCTATTCACTAATCCTTAATGGTGCGAGTAATGCAGCAGATAACACAGACACCGTAAACTAAGGACCTCGATAATGATGGAAGATGGTTCTTCTTGCAGAAACAATAAAGGAAGAAAAATCAAAAGTATCTCATAACAGGGCATGGAAGACTGTTGGAATCAAGGCGTCTCTAAGCTGCAATAACATCAAGAAAAGAAAAGAGAGAAGTCTACGCAGGCAAATCAAGGATAACACAACAGCAAGAGTTCAAAAGAAAAGAAGAACGAAAGAGGACATGAAGAACATGAGTAAATCTCTAGCAACGTTCAAATTGTGATGAAGATTGTCATGAGAATGAATCCCAAGACCTAAGAATATCACTGGAATTAGACATTCAGCTTGCGGCGATGATTAGTCTCTATATTGGAATTTTCTAATGATGATAATGTGTATACCACATCTGCGTCGGAAATTTGAAAGTGGAAAGGTTATTCAATTACAAAACAACAATCTGAAATCAGCGGGAAATTGAAACTGTGGGGATGTTCGAAAATCAATATGAATAAATCAATGAGCAGCCATTTTCAGAGATCAGTGCACTATAAAAAATAATAGAAGCAGAGCTCTATCTCGGAGTAGACTGCGGGTGCTTGATCACTCGACATGCGAACGCAATGTCTCAATGAGTTTTTTATTAATTGCTTTGCCACCTGCGCCTAACAATCAATAAACATTATCGCATCAGCCAGCTTTTACACGGTAATTAATGTTAGTGTTACGCGATAATAGAATTTTAAAACGTGGGTTCTGATTCCATTCTATCCAGATACTTTTTGTTGAACGCTGCTTGGTTGAATCTTCTCAACTTGGACAGCGAAACGATTAAAAAGTAGAGCCAAACCTCCTGCGTAGCCTTTCACTCCTAGACATAGAATCAATATCTTGTTCGCCTTGTCCATCTCCTAGTAGAGGTACATCTCCAACAGATTTTGCGAAATGTAAAACGCGTTCAGAAGAACCCAAACCTGGGAAATGTGAAACGCCTCCAGAAGCACCCAAACCCATAATCGCCGTACCATATTTGGTACTTGCCCTTCTGGAACAATTGCAGCTTTGATCTTTGGCTCATTCGGCGGTGCGTCAGGAAATATGGTGCTTCTCGCATTAATCAATTGATGGAACTGAAGAACCTCCATCTCTTCAATAACATTGATCCAACCTGAAAGAGGGAAGGATCAAGGTGAAGATTCTCCCAAAAGACCTCAATGCTTGTGAAGTACGGTATATTTTAGCCATGCGCAAATTTTCAATGGCTTCACCAATAAAGCGCTCATATCGGCGCATACGCGAAACTTTTGAAGCATTCAGTCCCATCGTCTTGAGCTTTTCTGCCAAGATTGATATTTGTACAATCCGCTGGGTGTATAGAGAGAGTCGAAGAGCCTGTATGCCACTTGTACAATATTTGGTGCTTTATGCCTTCCTCCCTTTAGCATGCGATGATACTACCTAGAGCTGGTTGGTAGAGTTAGAAATCGACTAAGCTCATCTCCAATTCCAACTAAATATTTGAGCATTTGGTCAGTATGTTCTATCCACTGGTCTCGATTCATTTGTTTTTCTTGCCATCCTCACAGTTCCAGTCCCAAATTGAATGGGCCAAGTAAATTTGGAAGCACAATGATCTAACTCTGCTGATTTCGTATAACCCTCTTTCCCTTCGTTGAAATGCCATTCTGATTGTGACTGTGTTTGGAGTGACTACTGCAAAGCCCAGCACGATCCAATCCATGCCGCCTCCTGACCACGAATCCTTTTGGTCACTCTACTCTTGCAAAAATGTACACGGTAACAAGAGGTGTCAGTACACGTAGAGTAAAATAAAGTGGCAAGTTCAAAGTATTGAACTGTACAGTGCAAATCACAAAATATCTCAACTTGAAACCAAAGAACTTAACATTTTGTACCAATAAATAGTAAGCAAACACACAAAGGGTACAATTCATCACAGTCTCTAAGGTTGATACACCACAAACGCCAAAACTGCAGAAATCAAGGTAATAGCAAACTCAACCACCCAACAAGATTTACTGTCCACCCTAACTTTAGCCTCGTGCTCTTCAATGGGTCCATGATATGTTTGCAGTTCTCCCTTCTTTACAACTTCACCCAACCCTACAGTCTTTGCATCGTACCTTTTTGGTAGAGCAATTTTGATGGAAGGCATACGCTGGAAAGTATGCCTAACGTTGGACGTTTCAGCACCCAACCCTACTTTGACGGGAGACATACGCTGCATAGTTTGCCTCACGTTGGACGCAACGTTGGACGACATGCTGGATACATAAAAGTCAATCCTCATCCCAACAAGCATCATACACCCCTTCGGCATACTAAGGGTAGAAGGTTTTTAGGTGGGCATGTGTGACGATTCCCTCATTGGTCAACAAGGTACAAAATCAAGGTGAAAATTGCCAGTTTTAATGTTGCATTTGAGCCGTTCAAATTCCTCGACTTGAACCCTTTTGGAGTAGCAAAACACCTCCTATTTATTATATATTATGATCCATAGATGAGGTTTTGTCTCGTTGGTGATAAAGGTTTGACTTTGATAGGAAGAACGGCGAAAGATAGAAGAAGTTATGGATATGGAATCAACAGGCAGGTTTTGGATGTTCCGCCTATATCATGAAACAATACTCAACAACCAACCAGCTCTTGCTTCATGAATGCCTATGTTTATTGGAATAGCTAATTGATTGCATGCTACAAGAGCCAATGCATATGGCAGCAGCGATCTTATCGTGTGAAAGATGAAATTTTAAAATATGTTTTTAACAGAAGCCGATCTGTACTACTCAGAAACCTATCTGTGCTACTACTTCCTACTCAGAAACCGAATCATACTCATACAAAGAAAGAGTAAAGGGAACTCAGGTCCCAGATGGAATGGATAGGACTGCAATATTGAATATACTGCAGTTGTAAATTGAAAATACACCACACCAAAAAATCGCAAATAGGTGGTGTGAATCGATATATTTAATATATATAGTGTATGGAACCAATACATTTTTAATGCACGCGGGTGCTCCACACTCTATATCACCCTTTGTGATCAAGAATAATGACTACTTTATGTGCGTGTACACCACTAACAACAGAAGGAAATCGATTTGGATATGTATTTTTTTAATTAATAAGTTGACAATACAGTAATGCCGACTGACTCGTAACTTCAAACTGCACTAATAAAGTCCATCTCCAGGATATACAAATATTGAAGGAAACGCACTTTCAAACTTGGTACTACAAGAATCATCTTCCTCGAACAAATATACTGCGCCTTGTACTGTTTCCTGTTACATGCAAGTAATTCAATACTTCAATTTCTCTCTTGTACCTGCTGCATGCCAAGGGTAGGTAAGGTTCACTAACTCTCTCACTCACCAGCATTTTCAGCCTCAAAAAAGCTAGCATTGATCCACACAGAAGATCCAGCAATAAGCGCCTTCTGCTCTGCAGTAGCATCACTGGGAAAAGTCACATCATATGCTTCAGAATCCGTAAACGCCTCAGTCCTCCAACTCTTGGGAATCTTCAAGATTTTTCCTACATTAGGAGCACCATTATCAGTTTCACTCTGATCTCCAGGAAAGATATGAAATGGCACCTTGCAACAACCCTTTCCGCAGCATGGGTTTCCTTCTGCACAAATGTCGACGCACATTCCCATGACGCAAGTGGGCTGATGGACCTTGTAAACCTTTCCCCCGTTACTATCAAGGATGGACATCCTGGGAACACAGACCCAACATTCTTCCGTGATGGTTCCGAGGGCCTTTCCGCTGGAACTCATGTCCATCTTATTGTAGCAACAGCATTTGCAAGGACCAGCGTTACATGCCATGGGACGGTGCATGGCCATGATCACTTCACCGGATCCTTCCTCCTTCACTTCCATGGTGAAATCGTGGCAACCTCCGCAGCAGATGCGCATGAAGCAGTTGGATTCTTCAAGGGACGTTGCAATGTGAATATTCTGCCCATCGGTAATGTTGAACCATTTGAATTCATCGGCAGCCTCGCAGCCAAAGCATTCTTGGAGCCATCCTTTGCGGGTCTGGCGGATGGACATCTCCTTGGTGTCCGAGAAGGTAGCCCCCCTGTGGATGGATGCATGGATGGATTGAGTTAGCGAGCAATATGACAAAAACAATAAATTTCATGATCATGTAGCGAGATTCAAAGATTCGACTAGTAAGGATACTATGATGATACTAGCTATGCTGCTGTGGTATGCAACCAACCTGAAACAACCATACCAAACCAATTCAAAACATTCAAGTCAACAAATATTAACACTCACAAGCGGTCGTTCATGTTCATTGCTTGCATGGTTACTAAATGTATGCCGTTGTTCTGCAGAAAATCTGGTCAGTTCCAAATTTAAGACATTTTGGGCAAACCAACCGCCGCACCGCCGCCTAAACATTCTGAAAAACATGGAACAGCTTCAAGCTGGACATGTAAAATTCTCTAAATACATCATGCAACGACGGAAGCTTTTAGACAATAAATACCGAACTTTCGAAAGGATTCAGATGTGCCCCCTTAAAAATATATGTCTATTCGAGAAATGTTTTCTGCCGCGACACCACTTTGATGGATTGATTCTAAATTATATGTAATGCTCACCACTGTTGTTGTTACGTAACTAACGTTATATTATAATCATTACATGATTCTACAAATAAAAGTGACTACAGAACAAACAGTAGTGTTGGTGGATGTTAGATAGTTAGTGGCA
>Ga0209712_10002530_pt1 | contig 15002 bp, 9 predicted proteins | sample ArcOceMetagenome_FD_187443 | JGI IMG/M metagenome (GOLD analysis project Ga0209712, IMG submission 187443) | Marine eukaryotic phytoplankton communities from Arctic Ocean - Arctic Ocean - Greenland ARC118M Metagenome (SPAdes) (version 2) | ecosystem: Environmental > Aquatic > Marine > Oceanic...
ATTTAGTTTTCGACTACTGATGTATCAGTAACCACTATGTTTGCGCCACCAGAAACAATAAATGATACTGCCTGGCTTTGCATTTCTGCTGTAGTTGCAGCACTAGGTGACGGACTTAGTAGCGAAGTGTGGCTGCCTGAAATAAATCTGACCACACCACTTCCTTGGGAAGTGCTTGATACTTTGGATAAACCCATTATATCTGCTAAGGGTTGACCGCCTACCAAAGGCAACGATGTAGTCACTGGATTAACTTGATCAGTCAGTGCTGTGCTACCGTCATCATTGTTTCCTCCACCTACAACCAACTGTACTAATGTTGGAGTTGTACTGGTTAACTCGGCGGCATAACTAATAGGATCTGCAGCATCAGTAACCGTTTGCGCAGCGAAAGCAATAGATGTGAAACCAGCATTAATTACTGCTGCTTGTTCAGCAGTAATTACTTGCTCAAAGGCTAAGTAAGCTGGCCCTATAGCAGCTTCAGCAGGTATTCCATTTTGTACTGCAAAGGCCGTTAGAAACGCTACAAACTCAGGTGAGGTTGCCACTAATAGTTGCCCTTTTATTATTGGGCCAAAAAAAGCTGACTCAATTGTACTTACGGCAACTCCTCCCGTAGGCACATTGATATTAGCCGTTTTAAACGCATACATACTATCAAATGCGGCTAAATTTCCAGCTAAACTTTTGTTAGCTAAGGCAACAGCACCTGTTCCATAAATGGCTCCTAAACTCTGCCCCATAAAATGCACTTCTGAGGTATTTAGGTCAACTAAACCTGTTGAATCATTGATAGCATTAAGCGCTAATCTGAAAGCCATAATATCAGCAATACTTTGACGACCAATATCTCGTGTATTTAATAGGATTAAAGAGGTATAGCCGGCACTGTCAAAAACATCCTCACCAATTGTGATGATTCGATCACCATGTAGTGGGTGATCAATTGCAGCAGAAGCGTAACCAGCCATTGCCAAAGCTGATGCAACTAATAAGGCATTACTTTTTGATTGGCCTAAACCATGTTGAAACACCACCACTGGCCAGCCTGTAGCTGGTTTTGCCTGTACTTGCACTTCACCATCAGTTGCGGCAGATATCATGGCGATAACTGATTCGTCAGGAACAGTAAAAAGTACGCGGACATTTTCGGTACCCATCTCATTATACAAAGTGTTCTCATCGTCAGTTTGACGACCTTGTAAAACAGGGATGGGATTAAATTTGGTGATATTTCTTGGGTCTGTCATGCCTAAACTAGTTAAATCTAAATCAAATAAAGTGCCATCTGATGCTACCTGACACCTCGCATTGTTAGGACCCACTTGACCTGCTTGAATTAACCCTGTCACTATTTCAGTGCCAAGAGATTGTAAAGTAGCGCCACTAGTACATGCGGCCCGCCACCAATCATTGGCTGGATTAGTCGTACTTGAGTAGTAAGGCAACTTAACTTCACCTTCGACTATCGTAGAAGAACAAAGTGGCCCCACCGATACAAAATTTTCAGTTGCGGTGGCGTTTAATGGAGAAGTTGAGTCAGAAACTGCAGCAATCAGCCCATCGCAAGTATTTAGACCAACTGATGTTAATCCTGCGATTTGTTCAGCTGTAAGAAATAAAGAAGAAAAGTTTTCAAATACCGTATCTGCCCCTGAAGTTAATTCAGTGGTAATGGTTGGCAAATATTGTAATGCGACTCCATTTGCTGTGGCCAAGTCGGCACCAGATTCTAAGGCTGTTTGAAGTGCTATAGCATAAGGAGCAATGTTCAATTGCTTCACTGTATTTAAGGAATCTTCTGTTGATTGGGTAGAGAAATATGCTGCATAAGAAACATCAGCTGTAGCAAGTCCGGCAGGCTCTAATACATTCACTAAGGAATTAACTAAGCCTTGTAATTGCAGCAAGTCGGGCGAGCCTAATGCATTAGTTGTTATATCTTGACGAGCAAGCTCCCAAGTAATAGAACCTTTTACAGAGCGACCGTCAGTCGATTTTAATTCTTCAGTGACAACCAACATATGACCCTGAGAAGACTTCATTGGTTTAAGAGGAACCACACTAATAGCGCCAGAGCCTGCAGTATAAGAGGCTACAAAATCAACACCATAGGTTAATTCGTCACCTAATTCACATGGCACACCAGGCGCACCAATCGCGGCAGCGAGTGCTTGGCAGGTTGCGGAGCTACCCTCTAACGCTTGAGTCGCTTCAAAAATCCTAATAGATGAACCAGACACTGACGCACCGTCAATATCCAAGTCGGTTGGTAAAGAAACACGAATAGCAAACGGCATATGTGCAGACCATCCGTCCAACGCGCTAAGTGTATGTAGCGGATTAGCTGGATCAAACTCATCAGCACCTTCGGTATTTAAAGTAAAATCAAAAAAGTTTCCGCTTGGGATCATCAAAAAATCGTTAGGAACGTTTAAGTCAGCAGTTGCCGGATTAAATACTACCCGGGCAAACGGTTCTTCAAGCACAACTTCTTGGGTTTCATCGTTTACCGTGACATCTCCAGGTAAATCACCGCCACATGCTGATAGCCCAAGTAGTGTGATTATCCCTGTATTAAGTAATGTTTTTTTCATTATTTTGCCTCTAGTTTGCTTTTATTTTTATGTCGTAAGTCATTGTAATTATGATTATTAAAAAATGTTTGTTATATATATGTATACATCATGTTTCAATGGTGTGACCAGTTTGTATATATGCATACTATTGCCTTTACTCTCTGTTTGCAAAGCCTAGATAAGAAACTCTATTAAAAATAATGTGCTACTGCTGGCCTTTGACTTTCTTAGGTCAGCACTTCAGTGATACCATTTGTTCATTGTTTTTTTTAGATATTTATTATGCATACCTACATTCCCAAAAAACGTTATTTAGATAACAAAACCATTTTAGTTACAGGTGCTGGCGACGGAATAGGCAAACAAGCGGCCCTGCATTACGGAAAACATGGGGCAACAGTTATTCTGCTCGGTAAAACGGTAGCAAAACTAGAAAGTGTTTATGATCAAATAATTAGTGATGGGGGAAATGAGCCGGCTATAGTACCTTTGGATCTTAAAGGAGCCACCGCAAAACATTATAGAGATATGGCAAGTACCATTGGTGACCAATTTGGTTGCTTAGATGGCCTTTTACATAACGCCAGTGTGTTGGGACATTTAGGGCCCTTTGCGCAAATCAGTGAACAAGAATGGCAGGATGTATTTCAAGTTAATGTCACCAGTCAATTTTTAATGACCCAAGCATTATTGCCATTGTTGAAAAAGGCTTCTGATGCTTCGGTTATATTCACCACCTCAAGTGTTGGATTAAAGGGAAAAGCATACTGGGGCCCCTACTCTATATCTAAATTTGCGACACAGGGCATGATGCAAATACTGGCTGATGAATATGACAACAGTAGTATTCGATTTAATTGTATCAACCCAGGTGCCACTAAAACGGCTATGCGAGCCAAAGCATTTCCTGCCGAAACTTCTGATAACTTGAAAACACCTGAAGAAATTATGCCGGTGTATCTATACTTGATGGACAATGAAACAAGTAAAGAAACGGGCCAGACATTCGATGCGCAACCAAAATAACCCCAACTAATACAAAAAACCGGACATTAGACGTCCGGTTTTTACTTCATAGTATTAATGCGTTCTCTAGCCTTGGTCCATTTTAGCCCAAGTATCTCTGAGTCCTACCGCTCGATTAAAGACTAACTTTTCACCCTGACTATCTTTGTCTTTGCAAAAGTAACCCGTTCTTTCAAACTGGACTGGAACACTAAGTTCAGCATTAACAAGACTAGGTTCTACTATCCCCTGTTTAACCACTAAAGACTCTTCATTAATACAAGCTAAAAGATCTTCTTCTGCAGCTGGATTAGGTACCTTAAACAATCTATCGTACAAACGAATTTCTGCAGCTATACCTTGCGAAGCAGATACCCAATGAATAACACCTTTAACTTTACGTCCATCTGCTGGATCTTTGCCTAGAGTATCTTTATCGTAGCTACAAAAAACAGTATTGATATTCCCCTGTTCGTCTTTTTCAACTCGTTCTGCTTTAATTACATAGGCATTTCTTAAACGCACTTCTTTGCCCAACACTAAGCGTTTGAACTTCTTGTTGGCCTCTTCTCTAAAATCTTCAGCTTCGATAAAAATTTCTTTGCTAAAAGGTACACTTCTAGTGCCCATTGATTCATCTGCAGGATGATTGGGTGCAATCAAATTTTCTACTTCATCACTTGCATAGTTTTCAATTACCAATTTTAGCGGCTCGAGAACCGCCATTGCTCTACTCGCATCGGCATTTAGTTCTTCTCTTAAACAAGCTTCAAGCATGGACATTTCTACCATATTGTCCATTTTGGTAACGCCAATACGTTTACAAAATTCACGTACAGAGGCAGATGTATAACCACGTCTTCGCAAACCCGCAACCGTTGGCATACGTGGGTCATCCCAACCATTAACTTGATTTTCTTCGACCAGTTGAATCAATTTTCGTTTACTCAACACAGTGTATTCAAGGTTTAACCTTGAAAACTCGTATTGATGAGGCGTGCTATCAATAGTGATATTGCTAAGCACCCAATCATACAAACGTCTGTTATCTTGGAACTCTAAAGTACATAACGAGTGAGTAATACCTTCAATCGCGTCAGATATACAATGAGTAAAGTCGTACATTGGATAAATGCACCACTTATCACCTGTTTGATGGTGGTGCACAAATCGAACTCTGTATAAAGCAGGGTCGCGCATACACATAAAAGCTGAGGTCATGTCAATTTTAGCTCTAAGAAGACACTCGCCTTCTTTAAATCCACCACTGCGCATTTTTTCAAATAAGGATAAGTTTTCGCTTACAGAGGTTTCACGATAAGGGCTATTTTTACCAGGCTCTTTTAAGGTGCCGCGTAGCTCACGCATCTGTTCTTGGCTCGAAAAATCCACATAAGCTAAACCTTTGTTGATTAATTCAATAGCAAAACCATAAAGTTGATCAAAATAATTAGAAGAATAGCGAACATCGCCATCCCAGTTAAAGCCTAACCAAGATACATCTTGTTGAATGGCGTTAACGTAGTCTATATCTTCTTTTTCAGGGTTAGTGTCGTCAAACCTAAGATTACAGTGACCTTGATAATCTTGAGCAATACCAAAATTTAGGCAAATAGACTTCGCATGGCCAATGTGTAGATAACCATTTGGCTCTGGTGGAAAACGAGTCTGGATATTAGTATGTAAACCTTCGTTAATATCTTTATCTATGATTTGACGAATAAAATTGGTCGGACGACTGTCAGTCTCGGCCATTAATGTACCCTCTTGGTAAAACTTGTGAATAATGGTCTCATATTATAACAGTATCAAATATCAAGATAACGATTTTTACTTGTGTGCTTGGTATTTTATTTAAGCAAAAGTGGTTGATTACCAATTATGTTCAGGGTTTTACACTAAAAGTCGATGTTAAATGACTAAAAACAATCTAAGATACTGGTATACATAGAATTTGTTCGTTATTTTTAGTTATGGTTAGAAATTTAATAAGCATTCATTATGAGAGATAAAGCCACATCTTTTGATATTGCGCATCGTGCGGGTGTATCCCAATCTACCGTTTCCAGAGCGTTACGTGACAGTCCGTTAGTCAACAAAGAAACACGCGACAAAGTTCAAGCTATTGCCACAGAACTAAATTACAAGGTGGATAAAAACGCTAGTAATTTACGTCGTCAACACAGTTTGACACTTGCGCTGTTATTGTTTGAAGACCCCACCTCAGATGACTCACTTATCAATCCATTTTTTCTATCTATGTTGGGCAGTATTACCAAAGCAAGTGCCAAGGCAGGTTACGATTTATTAGTGTCGTTTCAAAACTTAAGCGATGACTGGCAATCCGAGTTTGAAGACTCCAACAAAGCAGATGGCCTTATTTTATTAGGTTATGGCGATTACACAGACTACCGCGACAAACTTACAAAATTGGAAGAACAAGGTACTCATTTTGTTAGATGGGGCGCCCATGATGCAGACCACCCAGGGGTGTCTATCGGTTGTGACAATATGCAAGGAGGCTTTGATGTTACTCAGCATATGCTTAACAAGCAGCGCAGCCAATTTGCTTTTATTGGCGAAGCAGGCAGTCAAGCACCTGAGTTTCAAGAACGGTATTTGGGTCACTGTAAAGCTTTAAAAGAAGCAGGATTAGATGTTGATAGTTCTATGCAATTTGATGCTATTTCTACTGAACAATCAGGTTATCTGGCGGTACAAAAATTAATTACCTCCGGCAGCAAGTTTGATGCTTTATTTTGTGCCAGTGACCTTATTGCTTTAGGGGCATTACGGTGTTTACGAGAAAATGGCCTGAGTATTCCACAAGACGTGGTCATTGCTGGATTTGATAATATCCCTATTTCTAGCTTTGCCAATCCTGCCTTAACCACTGTGCATCAAAATACTAAATTGGCTGGCGAAATATTAGTTAACAGTTTGCTTAAATTAATTAACGGTGAAGAAGTATCACATTACCTGATGCCAGTAGATTTAGTGGTACGCCAGTCTTGTGGCGCACCAGAATAAGCTTATTTATTGTCCATCAGGCGCTGTAACTCATCTAGCAATAATTGGTTTGAAATTGGCCCTTGGCGAAGCCATACTTGCACTCCATGGGCCGCAACGTTGGCCTGTAATTTAAGTTCCGAAACAGTGATTCTCACTTTGTCATCACTCATTTGGCTAATCCAACTCCCTTCTTGCATAAATTTTTCTATCAAAAATTCAGTATCTTGGTCACCTTTGTTTAGTAAAACTAGGGCTATTTGAGATACACCACCTTTGACTAAAACTCGGTAGAACGCTGCTTTATTGCCAGACAATTCAACATTAACCTGCAGACCATTTTGCAAAGCAGGTACATTTTTTCGGGTATTAGCAATATTAGTTAATGCTTTATGTATTTTATGACGCTTTGCTAATTCTATGTTGTTTTGGCCTAGATAATTTCTATTACCTTGATGTTCTGCCTTACCACGCATAAAACCCATCTCAGAGCCTTGATAAATCACCGGAATACCACGGCTAGTAAATAGCCAATTATTAGCATCGATAAAGCCATTATCTGTGGCATTCATTCTAGGCATATCGTGGTTATCATAAAAAGTCGTCAGCTCATAAGGGTTGGCGTAAGGTCCATGAGTTAAATGCAAATATTCCTCAAGTTCAGAGTAGTCACTTTGTGGATTTTCAAATGTAGTCACAATGGCTTGTTTACCTACAAAGTCTAAAACACTTATAGCGCCGTTTTTAGCCAATGTATGCTGCGCTAAGAAGTTTGCGTTGAAATCATAGCTTTCACCAAACATAAAAAAATCGGGATGTTTAGCACGGATTTCATCTGACATGATTTTCCAAAAGGCATGCGGCACATGTTTGATAGTATCGATACGAAACGCATCAGCGCCCTGCTCTATCCAATATAAATAGGAAGCTATTAAGTATTTTTGTAAAGCAGGATTAGTATCATCGAGATTGGATAATTGCATTATGTCTGGGGTATGACGAAACAAATCATGCAGCGGGTTATCTGCATCCAAGTCTTCTGGTTTAAGGTTTTGGTGATCAGCGACTAAGTTACCATTAAGGTCATATAGCTCACCGAACTTTGGTTGATCTTCAGGCATACCAAAAGAAGGCGAACCATGATTAGCCACAATATCAAACACCGACTTTAAACCAAATTGCTCACGCATTTGTTGAGTGTATTGTTTGTACCCTAAGTTTTGAGATGGGTAATGTTCGTCGATTTGATAAAAGTTATCTGCCCAATAACCGTGATAACCTGTTTTACCACCATCTTTAAAAGCACCACCGTACTCAATGGGTTCTCCACCTGAAAAAGCCTGATCAGGATTGTCTAAAATGGGCGTTAACCACACCGCCGTAAAACCCATATCGCTAATGTATTGACCGTTGTTTAACACACCTTTTAGATCGCCGCCCAAATAACCCACATTGGCAGTTTCTCCGTTTTCCCCTATCAATGGCAGATCGAATGTTGGCCATTCTCCACCTTGCTGTAATTGGTTATTACTTGAGTCACCATCTACAAATCGGTCTGTCATTACAAAATATACTGATTCTTGTGCGAAAGGATGCGCTGTTCCATAAAACTCTTGCTCAGCGTTGTCACTTAATTTTTTTACACTGTTATCTTTGTTTTCGACCTGTGGATCGCAAGCCATAATGATTAAGCAAGATATCAATAAAACACCCAAAACTTTACTATGAGAATTTACCAAGGTTTAACTCCTATTCTGGGATTTTGACACGGAGGGTCATGACACCGGCTATCAACATACTGCAACCGCCTATCACTAAAGCGTAAACAGGTTGATTATCAAATACTTTGGTTATCAAAAAACCTAAAATACTGGCAGCTAAGATCTGAGGGATAACTATAAAAAAGTTAAAGATACCCATATAAACACCCATTTTTTTAGCGGGCAGTACGTTGGATAATATGGCATAAGGAACCGACAAAATTGAAGCCCAAGCAAAACCAACACCTACCATTGACAAAACTAGCCAAGCTGGATCTTTGATGAATATAAAAGAGATAAAACCGATACCACCCAAGGTCAGATTCAAAAGATGGGCAAATTGCAGATTAGAGAATCGCACGACTACCGGAATAATGATGGCTGCGAATATAGACACGCCATTATAAGTAGCCATTAAGATTGATACCCAATCAGCGCCTTCGTTATAAATGGCGGAAGTGACGTCTTTGGTTGAGTAATGAAAAGAGGTAACAGCAGAATTGGTATAAATCCACATTGCAAATAACGGAAACCAAGAGAAAAACTGCACAACAGCCAGCTGTCGCATAGCTTGCGGCATCGCAAACAAGTCATTTATCACTTCTGAAAAACCATTGCTAGTGCGATCATTTTTACGCAAGTAGCCAGCAATTAATTGACACACACCAAATGCGGCTAAACCACCGGCCATGATGTATAAATTTTTATCTAAGCTTTCAATATTAGCTGCTATTAATAGGTACAACAACAAACCTATAACCGAATAAATAATCCCGCCCTTAAAATATTGCTGACTAGAACGAGCCACTTGTGGCTCTATTGTAGTTCCATCTTCTGCAGATTGAGCTTCTTCATACGCTGCTAGCTGCTCAGGTGAATACTCTTTGGTTGATAATACTGTCCAAAGCACCGCCACCAAAAATATACTGCCACCTGCATAAAAGGAAAATTTCACCGAGTCTGGGATTACACCAGCAGCCGCAACATTACTGATGTCAAACCAATTGGTCATCATCCAAGGCAATGCAGATGCCACTACTGCACCCACACCAATAAAAAAGGTTTGCATGGCATAACCCATGGCGCGTTGCTTTTTAGGCAACATGTCACCTACAAATGCTCTAAAGGGTTCCATTGATACATTTATTGACGCATCCATTATCCATAACATGCCCGCTGCTAACCAAAGTGTTGGTGAGTTGGGCATTATGAATAAGGATAAACTAGCGGCTATTGCACCCCATAAAAAGTATGGCCGTCTGCGACCTAAACGATTCCAGGTGTTATCACTCATATAACCAATAATCGGCTGGACTATTAAGCCGGTAATAGGTGCTGCAACCCAAAGAATGGCGAGATTGCTATAGTCTGCACCTAAGGCTTCGAATATTCGACTGACGTTGGAGTTTTGCAAAGCAAAGCCAAATTGGATCCCTAAAAATCCAAAACACATATTCCAAATTTGCCAAAAATTTAACTGAGGTTTAGTTTTCTGCATCAAATATTCTCTAATACAGGTGTGAAACTTTGCAGAACTACAGAGAATTCACAACTGTTAATATTAAGTTAACGTTAGGAATAGAGAATACCTTGAGTCTAGGTAAATCAACAACTTAATGCATACGTATTCACACTAAGCTGGAACGCCTGCATGATTAATCAAAGGCAATGATTCAGGTGAAAGTAGTTTTTCACGCAACCAGTCGGGTACTGGCGTTTTTTGATAGTTTTGGGTGTCGACCATCACGTAGGTAATACTACTTCTGACAATGAGTTTTTTCGATTCAAAATTGCTGATCAATACCTCAAAACCATAAGAAGTGTTGCCTACCTTTTTAGATGTTACCGCAATCGCCAGAACGTCATCAAACTTTGCAGACGAATCCCAATCAATATGTAAACTTACCACCTGGTTGTCAAAACCTTTGTCGAGTAACACTTGAAAACCACCCACGGCAGACCTGAAATATTCGGTCATAGCGATGTCAATATAATCTGCATATCGGGCATTAAACACAACTTCTTGGGCGTCACATTCGCCATATCGAACCCTTAATAACAAAGTGAACTGGTTTTTTACCTTGGATGCATTTGGCTGAATCGTGTTCTGCATTACGTTCCTTAATGTAATCGGGGGTTGTTTTCTACTTTAGTTGGTTCCTCGACTTGCCATTCTTCATCAATGTCCAAGTCATTTTCGTCGTCATTTCCTTCCCATTCATAGCGTTTTACAGCAGGTTTAGGATCACTGTCACGCCATATTAAGGCTGCAATAACACCGGCTAAGGCGCCAAAAAAATGATACTCAAAAGATATGCCCTCTTCTCGAGGAAAAATAGTCATTGTCATACCGCCATACAACAAAAATGCAATCATCATTATGGCTACTGAACTTTTATCACGACGAAATATACTGGCTATAAACAAAAAGAAAAATAATCCATGAGTAAGACCACTAGCTCCAATGTGGGTGGCTTGTCTGGCAAATAACCACACACCTATTCCCGACAACACCCAAATCAAAGTTAACACCTTCCACCATGATTTTGGATAACCGTAATACAGGGCACTAGCCAAAATCAGAATAGCAAAAGTATTGTTAAAAATATGCTCCAAAGACCCATGAACCAAAGGAGCAGTTATAATACCTAAGAGGCCTAATGCATCTAAAGGCACCAACCCCATAAAAGATAAATTTAAGTCAAACAATATCTCAGCAGATTTTAGGCACCACAATAAAGTAATGGCTAATGCTGAATACAGGATACTTCGGGATAATCGTTTATTTTGTTTCATACGTCAGATATTGGGCAGAGTTTGAAATTTTAAAGAGGCGCAGATAAAACGCGGATATTATGCTCTTTGAGTAAACTTGGGATAAAGCTGTCATTCCATCGGCAATTACCATACAGGTTCTTGTTTCTAAAACAGTGTTTTCTTTAGTATTTTTGGGTGATGAAAAGTAAAATTGTATGATTGATGTTTAGCTGACTCCTGTGGTCGAAAATGAGTCATACGATTGAATAAAAAGTGACTGGAAGGTGGTCACTATAGGAGCCGTTCAATAGTTTTGGATAAAGTCAAAAATTGCCTGAAAGCGGACCTAAGCTTTTGTTGATTTCCAGCGTTTTTGTTTGATTAGAAAGACCCTTACTGTGTAAAAACTCCAATGACCAAATTAATCACACAATGCTGCGTAAAATGCGTATTTGATTGGTTAAAAAACTTGGTAATATTTTAATGTAGAGCACATATTTACATTAATTTTTGTTCAAATGTTGGTTTGAAAATAGTTTTCACACAGTCTGTGCCATAAGCGGCCCCTCAGAAGGCAAAAATATACGTCGTATCCCGAGAGAAGGATGAGCTCGCAATGACATATGGCAGCTATTTGTCCATGAAGCACATCTGTCATCCATACAAAATACGCAACCTTGTTTTGTATATTAAATCAGCGTCCCATATCGTGTTGCAGCGTTCTACTCCCCAAATAGAAATGCAAAGCGGCCCAAATATAGAGGCATTTGAATATGATCATTGACCATTGTAGACCTTCAGCATTGGCAGTGTTACATGCCGTTTGCGCTGCTGCTGCCAGACCAGTCGCTCTGCATGCCTCGAGCGTTAAACTAGGATCTATTTCTGAAAGGAATGTAGAATTTAAAATCGTAGACAATGCCCCGATTATTGGAGGCCCAAGACCATAACCAAGTAGATTAACGATGAACAAAGTCACAGCAACCGAAGTCGCTCGCATTCGGCTATCCACGACACCGCTTGGAACTGCATAAAGTGGGCATAAAAAGGTGTAAAGCAGCATTGTCCCGACCATCAGAATCGGAATGGCGATCAGAAGCGAATCAAGCAAGTACCCAACGATGAACATTGGCGTTGAACCAAGCAGAGCAATCATCGGTATCCAGGCCAATGCTTTTGGGTAACGCTCAGAATAACGGTCAGCCAAATAGCCCGACATGAAGGTACCGATCGCGGCCATGACAGCCAAGACCATTGCGAATTTTATCGACGCATCAAAGATTGATATCTCATGTGTACGGATGAGGAAGGAAACAAAAAATTGACCGACGCCATAATTGACAAATGACGCGATTGTAACGCCTATTGTGATGTGCCAATAGGAAGGTTTCTTTGCCAAGATTTTCAGCACCTCAGCAAAACTTACTGGCTCTTTACTCTGCATCTCCGGAGGGTCTGTATAACCGCGTGGAGGCTCTTTGACGGTGCTCTTAAAGAACATTGCGACTATAATGCCTGGCAATCCGACCACAACAAAGGCGATCCTCCAGCCTTCGATATTTTGCCAATCTAGGGCATTGGCGGCCCATATCCAACCCCAACTGCTCAACATGGCCGCGACAGCTTCGCCATTCAAGCTGCTAGCAATATAGCCTCCAAAGGCGTAAGCGACCATGCCGCCGAGCGGAATACCCAATGCATAGGTTGACACCGCGGTAGAACGTTTTGCAGGAATGAAATAATCGGCGATTATAGAGTTAGCGGGAGGCGAACAGCCTGCTTCACCAATGCTAACACCGATACGGAAAATGAAGAGCGCAATAAAGCTGGTGGCAAAACCGCAAAGCACGGTCATCAGGCTCCATAGAGCAACTGAGACTGCGATGATCCAAACACGATGATTTTTCTCGGAAAAACGAGCAATTGGAATACCAATGAAAGTATAGAGAACAGCAAAAGCAGGGCCGCCAAGCAGACCCATTTGCCAATCTTCAACACCGAACGTTTGTTTAATCGGTTCGGTCAGTATGTTGATAATCGTACGATCAATGAAGTTGAACACATAGACTGTAAGCAAAGCGCCCAGTACATATTTTCTGTAACTTGTGGTGCCATAGCCAGTTTCTGGGCTGCCGCCAGCGGAGCCTTTGCCCTCTTCCCCGAGACTTATTGACTTGTGTGGTCGTATTATATTTCCTTTCATTCTTCACACTTTTTTATTAATCGAGTCATTGGGAATCGCCACTATACATAATTACTGTTGCGCGAGTTTTGAGGTGTAGAGTCTAAGTCGAATAAAACGTAATTTTTCATAAAATGAAAATACATCCTGCCTAATATGTTCCATATTGACACCTCTTTTATATCCTTGAAAGAGTGAAAGCTGGCTGTTTTTCGTCCAATAATAAACTACTTTCACATAATTAAGAATTTAAAACAAGCGCATCCCACTGTTGTACAAACCAGTTTTGAACATTGCTTTTGTTTATGATGATAAACTGCTTTTATTTAAACAGACTTACCTGTGGCTGCACTCAAGGGAGCCGTTTGATGCCTGATTTCAGCGCGTACTTGGTATTTAAACGGTTAGAAAAGCTAATCCACCACCGTCTGTTGGGTGCTCTGGCTGTGTGAAAATTCTAACTTATAGATTTTCGTATGTAATTTGGACGGTTAAAAACCGTCACTACATTCAATATTACTGGTGATATGAGGCTAACCGTTTGTTTCATCAATACTGCGACGCATTGTCAACGGCCTTATAATAGTTTTCACACAGCCTGAGCTCAAACTGATCGTAAACAGGTCTTGGAATATCGACATCGCTTAGGTCAGCAATGCCGCACCTGGTGACATTAAATGTGATGTCTCGACTGGCCCTTTAGTCGCAGGCTGTGTAAAAATTAAAATCTCGCGACTGTCGCCTTAGGTGGCAAACGAGATCGTCAAATCCAGTTTTTTCGAGCCACCGTTATGTCTCCTATTGATACTTTTCGGTCTGCCAGTATTTATGTAGAAATATACGCAAATTATTGAGTTTCAAACTTTAAGAAGAATTTAAAAGTTTGAAAAGTACAATTTTAGTGATGCTAGATTGCCTAATATCAGAATCTAAATCATGTTTATAATTTACTTGTGTTGATGCCCACTCTACTCAATCATGAGCTCCAGTTCGATGACTTTTCCATTTCGTTCAACTGTTAAAGGAACAGAAGTCCCTGCCTGGAAGTTGCTAATAACACGATATATGGCCATAAGGGACATTGCCTGGCGATGAGCCAGTTTCAATATCCTATCACCTGCTTTCACTCCGGCTTTGGCAAATGGGTAACCATTGAGCGCTTTAACCACGAGTATGCCTTCTTGAGTATCAGCATCGCTTTTCTTTTTGATTTTCAAACCGATTTTATATTGATGCTCTCCTGCTACTCCAGTTTCCAGTGCTTCTTCGTAGATTAATGTCTGCTGATAGTTATCTAAAGCCAGCTGAATTTCACGCAATTTATCAGGCTCAACATTGCTGTGTTGCAGTATATTTTTGTACAACTCAAACTGATCAAGGTAATGACCTCTGATAACATACTTTAAGTCTTCTGCTGATACAGATTGGCTGATGGCGTCCTGTGCTAATTTATATTGTTGATTGGCAAAGTAAAAACGCGCGGCAATAAAGTTGATGCGACGATCATTTTTTCGTACTGCTAGTACTTGTTGTATAAGTTTTTGGCGCGCTTCAATATCCAAGCCATAAAACTCATCCTGAGCAATATTTTGGATTTCATCTGCTTGTGTTAACCATTTACTTAGTTCGGATTTGGCAAAGTTTGAAGCTCTTATACGCTGTAACTCTTGCTGTTTTGGAAGTAAAGTTATCGAGCGTAATAATAAA
>Ga0209712_10002533_pt1 | contig 14988 bp, 21 predicted proteins | sample ArcOceMetagenome_FD_187443 | JGI IMG/M metagenome (GOLD analysis project Ga0209712, IMG submission 187443) | Marine eukaryotic phytoplankton communities from Arctic Ocean - Arctic Ocean - Greenland ARC118M Metagenome (SPAdes) (version 2) | ecosystem: Environmental > Aquatic > Marine > Oceanic...
AGTAATATTAACAGTATTGTCTTGGTTTAGTTTGAGTTTAGTTCTAACCTCTTCAATATATACATCAGCAGGCTTCATTAAAGTCTTAGTTTCATACTCAACCTCCCACTCTCCCTCTGGATTAGCAACAAACTCTTTTAAGAATGATTGTTGTACTTCTGGTACAAATGTAGTTCCTGGAGTACTGTAATCTGCATAAATTTTAGGGTCAGTAGTTGCTATGATTTTTCTACCGCTTTTCTCATAAGATGTTCTACATTTTCTTAACTTATTATCTTTACATAAATAATAGTCATCATCTTTAATAGGTTCTACATCTTGCGACACTGTTACGTATGCGTACTGAGCTTCTGCTGGATGCTCGTCTTTCATATCAAAACTGTATATAGACGTTTTACCGTCTAAAATAGCCAATTGACCTTTTAGTATAGGTAGACCTGTTGGTAGCATCACTACCTCTATTGGTTTTTTCATGGTTTAAAATTGTTTAGGGGATTTATGTAAATCAACAAATTTTCTGTAGTAATGGTCATGTTGTAAAACAATAGTCATACCACTAAAAATAGCAATGTAACCTGTACCCATCATTAAACCTACTACAAATGAAGCTAAAACTAAAACACATTTTGCTACCCGGTTAAAAACATTTTTATGTTTAAACATATACAATAGATAATTATCATATTTTCCTTCTTCTCTCATAACTTTTATTTATTTTTATTTATTTTTATAGACCTATTCCTTTTATTCATTTAAAGTAACTAATATATAAGGAACTCCAGGGTAATGTTCTTTCCTTTCCCAACTTAAATTAGGAATATTTAGATTCTCAATAAAGTCTGTATAAGGATCTAAATTTTGTTCTACTCCTGTTACTCTATCTAATACACATCCCGTCATGTCTCCCTCAATTAAATGTGTTCCTCCAAAGAAATGGATTGTATTTTCTCTTCTACAAAGATTTCTAATTAAAGGAAATTCATTTTTTAATTTAACTTTTAAATCATTTAATACTTCTTTTACTTCTTTTTTTACTTTCATAACTTTTATTTATTTTTATTTATTTTTATAGACCTATTCCAAATTCATATTAACGTTTCTCATGATCATGTTCAGTATAAACGTTTAAATTTAAATAATCACCTAAGTAACTATCAACATAACTGAAATTAGTTTTTTCAGTTTCGTCATACTTAACGATGAAGTTATACTCATCTTTGGTAACATACTCTTTGGTATTTACCAACATTTCGAAATGATTGTACTCTTGGATTGTTTCGTATTGATCGTAATTCATCATAACCTTTATTTTTTAAATTAACAACTCGGCGTCGCGCCTCATTTACCCCATAAATATACGAACTTTATCTGCGGGAACCTAATCTTTACGTGGGGGTATTAAACTAAGAACCAACTAAATGTTTCCTTAATGATGGTAAGTGTTATTTCTTGACATATTGCCCATTTAATTAATGCAAGAGGCCAAAATATAAAATCCATAATTGCCCAAAATATACTCCCGTGTATGTGGTATCCAACCATTGCCGTGGGTAATGCAAATAGAATTGTTGGGAACTTGTATTTAAAATTGTAATTTTTACTCATAACCTTTATTTTTTAAATTAACAACTCGGCGTCGCGCCTCATTTACCCCATAAATATACGAAAGGGATCTGGCTAAACCAAATCTCCCCACATAAGTCTATAGAGGATTACCCATTATAACTTTAGTATGGGTAACACCACCAATTTTACGTTGATAAGTTCCATCCCCATTTAACTCTATTTCTTTACCTTTCAATAATCTTCTGATGGAGTCACTGTCAATTACTAATGGAACTCCTTTTGCAGTTAATATATCCCTTAATTTTCCTGAAACTTCAATATAATTTCCAGGTTCCTTTAACATTAAAGCTGTGAAATTTACAACTGCGGATTTTGCAGGTTTTGACCCATCATGACCCATTGCTGCTGATTTTGTTCCTCCTGCTCTTTGTTTAGATACCTTAACAGCATCTATATCATCATCATCATCTAAATCTATAACCGTGTAATTAGCACCACCTTCTTTTCCTGTAACATCAGTAGGAGATTTATAATTAGGATTTCCACCTATGTCTTTATAGGCATTGTCAATCATATCAAATATTTCACTGGAAAATTCTTCTTTTTCCTGGTCTGTGAGGTCAACCCAAACATTTTTTTCTAATTCGGTGGTTTCTTGGAGATATTGGTTTCTAAACCATCTTTGTAAATTAAAGCTCATTGTTTATTTTGTTTATAAATATATTACCTTCTTTTAGATGATTTAAAGATCATTCATTACTTGGTTTATGAAATTTTCTAAGGGGATTCTATGTCCCATCCCATCAACCTGTTCAACTTCTATTTGGTTGTGGGTGTTATAACCCTTATCTGAGAGGTATCTTAATGTCAATTCTGGGGAAATCACGGTATCCTCCTCACCTAAAATTATTTTAGTTTTGCTAGAAAATAGAAGTTTTATATTTTTAGGAAACTTTGGGGTGAATTTCCTACTGTGTAATGCTGGGTTGAATGTAATTGTGGGGGTGTCGTAAAGTCCACTTAATACATGGGCTGTATAGCCACCCATACTAGAACCAATAATAAGATCAGGTTCGAAATCTTCCATTATTTGGATTAAATGGGCAAAAATGTCTTTTCGGGTGTAATCCATTTTAGGAGCATGAACGTAACAATTATCTGCTAAGTAACCAACTTTTTCACCACCATGGTTGCTTTCTAATCCGTGTAAGTATAATACTTTCTTTTTCATATTAACAAACTTTAAATTTTATTTTCCATGTATAAAATACACATATCCTTTACACCTTGATATAGTGTTGTTTTATCATATTTATTGATTACTTTCCAAATTATATTATTAATATTTACTAATTCCATAACCTTTATTTATTTAATTAATACTTGGGTTCGCGCCCCTTATTACCCCGTGAATATACGAATAATTACTCGGGGAACCTACAGAAATCTCATTTATTTTCTTCAATCTCAATATCTCCTAAAGTACCACTTGGTAGTGGAGGTGAAGAATATACATCATTCCAATTATTATCTTTTGCTAGTTGGTGAAGTATTGTTCTGTAGATTTGATAAGTATTACCTATGAACTCCGTACCATTGTATCCTGTACTCCCATTATCAGGTATGGTGGGTAGAAGTACTCTTTTAACTTGTCTTAGTAACTCTTCAACTTCGTTACGTTTCTCCCAGCTTTCATCAAACGGTAAACCACGTAACATTTGCTCTATGGTATTTCTCATCTCCCATTGTCCGGAAGCAAACCTTGACACATCTTCAAGACAAGAAGAAATTAATCTCATCTGTTCTTCCGATACTTCTATTTTGTATTTTTTCATTTGTATTTTTAATTAACGAATGGACCTCGCGCCCCTTATTACCCCGTGAATATACGAACCCCACTTCAGGTAACCAAATAAAGTTGTGGGTTTAGTATCGTATTATTAAGTCATCATCACCTTTTTCTTTATCTTTTAGGGTTTTTTTTTAGGATAGACACCGGATTTATTATTTCCTTGAGGGGGTGTTTGGATATCATCTTTTACTATTTCTTCTACTTCTTGAATTTCTTCTTTAGGGTGTTCTACCATAGAATTATACATAGATTCTTCTACCTCATCAACCTTATGGTTTAATAATGTTTCATCTTTTATAAGAGGTTCAGGGTTAGGGGTTTTCTGGATGGTTATGGGTTCTTCTTCTATGATTATCTTTTCCCCATATAAATTTTCTTTAGTTTTGGGTTTTAGCTGTTCAAAGGCATAATTAGCAGCTATTACTAAAGATATAGCTAGAGGATCAAATACAAATACAATAGTTAATAGCAGGTAATTAATAATCTCATCCATCGGTATACCTGTCAAACCTGATAGATATTTTAGAGGGCCTAATTCCCCAGCTACATCACTACTTATAGATATTTCAACTATTTCATTTTCATAATCAAATAGTTTTTCATTTAAATTATCTACTTTAGTATTTATTATATCCTGTCTACCAATAGCTTGGTCTAGTTGTCTTTCTAGGGCCCTACGGGTTGAAGATGAAGTTGTGGTTACTACATTACCTTCTGCGTCTGTATAACGTATAACATTGTTAGATAAACCAGTCCTCAACTCCCCAACGGCGTTGTTAATGCTAGTTTTTTCTTCATTATATACCGCTAATTGACTTTTTACATTATCTCTTTTAGTTTCAACTAAGGAGATTTGGGCATCTATATTTCCTGATGTGGCTGCTGTTTCTTGGTAAGCTGCACTTAAAAACCCATAAATACCCATGGATGTAATTAATATTAGTACAAAGCAGGCAATTGATAGATATACCTTTAATAGGGTTGGGAGTGTTTTTCGGTATTGGTACAATAAGGAGGCTATAACCAATTTTGCAATTTCTAATGAACCGGCCATTATCATTACTTCCAATGATGCACCCGCAAACAGTTTACTAAGGCCGCTTACTGAGTAGAAAGCGGCCGAAGCAGATACTGAAATTGCTGATAGTGTTATTATGAAAGGAAATATTCTTTCTTGTAGTTTCACTAACATAGTAATTTATTTATCTTAGGGATTTAATGGCTGTAATTAAAAGGTGAAAGTTTTTTGCTACAAATATTCCAAGTGCTATTCCAGATGGGAATTTGTAACCGAAAGAATATAAACCTATTGCAGCTAGTAAACTAAAAATACCTTCTATACCATTAGCTATAATCCAACCTTTACACACTTCATAGATGTATTTAAAAAAATTTAAAATATTTTTCATTTTGTTATTTATTATTTATTATTTGTTATATATGATATGAACGAGGAAGTTAATATCCAAGTTATTTTTTAATGTTTAGATATTCATCTAGTAAAGTTCCTATTACACCTGCTTTCTGCCTAGTGTATATCCAATCATCTTTAGTGAATTTGTATTCCTTATTATATGAAATTGATAAAACACCTATAAAATGCCCATTTAAATCCTCTAATGCAATCATATAAAATGATTTAGAATTATATTGGTTTGAAATTTGACAGAGACCATAGGTTTCATCTTGGAGATTGGGAGCTGCTATTTCACCCTCTTTAGCTAAGTGGAATAGGGATTTTGAAAACAGAGAACATGGGATGTTTTGAAATGTTTGTTGGCTTGCTACAGTACCTTGGGTTGTTTTCTCATAGAATATAGAGAATTTTGCTATTGATTTGTTTGTAGGATAAAAATGACCCCCATTATGGAATTGGGAAACCCATACTCTATCTGAGCCTAAATCACCCATTATTATATCTAGTTGGTTGTCTACTAATGTGTTAGCTTGGATAGCATCATTTATAGGGGTAGGGGTGGATTTAGGGTGGAATTGTTTCTTAGCCCAAGCAACGGCTATAGGGCCTAAAACTGCTGTAATTAAAGCAACTGCTATTGTAGTTAACATCATTATATTCTCCATATTATATAGATTGTGAAGCTTCTATTTCTTGAATCATTTCAAAGTGGATCTTTGTGATTCTATCTCTCCCTTCTTCACTTAAAAGGTAATTATGGCAGTTATCTGAGTTGGTCATAAAGAAGTTTTCGGAGAGGATTGCGGGCATTACTGTTTTCCTTAATACCCAAAAATCTGATTCTTTTGTTCCCCTCATTTTTTCATCAGGAAATTCTTCAGTTGCTTTTTCTAATAAAACTTTTGCAATTATATCTGATTTTGTTTCACCCTCTGAGGTATAAACTGACCAACCATTTGCTGATTCATCACTAAACCCATTAGCGTGAATAGAAACATAAATGCAAGGTTTTCCATCTTTATCTCTTTGTTGGCGGTATATGTCATTAGCTTTATCAGTACGTTCAGATAAAGGCATATCTTCTTGTGTATCAACTAAATTAATACATTCAATTCCAGCATCTGTACATATCTTCATTAATCTATTAACAATACCTCTATTGAATTCTCCTTCATATAATATTTCCCCATCAGGCCATAAAGGTGATCTTTTACCTGCCGTTTGGTACACACCATCTATAATACCACCATGGCCGTTATCAAATAGCCAAACGTAATTTGATTCAGATGTTGGGGGTTTTGGAGTGACATTAACATCATATTTAGCCCCACAATTAGGACATTCTATATTTTTACTCATTTATCTGGGGTTTTTGCAAAAGCTTTAATAGTTGAAACTCCTAACATAGTAGCAGAAAATATTAACATTGAGTTAAATAATTCTGTATTTACTGTAAACCAATTAAACCCATCTCCTATAAAAGCTATACATACCAACCCACCTACTAATAGACCCATAGATTTTTTAGAAGAATATTTATCATCTTCTTTACTTTCTGTTAAAATATCGCTTAGGAATTTCATTTTGTTTTTATTTGTTGGGTATAAATACTAAAAGGGGAGGTTATAGTGCATCTATTTTTTCCATTTCTAATATTTTGTGTAGGTAGGTAGTATCTAACGCAACAAACATCTAGTTAACCCTCACAGCCTAAACAACTCTGGTCGGTTCTTGTTCCTAAATCCCCCTTGATTACACTATCTGTCCTTAGATAGTAAAGAGTTTTTATTCCTAACTTCCATGCTTCTATATGAACCTGGTTTATCCATTTTGGTGAGTCTGTTGGATCAAATGCTATGTTTAATGATTGGGTTTGGTCAATATATTTTTGACGAATAGCTGCTTGTTGAACTAAACCTAATTGGTTTATCTCGGGGAATGTTAAGAATATTTCTTTTTCATTTTCACTTAACACGTCATTAGGTAAATTAGCTACTGACCCATTATCTGCTAATATTTGATCCCAATATTTAACATCATTCTTACCTTTTTCAATGAGTAATTTTTCTAATTCAGGGTTTTTAACAATGAATGTTCCTTTGGCACCATTAAACACATAAACATTTGCTGGTTGAGGCTCAATACCTGCTGAGCAGCTATTTATACGTGAATTTGAAACTGTAGGGGCTACTGCCATTACATGAGTATTTCTCATTCCTGTTCCTTTACACCAAAGAGGTTCACCATATTCTAAAGCCATCTGGCGAGAAGCAGATTCAGCTTTTTGTCGTATATCACTAAAAATTGTATGAGTCCAAGCTGTAGATGCTAATGAGTTGAAGGGTAACCCTTTCTGTTGTAAGAATGTATGCCAACCCATTACACCTAAACCTAAAGCCCTACCTTTCTTAGCAGACCTATATGAGCGTTCCATTGAATCTTTCCCATTAGTTTTAGCAATGAATTCTTCCATCACACCATCTAAGAAATAAGTAGCTATTTCAACTACATCGGTATTCTTCCATTCATCATATTTGGCTAGGTTTAATGAGCTTAAACAGCAAATGAATGAATGCTCCTCATCTGTGTGTAAAGTAATTTCAGAGCAGATGTTAGTCATAGTAACATCTAAATTATTTATTCTATATGCTAAAGGGTTATCTCTATTAACGTTATCTTTAAACATTATGTATGGTTCACCCGTTTCTACCCGTGATTTAAGTATTTCCAACCACAGTGACATGGCTTCGCTGTCTCGATCATTTAATCGCTTCATAAACGCATCATCTACAACCACACACTGGTGAAGGTTTAGGCATTGTCTATTAGCATCACCCTTAGGGCGGCGAATTTGTAAAAATTCTTTTATATCTACATGATTAATATCTAAATTTACAGATGCTGCTCCTCTACGAACTGAACCTTGGTTGGTGGCTATAATGGTTGAATCGTAAATTTTAGCCCAAGGAACAATTCCTTCACTTTGACCATTCCCTGTAATTTCTTCTCCTCTGCCTCTAATTCGACTAAGAGATATTCCTACACCACCACCATATGATGTAAGCCTCATTAACTCAGCATTTGTAAGCCCAATACCTCTTATTGAATCTGGGGTGTCTATACCAAAACAGCTAATAGGTAATCCTCTATCTGTTCCAGTATTACTAAGGACAGGTGATGCTAATCCAATCCACCCATTCCAAATATATTTGAAAAATTTACTTGCTAAGTCTGGTCTATTTAATCTATCAGCTACTGCATTAGATACTCTCCTATAAGCTTTACGAGGGGTTTCACCAGGGAGTAAATAACCTTTAGAAATTGTTGATAATGCAACATCATCAAAAAATTCAGGGTAATCTTTACCTCTCTCCCATTGTGTATAATCTACTATTAAATCTTTATTATCCATTTCTTTTATTTTTATATTCTACTCTATTAATCAAATATACTCTCATCAAACTTCATATTTCCTTTAGAGTAATTAGTTACCCTATTTGCGAAGAAATCTGTATGTTGTTTTCCTGCTGATAAATGGTCAAACCATTTCATCCTTTCAATTGAGGTCACATCAATATCAGTAATGATTCCTTTATACCCAAGATCACCTAATTTAGCATTAATTCTATTTTTAATAAAGTTTTCTAAATCATACTGTGAACATCCCTCTAAGTCACCTAACTCATAGCATTTTCTAATAAAATCTAATTCTAACTTCAATGATAACAATGCTGCCTCATTTATGGCTGCTTCAAGCTCAGGTGTTTTGAGTTCTGGATTTTCCTCGATAAGTGTTCTGAATAACCAACAGCCGGCTTCTGAGTGGAGTGATTCGTCTCTAATAGACCATTCAACAATTTGACCCACTCCTTTAAGCTTATTTCGCATCTTAAAAGATAAGAGGATGGCAAAGGAAGAGAATAAATTAACTCCTTCGGTAAATGCTGAGAATATAGCGAGTGATTTAGCGATTTCATGGAGATCTTTTTCACCATTAAAACTATCCCTAATAGAAGTAAGATTTTCAATTTTAGCCATCGTAGCTTCATCCTCCATAAATTCATCGAAATTTTCAAGTCCAAGTGTTTCATTTAATAGGGAATATGCTTCGGCGTGAATAGTTTCAAATGCACCAAAAGTTGTAGCCATCATAATAACCTCAGGTTTTCTAAACCATTTTGTTACTAATCCGGACCAGTAGTCGTTTACAACTGTTTCGGTTTGGGCAAATCCCTTTAAAATAGAACCAATTATATTTTTTTCTGTTTCATTTAAATTTGAATTCCAATCTGCCAAATCTGACATCATAGGGACTTCTGTGTGTAACCAATGTGCTTGATGTTGTTGTAACCAATAATCTGCGGCTTGTTGATATTCGAACGGTTTATAAACTATACGTTCCTGCATGAGGTCTTTTTTTGTAATCATATTTTTCTTAGTATTATTATTTATTTAAGAATTTAATTCGAAAAATTTATTCTTTAATGTTTGTTTATCAAATTGATCGAAATCACCACTACCCTGTTTATTTGGGGAAATAGTCTCACTTTCAAAATCCGCATCTGGGTCGTATTCACCTACTTCAAAATGGCCAGTAGATGTATCAGCTTTTACGCCATAGGTTAACCCATCCATCCCATATCTATTTTTCATGATATGAAACCTCCCAGTACCATTTACCTTATCCTTTGCTTTTCGTGATAGTGATAAACAGAAGTCGGTAATCATAATTTTATCATATGAACCTGCTGCTTTATCTCCCTCAATAACATCATCTTTTGCACCCGCACGATTTACTTGTGAAACCGACCAAATTGGTACATTTAACTCTCTAGCTAATCCCTTAGTGCTAGTATAAATATCATCTATCTCACCTTTTCTATCAGCTGTTCGTTTTTTCGTTGAGAGTAAATCAACATAGTCAATTATAATTAAATCAGGTTTAACTCCTAAATCTGTTACTTTTCTAATATGTGATTCTACTGTAGAAATTGTAGCTCTACCTGTAGGGAATTCTTTAATAATTAATTCTCCTGGTAATTCCTCCAACATAGTCTCTACTTTTTCTCTATTTTTTAAGATAGCATCAACTGGGGTTTTGGTGAAAAAGGCATCGTAACGACGACCCACATAATCTTCACCTAATTCTAAAGTATAATGTAATACATTATAACCTGCTCTTACAGCATACCCCCCTAAAGCTACTAAACTCCAAGACTTACCACCTCCAGGGTTACCAAATATAAGACCAAAATCACCACCCCCAAGCCCACCTTGAAGTACTTCGTTAATAGGTTCCCAAGGAGTTGGAATTGTTTTTCTAGCATCCTCCCTAAAACGAGACTCTATGTCTTTATTGTACTCATGTCCTATATTCTTATCGTTTCCGGCTTTTAAAGCTGATTCAACTAAAAATTTAATACCATCGAAATCCCCAGCATTTAGAAGATCTACACTCCCTAATAGTGCTTTTTTGAGTTGTTGATTTTTACAAAATGTTGAAAATTCTTCCTGTACATATTTTAAATCTTCATCTGAAGTTTCATAAGCAGCCTTTAATTGTTCTCTTATGGAGATTTTTAATACATCATTTGTTAATCTTTGTAATTCTACCTTAAGAACGTCCATCGATGGGGTTGTGTGGAATTTATCATAATATTTGACTATTTCAACAATAATCCATTTATGAGCTTGGTTATCCCAATATTCTTCACTAATGATATCATGAATGTTTGTTAAATACTCCTTATGAGTAAGTAATGCTGATATTACTTTAATTTGGAATTGTGGACCATAATTTTCTAATTTAAGAAGTGTCATATAACTTTTTTATTTAAAACTGATTATTATTATAATTTTATTTTTTCGAAGACATCTTTAACCCAAAATTCTACATTTCGAATCATTCCTCCTAGTTTATCTTCATTGTAAAATGAAACAAATTGATCTGGGAGGTATTGGTATTCATTTGTTTTTACACATTCATCTAAATATGTTTTATCTCTACTATCTAACATTGGATTGGATAAGTCCATTATTTTATAATTTGTTCTTAATTCCTCTATGTGTTGAATAATTCTAGCATATACTATTGGGAATTTTTCCTTTGAACCCTTCTCCTTAAGTTCTTGGTGATCGTTAAACCTCTTCTCACAGATATCGTAGATATCATCTAATGTTACTTTACCCTTAGATAATTCCGGAAATCTTTTATATAGTCCCTTCTCACCTAACCCCTTTACACCTTTTACTTTATCTGAATTGTCACCTAGTAGGGTTTTATATATAATAAGATTCTCAGGATCCATTTTGAACTTTTCTTGAACTTTTCTACTACGGTTTTTTCAGTATAAAAATTCTTCTCCATGGGACGATACACAATAATATTTTGATTTATTAATTGTAAAAAATCCTTATCAGATGATACTATGAATACTTTATCTTCAGGTGATTTTGGTATAATTCCTGCTAAGTAAGCTATAACATCATCAGCTTCTACTTTAGGTAATGTGATGGTTTTTACAGGTAGGGTTTTCAGGTATTGAATTATTCTAACCATCTGGTCTACCTTAGCATCATGTTCGTCTTCAATATCATCAAAGGCATCCCAGTTTGTAATACGTTGTAAATCTCTACCAGATTTATATTCAGGGAGGAGGTTTTTTCTAGAATTAGATGAACCTGCTCCATCAAATATTACATAAACGTGGGTTGGTTCTATTTTACGAATTAAAGCTCCTAATGACCTAAAAAACCCACCTAAACCACCAATATGGACTCCTTCGGGGTTAACCATATTCATCATTGCAAAGTTTCTAAAAAATAGATTTAACCCATCTATCATTAAAACCCTTTTATGTTCTACAGACTCTTCTCCGTTCTCATCAAGGTCATCAACGAGTTTAAGTAATTCTTTATGTTTCATATGTTTGTATTTTATACCCGGAATATACGAATAATATCCCGGGTTTCAAAATTTATTGGGGTTCGTCTGCGTGAGATGTTATATCACTGTAGGATTGGTCTTCCTCAGCGATTATAAAATCTTCCCCACCTAATATAGCTGCCCACTCTTCTGTGTGGTCATCTTTATACTTTTTCAAATCTTTATCATCATCAAGTATAAACCCATGAGGTGTCATAACAATCTTCCCCCTAGTAGTCATACCATTAATGTGATTTTTATCAATTTGAACATTCACACGTTTAGCAAATTCAACCTGTTTGCCACCTTTAATTGCTTTAATTTTGGAAGTACCAGCGTTCATAATATTCCCAAAAGTTACAACAAATGTTGAATCAAACCACATAGCAAACCCACCTTTATTCATCAGTTTGGGTTTACCCATTGGGGATTCTGCCTTTGCAGTCCATACTTTATTAATACAAACTAATGTGTTGGTAAATGCTGATGATTCTTTTCGAGATAAAGTTATACGTTGGTTTACGCTATTTCCAAATTGAGTTGACATAGCACCTGCATTCCATTCATTGTTGTTTTTATTTGATTTTATTGACATTTCACAAGGTACTGAACCTATTGAATCCCAAAGGAATAATAAATCATAAGGCAAATTTCCTTTTTTCTGTTCATCAATTAAATCCAATATAAAACCAGCAACATCCTCAATTGAATGGATAGTTTCTCTATCTACATAAATAAAGTTGCCATTATAATCTACAACTTCACCTGTTGTTTCATCTACAACCTCATTAACCTTCAACCCCATTTGTACGGCATGTTCCCAATTCCACTTCATCTCTGTAATTATAAAAACAGGGAGAATTTTACGTTTTTGAGCTTCAACTGCTGTTTCTAGTAAAGCCGTGGTTTTACCTGTGTCGGAGTGTCCTCTTAGTAGGACTATATGACCCATAGGTATACCGGGGGTTGATGTTATTTCTTGGTATGCTTTTGAGAGTGGTATCCACTCTTGCTCTTTAAACTTCGCTTTAGAGGTTAAACCCTTTTTAGATTTAAAACTATCTAAGTTGAAACTTGATTGAATTTCAGAGGAGACTGCCTCCGATAGTGATTTTTTCTTTTTAGCCATTATTTATAAATTAAAAGGGTAAATCATCATCCTTATCATCTTCCCCAAATAAATCATCAAATTGGGCGGACTTGGATTGTTTAACTACTGAGGGTTTTGTGTCTAAAGAGTAATTAGATTCTTTTTTATCACTATCAAAAGGAACAGGTTTTTCGGATGAGATTGATCCTTCATTTTCACCTTCAGGTGATAACCACTCTTGAAGTGCTCCCTTCATCTCATCATATGTAAGTGGTTTAAACACTTTCATAGGATCAGCTTGGTTTTCCAGTAAAGAATTAATAAGATCTTCCCCTTCAGCTAAAGGTGTGGTTTTGAGTGATGGTCCTATTGAGGTTTTGTTGTAAGATGTTCCTGTTACTTCAGGCCCTACAGTAGTTAATTTAATATCTCTCCCATCAACTATATCGGTGAAATCACCTATTTCATCATCAGCCGCCATATTTAAAAACTCTTGGTAAACTTCCTTACCAAACTGCCATAACTTAACACCCTCACTTTCTTCACCCCTAATAATTATAGGGAGGAATGTTCTAACTTTAGCATCTAGCTTTTTAGCTAATCTCCAATTTTCTTTATCGTTGGAATTTCGAAGTTGTTTTGCAAATTCCACAATTGGGTCTTTCTCCCCCCAATTAGCAGGTGAAGCCATTACTCTCTTACTACCTATTCCGTAGTAAAACTTCATTTCTGTAAATGGGTTTGATTTGTTGTACTTTGAAGGTACTACTCTAATGAGTTGTTTACCTACCGAAGGTTTCCAGAAGAGGTTCTTACCACCCCCACCACTGTGAGTTGATTGCTTGTTCAGTGACTCCAAGCGTTTTTTAATGACGTTTAAATCCATGTTTATAACTTATTTATTTTTATTTGTAACTAATATACGAATACTTATTGGAGCACCCAAATATATTTTTATTTTCTAATTAAATAATTTGAGGTTACAATTTCACCTATTTCTCTAAAGGTGATTTGGTTACCATTTTGTTCAAATTTACTTCTAACTTCTTTATATAAGTCTCTTGATGAGTCTATTTCTTTACTACGAGTACTAGAGCCTCCAAATTCCCTAATAAAATCATAAGTGTAGTCTCCAAGTGCATCTTCATAATCTTCTCTAGTATCATCAACTTTTCTATCTTGGTCTAGTTGTTTTACTAAAAATGGGCCCTCAACGTCCTCTAGGGTTGCTTGAACAAGCCCACTAAAAAAACCTTCATCCAATGTATCCGTTGAATAATCCAATTGGTCTTTATAATATTCATCTATCAATGGAAATAATTCATTTTCAGATTTAATATCTTTACCCCACAAGTCATTACCAAATGTTTGACCGTTTCTAGATATGATTAAGGTACCAGCGGAGAATTCATCATCTCCAACACCTATGGTTATATTTTTTATGCCTGTTATTTTATTACCATCGGTTATTTCAGGGTCGTAACCAGCATCTTTAAGCATTCTAAAGATTTTTCTCATAGGAAGTTTTACACCTGTATCTCCACCAACTTGAGGTAAAGTGAATACCATTGGGTTTTCTTCTGAATGTTCACTTTCATCTTCTTTAAGGAATTGTCTAAATCTGTATAATTCTTTCATTTTATTTTACTTCTATTATTTTGTGAATCTTAGTTTTTAATTGCTTTAACTCATCATGCTGGGTTAGGAGGATAGAGTTCTTATAGTGCTGCCATTCAATTGGATACTTAGTATCAACTACCCCACCATTTAATTCTTTAATCACCTCATTTAGGGCGTTTATGGTGTATAGGGTGTTTGAGTCTTTTTTCCTATGAACTAAAATAGTTTTATTTGGGATGTCTGCAACGTTGATATTATCAACATTGTAAGTACAAACATACTCTTCACTACCCTTAATGTGTAAAACAAATATTTTATTATACACAACTTCGTATTTAGAAGTAATGTTGTCTACTAAACTCTCCAACCCCTCTAATGTGGTAAACGAGCAAAAAAGTCTATTTTTCAAATCTTGTACATTTAATGTGTTAAATTCTTGGAAGTCATCCACATTATACGTATTGGTCTCTCTCTCTATCATTACATTTTTTTTATTTATTATAAATTATCTCTAACTG